>Ga0114975_10003664_pt1 | contig 10206 bp, 9 predicted proteins | sample S_130626_EF_Meta_FD_87031 | JGI IMG/M metagenome (GOLD analysis project Ga0114975, IMG submission 87031) | Freshwater microbial communities from Lake Simoncouche, Canada to study carbon cycling - S_130626_EF_MetaG | ecosystem: Environmental > Aquatic > Freshwater > Lake | place: Lake...
ATAATAGGGCTAATTTTTTGCTATGCTTAAAAAAATTAGACATATTAAAAAAGGTAGATTTCTTTGTACTTGTTTTCATTGATTGTTTTAAATTATGAAAGTGTATGGGCTGATATAAGAACGACAATTTTGTTAGAATATTACTTTTGTTAAAAAAAACTAAAAGTATTCACCCCTCTTTCACTATAACAAATACTGAAAATTACCATTGGCATTATTCTGCACTGTGCCAATTATTGCCCTGCTAGAGCAATTGGTTATATCATCTTTTTCTGCACTTGAAGATGTGCATTGTTTTTTATAAGAATGTTTTACAAATAGAAGAAATTAGAAAAAAAGATCAGCAGCAATACTGTCTGCAAAGAGTTTCCCTTTTTGTGTAAGTTGTATATGATTATTGAAAATATGGATATCATTAGATTGGAGTAAGATGGTTGTCTTGTTTAATAATTCTTGCGAAAAATTTTCTCCGAATTCTTGTTTGATCATTTTTAAATCAATCCCTAAGGAAGTTCTTAATGAAATCATTATATATTCATTGAGTTTTTGGATAGCAGTTAGTGTTTCTGTTTCTAGTGTAGATATTTCGTTTTCTATACTAGCAACATACATGGCATTGTTTGCAATATTCCAACTACGTGACAATCCATTAAATGAATGTGCAGATGGTCCTAAGCCTAGATAGTGTTTGCCCTGCCAATAGCTGCTATTGTGTTTACTTTCAAAACCTGGCTTGGCATAATTACTTATCTCGTAGTGATGATAATTTGCTTTATAAAGTTGCTGCATTAACAAGTTAAACTGTTCGGCTTGTTTTTCATTATCGATTTCTGTTACAATATTTTTTTCTACTTTTTTGCCTAGGGTTGTTTTAGGCTCAACAGTTAGTGCATAGCAAGATAAGTGGGGTGGATTAAAAGATAAAGCCATATCAATATTTTCTTGCCACTGTTTATTGGTCAATAATTGACTTCCAAATATTAAATCAATTGAAAAATTGTTGAAATGCTTTTTAATTAACGCTATACAATTTTTAGCTTGTTGTGCATTGTGGCTTCGGTTCATCCATTGCAATTCTGTATCAACAAAGCTTTGAATGCCCAAACTAAATCTATTGATCCCAATTTGTTGCCACGCTACTAATTTTTCTTCTGTTATGTCATCAGGGTTTGCTTCAAGTGTAATTTCAGCACTTGGATGAATATCAAAAACTTGCTTGCACTTGTTTAGCAATAATTCAATGTGTGATGAATGTAAAATAGATGGCGTTCCTCCACCAAAGTAAATAGTTTCAACAGTTTCAGTAATGTACTCTTTTCTTAATTCTGCTTCTTTTGCAATAGCAGCAATCATTCGTGGCAGTAAATGTTGCGTTGTAGAAAAATGGAAATTACAGTAATGACAAGCTTGTTTACAAAAAGGAATATGTATATAAATGCCTGCCATTATAATTTACTTTGTTATTGCACGCAAAGATGCAAAGGAGCAAAGAACACGATGAAATTTTTATTATTTAATCATCCTGCTCACAAAAAATTTGTGTGAAGAGGTGTTTTGTATTGATTACTATAAATGAACTAAAAATTGGTTGACAAAAAACAAATGCCCATATCTAGTTTTTTAAAATTCAACACACCACTGCACATAGTATCTACTTAATATAAATTATTGGCATCTTTATATAAACAGCTTAGTTATTGGACAAGTAGAAATTTACCAAAAGAAGTGTCTGCTTTGTTTACATATTGTGCTTTAATATTTGCAACAGCAAGAAAGCAAACAGCTAAAAGTGAGACAATTTTTTAATAATAGTAGTGAAAAAAAGCAAGATTTGTTTTAACAATTACTACTACATAACTAAAATTAAAAGGTTGGGTGCTTTAGAATTATTATTACTGCTAGTTGATGCAAGGCGATAAAGATTAAATACATTACTAACAAAATATTGATAATAATAATTAAAATATTATTTAGATTGAATGAAACATTATTTATTTTTTAAAAATAAATAATGGAAAAAGATAATTTTTATAAGTATAGCCAATTAGCTATTGTAGAAAGGTTATTTTCGTTTTTTAAAATTACAATATATGAGTTTACATCTTGGTGATATAGCACCTAATTTTCAAGCAACAACATCTTTAGGCAATATTGATTTTTATAAATTTTTAGGAGATGCTTGGGGCGTTTTATTTTCGCATCCTGCAGATTTTACACCTGTTTGCACCACAGAACTTGGCAAAACAGCAGCATTAAAAAGCGAGTTTGAAAAACGTGGTGTAAAGGTTATAGCACTGAGTGTAGATGGTGTTGAAAGCCATTGTAACTGGATTAACGATATTAACGAAACTCAACATGTAACTGTTGATTTTCCCATTATTGCCGATGATGACAGAAAGGTTGCAACCCTGTATGATTTTTTGCATCCCAATGCAGCTGCAACAACAACAGTAAGATCTTTGGTTATTATTGCACCCGATAAAACGGTAAAACTTATCATCACTTATCCTGCATCTACAGGAAGAAATTTTGTAGAAGTTTTACGTGTGATAGATAGTTTGCAATTAACAGCAAACTACAGTGTAGCCACACCTGCAAATTGGGTTGATGGAGAAGATGTAATGATAGTGCCTGCTATTAAAACAGAAGATGCCATTACTAAATTTCCAAAGGGAGTTAAGGTTATTAAACCTTATTTGCGATATACGCCTCAGCCTAATAAATAATAAAACACAATGTTAAAAGAGCCATCAAAATTTTGATGGCTCTTTTAATTATTACAATCTTCCATTTTTTATTTCATCAACAACTCCAGGGTCTAGCAAGGTTGATGTGTCGCCAAGATTTTCAACTTCACCCTCTGCAATTTTTCTTAAAATTCTTCTCATAATTTTTCCGCTGCGAGTTTTGGGTAACCCTTTTACAAACTGAATTTTATCGGGCTTTGCAATAGCTCCAATAACCCGAGTAACCGTTTGCAAAATATCTTTTCTGGTTTGCTCTTCATTGGTGTGAAAATGCCCACAAATTACAAAAGCATAAATACCTTGTCCTTTAATATCGTGATGGTAACCAACCACAGCACTTTCTACCACATCGGCGTGCATATTCAATGCATTTTCTACTTCTGCTGTGCCAATTCTATGACCACTTACGTTTAGTACATCATCTACTCTACCCGTAATTCTAAAAAATCCATTTTCATCTTTTATAGCACCATCACCAGTGAAATATAAATTGGGATAAGTAGCAAAATAGTTGGTTCTACAACGCTCGTGATCGCCATAAGTTGTTCTTAAAATAGAAGGCCAGGGAGCTTTAATACAAAGGTTTCCTTTCAACATTCCATTCTCATCTTTTTCTGTTACTTCATTGCCTTTATCATCAACCAAAACAGGTTGCACACCAGGCATTGGCAATGTTGCCCAACTTGGTTTTGCTGGAGTGATGCCAGCAAAATTTGATATTAAAGTGCCACCAGTTTCTGTTTGCCACCAAGTATCAACAATAGGGCATTTACCTTTACCAATATGTTCATTATACCAGTTCCAAGCTTCTTCATTAATGGGTTCGCCCACTGTGCCTAACACTTTTAATGATGATAAATCTTTACCACCTAAAGGAATTAAACCAAAGCTCATTAAACTTCTGATAGCAGTAGGTGCGGTATATAAAATATTTACTTTGTGTTTATCTACAATATCCCAAAATCTTCCAGCATCAGGATAGGTTGGAATACCTTCAAACATAAGGCTTGTAGCACCTGTACTCAGCGGACCATAGACAATATAACTATGCCCTGTAATCCAGCCAATATCTGCTGTGCAGAAATGAATTTGTTTTGGTTGATATTGAAACACATTAACGAATGTGTAGTTTGTCCAAACCATATAGCCAGCACTACTATGCACAACACCTTTTGGTTTACCAGTTGAACCACTTGTATACAAAATAAACAATGGATCTTCTGCGTCCATTTCTTCAGCAGGAAAAGAAACCACACCATCTTTTTCTACCTGATGTTCTGCAAATTCCATTTCATCTTCCCACCAAATATCTCTTCCTTTCATCATTGAAACTGGTGTGCGAGTTCTGGTATAAACAATTACTTTTTTCACTGTTTTATTTCCTATTAATGCATCATCAATAAGCCCCTTTAATGGAATCACTTTTTCGCCACGATACGCACCATCACAAGTAACAATAAATTCGGCTTGTGCATCCTCTAATCTATCTGCTATACTTTGTGCAGAAAAGCCTCCAAAAATAACAGAATGAATAGCACCAATTCTTGCACAACCTAACACAGCATAAGCCAATTCTGGAACCATTCCCATATAAATACAAACTCTATCGCCCTTTTTTACTCCGTTGTTTTTTAATACTTGTGCAAACTGGCAAACCCTTTTGTGCAAACGATTATAGGTTACAGTTCTCACTCTTTCATCTGGGTGATTAGGTTCCCAAATAATAGCAGGCTTATCGCCCATTGTTGCCAAATGCCTATCAATACAGTTTTCTGTGATGTTTAATTTAGCACCTTTAAACCATTCTATTTTAGGTTGGCTAAAATTCCATTCCAACACTTTATCCCATTTCTTTTTCCAAGTAAAATGTTCGGCAATTTCAGCCCAAAATGTTTCGGGTTGTTCAATGCTTTTTTGATAGGCTGTTTTGTATTCTTCTAAAGATTTTATTTGATAAGGATAGCTCATTACAATCGTGTTTTTTAGAGAGCATAAAATTAGGGGAATAGGATTTGGAGCTGCTTGATTTTTTTAATAGGGAACTATTTTTTGTTGAGTAAAATTTATGCTGTATGTTGGCAATCTAATTAATAAAACGCTGCTGCTTGTATGAGAGATAATAACAAAAACAATATTTGGAAAGTAATTTCTGCATCCTCTGTTGGCACTTTAATTGAGTGGTATGACTTCTACATTTTTGGAAGTTTAGCAACAATTATTTCCGAGAAATTTTTTCCATCAACAAATCCTACAACTGCATTTTTAGCAACATTGGCAACTTTTGCAGCTGGGTTTATTGTTCGCCCATTTGGTGCTTTATTTTTTGGAAGATTAGGAGATATTGTTGGAAGAAAATATACCTTTTTATTAACCTTAATAATTATGGGTGGCAGCACATTTTTAATTGGATGTATGCCAACTTATGCCACCTTTTCTTTTGCACCCTATTTAATTTTAATACTAAGATTACTGCAAGGGTTGGCATTAGGAGGAGAGTATGGTGGGGCAGCAACTTATGTTGCAGAACACGCACCTGAAGGAAAGCGTGGTTATTACACCAGTTGGATACAAACCACAGCTACATTGGGTTTGTTTGTTTCATTAATTGTGATTATAACAGTTCAAAAATCGCTGAGCAAAGAAGCATACAATGAATGGGGTTGGCGTTTGCCATTTTTATTAAGTATTTTTTTAGTCATCGTTTCTATTGTTATTAGAATGAAGATGAACGAAAGTCCTTTGTTTAGTAAACTAAAATCTGAGGGCAAAACATCTACCAATCCATTGAGAGATAGTTTTGGAAACAAGGCAAATATGAAGATGGTTCTATTAGCATTATTTGGTGCAACAATGGGGCAAGGTGTTGTATGGTACACAGGTCAATTTTACGCTCAAACATTTTTAATAAAAACTTGTGGACTAGAAGCCACTCAAACCAATACCTGGATAGGTATTGCACTGCTTTTAGTTACGCCATTCTTTGTTGTATTTGGTTGGCTAAGTGATAAAATTGGACGCAAAGGAATTATGCTTACAGGAATGTTACTGGCAGTAATTTGCTATCGCCCTATTTTTAAAAATATGTATGAAATATGCGATACAAAAAATAAAATTGAAGCAACATCAACCATTATAACTACTAAAAAAATAAACCCCAATAAAGCAAAAGATTCTTTAGTAGTAAAAACATCAAACATAGTATTTACAGATAGTTCAAAGCTTTTGCTCACCGAAACTTATTCTTTAGAAAAACTACAAATAAATAATAACACACCTGTTGATACAAAAAAAACAATCACATTAGCATCAAGTTATCAATGGAGTATTACTCTTTATATTTTTATTTTGGTATTATTTGTAACAATGGTGTATGGACCAATAGCTGCGTTTCTTGTAGAACTATTCCCTACGAAAATTAGATACACCAGTATGAGCTTGCCTTATCATATTGGAAATGGTGTTTTTGGTGGCTTGGTTCCTTTTATTGCAACATTAATTACAGTATCTCCAGGCAGTGATTATTTAAGTGGATTGTGGTATCCAATGGGTGTGGCAGCAGTTTGTTTTGTAATTGGCATTTTATATTTAAGTAGCAAGAAAGCCAGTGATTAGTGGTTAATTGTTAGTGATTAATAAAAAACTATAAACAGTAAACTATAAACCTAAAAAAATGAATACTATAAAAAAATATCTTGGAATTGTATGGATCATTGCTGCAATTGCTGTAATTGTTTTCTTGGTTCAATCTGCCATTCATAACATACAACCAGATGGAAAGCTAGATATCAATAAACCGATGCCTTGGGTTATTATCATTATTATTTTTATGCCAATTGCAGTGGGTTTGGCACTATTTGGTTGGTATGCTTTTAAAGGAGCGTATGATAAAATTGAGGAGTAAGTTTGTTAAAATTATTCAGACTTATTTCTCTAATCTTATCTTTACAAAATGTCAATAGAAGCAACTAATCTTACAAAAATATACGGCACACAAAAAGCTGTTGATAATATTTCATTCAATATAAATAAAGGAGAAATTGTTGGTTTTTTAGGTCCAAATGGTGCAGGAAAAAGTACAACAATGAAAATACTTACAGGCTATTTGCAACAAGATGCTGGTGATGCAAAAGTTTGTGGTATTGATGTTAAGACAAACACTATTGAAGCAAAGAAAAAGATAGGTTATTTGCCCGAGGCAAATCCTTTGTATTTTGAAATGTATGTAAAGGAGTATTTAAGTTTTATTGCAGGAATACACTCCATTAGTAATGAGAAATTGGTCATTAGCAATATCATAGAATTAGTTGGTTTGCAAGTTGAACAAAATAAAAAAGTGGGACAACTTTCAAAAGGCTACAAGCAGCGTGTTGGTTTAGCAGCAGCACTTATTCATCAGCCAGAAGTATTGATTTTAGATGAGCCAACCAGTGGACTTGACCCCAATCAAATTATTGAAATTAGAAATGTTATTAAAGAACAAGGCAAAAATAAAACAGTACTTTTTTCTTCTCATATTCTACAAGAAGTTCAAGCCATTTGTGATAGAGTGATTATTATTAATAAAGGTAAAATTGTTGCTGATGATTTGCTAAGTAATTTGCAAAAAACAGGCAAAAGTTTAGAAGATATTTTTAGAGGACTGACAGCTACCACGTAGTTATTTTCCCTTTCCCAACACTATAATTCTTATCGTGTGAATCATTATTTTAAAGTCTAGTTGTAGTGATGCATTTTCTATATAAACCAAATCATATTGCATTCTTTCTATCATTTGTTCAACAGTTTCGGCATAACCAAACTGCACCATTCCCCAGCTTGTTAATCCTGGTTTTACTTTAAACAAATAATTATAATATGGAGTTGTGGCTGCAATTTTTTCAATGTAATATTTTCTTTCTGGTCTTGGCCCCACAAGGCTCATATCGCCAATAATAATATTCCACAGTTGTGGCAGTTCATCAAGTCTCCACTTACGCATTACTTTACCCCATACAGTTATTCTATCATCCTCATCACTACTTAATTGTGGGCCATTAGGTTCTGCATTTACATACATACTTCTAAACTTATAAATAGTAAATGGTCGGCCTTTAAAGCCAATTCTTTCTTGTGTATAAAAGATACTACCAGCAGATGAAAATTTTGTTCTAATAGCTATGTATAATAAAAAGGGAATTAGCATTATGAAAGAGATGAGAGCAAATAAAACATCAACTAATCGTTTTATATTATGTTGCCAAATTTGTAGTGGACTTGTATCTAAATCAATTAAGGTTGCACCAAATACATTAGAGGTTTTTACAGAGCCAGAAAGAATATCTAAAGCATCTGGCACTAGCTTTATTTCTACATCTTTTAAAGCAAGTTTGTTAATAATTTCTTCTGTAATATCTTTTTGAGATTTATCTAATGCAATAATCACATTTGAAATGTTTTTAGCATCAATGACTTCAATAACATTATTTAAATCGCCAAGAGAGGGTATATATTTGTTTAATCCATTTTTGTTAGTGCCATTGGTGATAAAACCTACAAGATTATAGCCCAAATAGGTAAAGTTTCTTTGCAATTCATTATATGCTTTTACTGCCTGTGGATTATTGCCAATAATTATTGTATTAAAAGAAACACGACCACTTAAGAAATCATTTTTTGCTTTTATTAAAACCATTAAACGACATAAAAATACAAAGCCAGTTTGAAGAATAATTAGTGTTAATAGTATTGAATAGTGAGCAATACCACCAATAATTTTTCCTTGCATGATCATTATTACATAAATAATTACTGAGCCAATAATTGATGCAATGAAAGAATTTGTAAACTCGTTTAATCTTGATTTTTTGTGAATTGGCAATGCATAACTTCCTATCAATAAAAATAAAACAAGCCAACAAAAAGGAACAATAGTTAGTGCAGATGAAATAGTAAATCCAAAATTATTTGAACCTTGAAAAAAAAGCATAAAGCATAGCCAACACAGTGCAGATGCCAAATAATCGGCAAACACATACCAGGCAATGTGTAAAGGCTTTTGCATTAAATGTTGTCTTTAGATAAAAATGTAAACTAGGTTAGTTTAAGTAGAATTTTTCTATACGCTTTAAGAAGGGTTTTATCTATTTTAAATTTGACTTTTAATTTTAAACATTTTTAAAATTATCTACCAATATGCTAATATCCAAATTTTATACAAATAGGAGCAATTTATTTTTTAGTTCAAATCAACTGCTCCAAATAAATATCAAAAAAATGTTAGGCTAATACTGTTACGTTTCCAATTTTTCCAAGTATTTGGTGGGCTACTTCCATTGCCATATAACCATCCATTTCATTAACCGTTGTTGGCGTGTTATTAATAATTGCATTATAAAAACTTTGCAATTCCATCCTAATTGCGTTACCTTCTTCAATAACAGGATTGGCAACAGCAATTGTTTTTTTACTTCCATCAGGTGTATCAACATCAAATGCAAAAACATTTAAATCATCTTCTTGCTTAATCTTAATAATTTCTGCTTTTTTATTTAAAAAGTCAACTCCAATATATGAATCCTTTTGAAACAATCTCATCTTCCTCATCTTCTTCATACTAATTCTGCTGCTTGTTAAATTAGCCACACAACCATTGTTAAACTCAATTCTCACATTGGCAATATCTGGCGTGTCTGTCAATACTGCAACACCACTTGCACTAATAGATTTTACACTGCTTTTTACAATGCTTAAAATGATATCAATATCGTGTATCATCAAATCTAATATCACACTTACTTCTGTACCTCTTGGATTAAACTGAGCTAAACGATGCACTTCAATAAACATTGGGTTTAATTGCATTTTCTGAATAGCCACAAAAGCAGGATTAAATCTTTCAACGTGACCAACTTGCAGTTTAACTCCTGCTTCTTGCACCATAGCAACAAGATCTTTAGCTTCTTCTAAAGTATGAGCCATAGGTTTTTCTACAAACACGTGTTTGCCTTTCCGAATAGCAGCCATACATAAACTATAATGCTCTTGTGTTGGCACCACAATATCTATAATATCACAAGCTTCAATTAATTTTTCCTCGTCTGTAAAACGCATTAAATCGAAATCTGTAGCAACTTGCTGTGCAGTTTCATTATGAGGATCAAAAAAACCTACAAGTTTTACACCTTCTATTTCTTTCCAGTTGCTCAAATGAAATTTACCTAAATGACCAACTCCAAAAACACCCACTTTTAACATACTGAATTATTTATTGGCAAATATAATTGTTAGAAAACGTTAGCACTTTTTTTTTGGCAAGATGAGAAGACCTTAGAATAATGATTGCTGCGCTACAAACTTGGGCTTTTGCAAGTTTAAACCACAGCTTTGGTTAATTTTATCAACCATATAAACAGTAAGTTCTGGCGAAAACGCTTCATCGTGCATGTGCATAAAAAAGTACACTTCTTCCATACCCTGTTCA
>Ga0114975_10003665_pt1 | contig 10205 bp, 10 predicted proteins | sample S_130626_EF_Meta_FD_87031 | JGI IMG/M metagenome (GOLD analysis project Ga0114975, IMG submission 87031) | Freshwater microbial communities from Lake Simoncouche, Canada to study carbon cycling - S_130626_EF_MetaG | ecosystem: Environmental > Aquatic > Freshwater > Lake | place: Lake...
ATCACTGACTTAGACACCCCGCTGACTTTACTCAAAATGGGCTCAGAAGTAACTAATAGGTAGGCTTCGTGCCATGTCCAAACCCACAATCATCCTTGCAACCAGCAATGGTGTTGGAATGGGCCACTTGGCACGGGCTAGCGCAGTGGCACTTGCACTCAAGCCAGTAGCAAATCCCATCATCGTTTCGATGGCTGGCGGAATTGCCGAGATTCCATCCTTTATGGGCATCCGTTGCGAATACATCCCTGGTCGAGATCGCTTATGGATGTCGCGCGAAAAGTGGGATGCATACTTGCGTGATCGCCTCTTAGCTTTAGTTGATGAAACCGATGCAAAGGTTTTGTCTTTTGATGGCGTTGTTCCTTATCCAGGTGTAATAGCTGCGCGTAATGCAAACCCTAAGTTAAAACTTGTATGGGTTCGCCGTGGATTGTGGCAAAAGAAGCCTCAACGTTTCATTTTAGGTTTACAAGCAAAAATGATGGATGCAATTGTTGAGCCAGGAGATATTGCTAGAGCTTATGATTTTGGTCCAACATCAAAGCGCAAAGACTCAGTTTTGACATCACCAGTCTCACTTTTTAGAAAAGATGATGCATTATCTCGTGAAGACGCGCGCAAAGCGTTAGGCCTAGATCTCAATCGCCCAGTTGCATTAGTCCAGCTTGGAACTGGTGATAGCGATGTTAACCACAAGATGACTGCAGCCCTTGAAGGTTTACTTGGTTGGAAAGATTTACAAGTTGTATTAACTAAAGCTCCAATAGATAAAGATGGAAATTCCTTAGCTCCAGAAGGCCTTGATATTAAAGTCGCCCGTTATTTCCCACTCGCAAAGGTGTTGCATGCATTTGATGCAGGTATATGCGCTACTGGATATAACGGTGTGCACGAATTATTACCAGCACAAGTTCCAACGGTATTTGTCTCAAATATTCGTGGAACCGATGATCAAGAGGCTAGAGCGCGTTGGTGTCATGATTTTGGCTATGCATTACGCGCAGATCAAGCAGATTTAGCTGATATTAGAAAGACTGTAAAGAAACTACAGGACCCACAAATTCGCACCGCTCTATCGGCAAAGTGCGCAGAGCTGCCTTCTACAACTGGCGGACAAGAGATAGCAGATATTTTGTTTTCACTTGCAACTGCCGAGGCACCAGCACGAGCGAAGACTTTTACATTCATTCACTTAATGGCTCAAGATCACATTAATCGTGGATTGCGTCATGTTGCGAACTTAGGTTTGCGTCGAGTTGCATTGGTATATCGATTTATTAATCCACACATCGTTGTTCAAGTGACTAAGCAGGATCCCCCAGTATTTGGTGACTCAACCGATTCAGCAGAATTACATAAGTTAATTAAATCTTCAGTTAGGTTTGAGCACTTAATTACAGGAGCATCCGCTGCCTATTTGGCAAAGCGTGAAGTGATTGCAAAAACAGCATATGGCGACTTGGTCGAGATAATTAAGAAGTAGTTACTCTTCAATCATTTTTTCTAGTTTATTCTTCAAAATTAACACCAGAGTGACTACGACAATCAAAAAGAACGCCGCCCAGTATTTTAGGTATTTTTCAAGCGTAGAGAGCGAACTAGCAAACTGATATCCCAGAGTCACAACTACTGTGCTAAAAACAACACCTCCAGCGGCGTTCCACTTCAAAAATGTTCTATAGGGAACTTGGTGCATTCCAGCCAAAGCCGGCACAAGTGCTCGCAAAAGTGCTTGTGCGCGACCAAAGAAAATTGCACCACCGTGGTATTTTTCAAAAATGTGTTCTGCTAGTCGCCAACGTTTAGCACCAACAAATCTTCCAAACTGTGTGGTTTTAATACGTGGACCAAAGTGCTTACCAACTTCATAACCAACAGAATCACCAGCCACAGCACCGACTATGGCGCAGATTAAGAAAAGCCAAAAAGACCAGACATGTGCATGCGCAAGAACGCCACCAATTAATAATGAGGTTTCACCAGGTAATACAAAGCCCACAAAGGCCGCAGCTTCGGCAAAAGCAAAGAGGATGAGAAGTATAAAAAGGGGGGTTTGCAAATTATTAGCAACAAGCCAATCTGCAGTGTGATGAATCCATCCCGACATGCGAGAACTCTAGCCTGCACTTAGACTGCGCTAATGATGAAAGCTCAGACCGTGGTAGAAATTAACGAAGTATTAGCCAATCGACGCAGTCCACGCTCTTTAGATGCAACTGCAGTTCTATCTAAGGAAGATCTATTGGCTATTTTAGAAGCTGCACGCTGGGCACCATCGGCAAGTAATGGACAACCATGGCGATTTTTCATTGGTCATCGCGGTGATGAAGTATTTTCACAGATCCTTGATTCATTGGCTTCATTTAACCAAGGTTGGGCGCACCGCTCCTCTGAGTTGATTCTTGTGGCAGGTGTCCACTCACGCGAAGACGGAACGCCTAACAAGGGCTATCTCTATGACTGTGGTTTAGCCGTTGCACAGTTAGTCGTTGAAACACATCACCGCGGATATGTTGCTCATCAAATGACTGGATTTGATGCAAGCAAAGCTGCAGAAAATTTGAGCATGGATGCATCACTTACCCCGATCGCAGTGATTGCTGTAGGAAAGCAAGCACCAGCAGAGTTATTACAAGGTGCGATGTTGGAGCGAGAGAACGCACCACGTGAGCGCAAATCTTTAGAAGAGATTGTGATTAAGGGACTACCGAATTAAAAGCGTGAACGGATTTCCCACAAATCTTTAAAAACCGGCGCAAACAAAGTACTCGCTAGATATTCCACACCACTAGAGCCACCACTGCCTATTTTGTGTCCGATTGTGCGCTCGACCATCTTCACGTGGCGATAGCGCCATTCCTGCATACCTTCATCAATATCAACTAAGCGCTCACAGATCATTGCACTCTCGGGGTCTTTCGTATGAACTTCAAGTAATACATCTTGAACTCGCAAATTAGCCTCATAAGGCAATGATCGATTGCGCTCTAATACATCAGAAGGAATTGCATGCCCACGCTTTGATAAGTAAGCCAGAGCCGAATCCCATACTGAATTACCTGCAGTAATAAGTGCAATCTCGGCTTGAATGGCAGGAGGTAAATGTCCAGCCATCTTGGTATCGCGGCGGCCAAGAAGAGCTTCAACTTTTCTAAATTGTGCTGATTGGAAACCACTTGAAGATGAAAGATAAGAGCGGAATGCATTGAACTGCAGAGGTGTCATTGTTTCTAAGATATCGATTTGAGTGACGCAGACTTTAAGAATTGTGCGGATACGACCCAAAATTGCTAGAGAATAATGTGTGTCGCCTGATTCCATTGCGCGCTGTGCTTCAGCGAATTCGTGAATGATTTGCTTGAACCATAGTTCATAGGTTTGGTGAATAATGATGAAAAGCATCTCATCATGTTCTGGTCCTTGAGAGAGTGGGCGCTGCAAGCTTAGGAGTTCATCTACGGCTAAATAAGATGTGTATGTCAGTGCTGAATCGAAGTTTTCGCTCATGTGACTCGTGAACCGCCTTCTTTTATTGTTTTATATTGGCCAGATGCCACTAGGTCGCGCATACGAGCAAAACCATCCCACACTTCAACATAGGAAGTTGGAAGCGGTGAAATAGCTAAACGAATTGAGTTAGGCGTGCGATAGTCAGGAATCACATTAGAAATTTGACGAAGTGCAACACAAATCTGGGCAGCATCAGGATGTACCAAAGAGATATGTCCGCCACGTTCATTTGGATCACGGGAAGTATTAAGTTCAACTCCAAGTGGTGCTAACCATGCGTCATAAAGATCAATCATCATCTGCGTACCAACTGCAGCTTTATGTGCAATTGCATCTATGCCAGCTTCCTTAATCATTGAAAAGGAGGTCTGCACACAACGAATTCCCATCAGTGATGGACTAGCAATCTGGAATCCTCGGATGTTTTGTGCTCGCTCAAAGACTGGTCCCATTTCAAACTGAGCATCTTGGGCAAACCAACCTTGGATTGGAACCTGTAATTCTTTTTGAATTCTCTTACTGACATATAACCAGGCAGGAGAACCTGGACCTGAGTTTCCATACTTATAAGTGCAACCAACACAGAGATCAACACCGTTTGCATCTAAATTCAATTCAATCGCACCAACTGCATGGCTGGCATCCCAAACAAGCAACCCACCAACTGCACGAACTTGATCAGTAATGGATTTAATATCGGTGCGGGCACCTGAGCGATATTGAATAACTTGTAATGTTACAAGGGCAACATCATCATTGAGATATGGCGCAAGAACCTCGGTAGTGATGCGCTCATGTGTTGCAATAGCTGGATCTTCGTTTTCAATAAGGACAAGATTTAACCCAAATTGCTTAGCAATTCCATCGAGGATGTAGCGATCTGTTGGAAAGTTCGCAGCATCTGTAATTATTGTTTTACGACCAGGGCGTGCATGCACAGCGGCTAGGCAGAGTTGATAAAAGTTAACTGAAGTTGTGTCACAGACTAAAACTTGACCAGGACCGGCACCAAGTGCGGCTTGTCCCAAAAGATCTCCTGTTGGTTGTGCCTCATCAACCCAATGGCCCCACCCAGTTACAACTTCTGCGCCCCACTCGACCATGAAGTCATTGACGGCAGATATTGTCGCTTTTGGAATACGACCCAATGAATTTCCATCCAAATAACACATCTCGGGGTCTGTGACCACGAATTGTGATTTGAAATGAGCCAATGGATCGTTTTTATCTAGCTCTAGGGCATATGCACGGTCAGTAACGTTCATGAAGGAAAGGTACGCTCTCCCATCATGGCGCGCAATGTTGTAAATATCGAAGAGGTTTCCAAAGCCTTTGATATCAAAGAGCTATTAATAGGCGTCTCATTAGGTGTATCTGAGGGCGATCGCATCGGCATAGTTGGTCGAAATGGCTCAGGAAAATCAACGCTTATGAAGATCATTGCAGGAGTTGAAACACCAGATGCTGGACGTGTGACTAAATCTAACTCAGCGCGCATTGGTCTTTTATCTCAAGTCGATTCAGCAAATCCTGAGAGCACGGTCGGCGAAGTTGTTTTAGGGGATACCGCAAAACATGAATGGGCAAGTGAGCCAAATATTCGCGAAGTTTTCACTGGATTGTTCGGTTCATTTGATGACCATATTTTTGATCGCAAGTTTGGGCAGTTATCTGGCGGAGAACGCAGACGCGTTGGATTAGCCAAGCTACTCATCAATGAGCTTGATCTAATTTTGTTGGATGAGCCAACAAATCATTTAGATGTTGAAGGTGTTGCCTGGCTGGCACAATATTTAAATAACAAAAAAGGCTTAGCCGTAACAGTTGTTACGCACGATCGTTGGTTCCTTGATGCTGTCACTGATCGCACATGGGAAGTAGTTGGCGGAAAAGTTGAAGAATATGATGGTGGCTACAGTGCTTTTGTTTTAGCTAAAGCCGAGCGAGCTCGCCAAACATCGGTGATGGATCAGCGCCGCAATATGTTAATTAAGAAAGAGCTTGCTTGGTTGCGCCGCGGAGCACCTGCACAAACAGTAAAGCCAAAATTTCGCGTGGATGCAGCAAACGTATTAATCGCCGGTGAACCAGAGCCACGTAACCAAGGTGAACTACTTAAATTTGCTCTCAACCGCTTAGGTAAGACTGTCTATGAAGCGCACCATCTGCAGGTAAAACTTGGGGACAATGAATTAATTAATGATTTGTACTGGAATGTTGGCCCAGGTGATCGTATTGGTATTGTGGGAATTAATGGCGCAGGTAAAACAACCTTAATGAAAACTCTCGTTGGTGAAATTGAGCCGACAGCTGGAAAACTTGTAACTGGAATTACTGTGAAAGCCGCTTTTCTCACCCAACACCTAGATGAGTTAGATCCCACCTGGCGAGTATTAGAGGCTGTTGAAAAGGTGGCCAATCGCGTTGAAATTGGCGGTGGGCGAGAACTATCTGCTTCACAACTGTGCGAGCGTCTAGGTTTTGATCGCGAATCTCAATGGACACCGGTGGGTGATTTATCTGGTGGTGAAAAACGACGCCTACAACTCACACGTTTACTTATGGATAGTCCCAATGTTTTATTACTCGATGAGCCTACAAATGATTTTGATATCGAGACTCTGACAGAACTTGAAGATTTACTTGATGGCTACGGTGGAACTTTAATTGTTATTTCTCACGATAGGTATTTCTTAGAGCGTGTATGTGATCGCTTCGTTGGTCTTTTGGGAGATAAGAATGTGAGAGATCTTCCCCGTGGCGTGGATGAATATTTAGAGCTTCGTCATGAAGCCTTACAACCTGAAGCCAGCGCACCTAAAGAGAAGAAAACATCAAATGCAGCAGAAGAGCGCCAACTCAAAAAAGATAGAGTCCGCCTTGAGCGCCAAATGGAGAAGGCAGACACACGAATTTTAGAATTAGAGAGCGAACAAGAAAGCGCTTCATTTGATGCAGAGCGTTTACATGCAATTACTAATGAGTTAACTGTTTTACGCGCAGAGAAAAACAAACTTGAAGAAGAGTGGCTTCATGTCACTGTTTCACTTGAAGCTTAAGATAACCTCAACCAATGCGTTTAGATTTATTAGCTGCACTCTCAGGCTTAATGATTGCCCTGCAGGCGCGCGCAAATGGGGAACTTTCACATCGGCTCAACAATGGTTTAGAAGCTGCCTTGGTTTCTTTTGGTTCAGGTTTACTTATTATCGCGGTGATTGCAGCATTTAATCCTTCAATTAAAGAGGGAATAAAGAATCTTCGCCGGGCAGTAGCCAATAAAGAGATTGCACGGTGGAAACTATTTGCTGGAGCTTTAGGTGGAAGTTTTGTTGCTATTCAAACCCATATCGTCCCACTCATCGGTGTTGCCATTTATTCAGTGGCATCAATTGCAGGGCAAACAGCAATGTCCCTCGTAGTTGATCGAATTGGCCTTACTGGTGGTGGCAAGAAGCTGATTTCTAAGCGCCGTGTGGCAGCTGCAGTTCTAACTGTTTTAGCGGTCCTTGTTTCTGTTTTTGATCGCATTGATGCCAAAAATCTTTCACTTATTGCAGTTTTACTTGGATGTATAGCCGGTGCTGTAGTGGGTGTACAGCGCGCGCTCAATGGTCAGATTAATGAGTATTCACATCAAAGTTTTACAACTTCTCTTCTTAACTTCATCACAGGCACATCACTGCTAGTAGTTCTAATCATTGCCGGTGTTCTCCTAGGGAAAATCGACTTAGTCCCATTGCCAGTTGGCCCATGGTGGATATATACCGGAGGAGTAATTGGTGTTATTTACATTGCTTTCACATCAACGATTGTGCAACACCTAGGGGTCCTTACTTTCACACTCTTTAGTGTTGGTGGTCAATTAGTTGGCTCATTAGTCATTGATTTGATTTCCCCAACCAATGGAGTAAATGTAAGCGCTTATCTTGTTACAGGAATTGTTATGACGTACTTGGGTGTTATCGCCGGTGGCGTAAGTAGTTCACGAGTGCAGAAACCAAAGAGGCAGTAATAAAGAAAGCTGCAATAGCGTAAGACCAAGTTTTTACCCAAGGCAATGTGGCTGCGTAATATCCAGCAAGAGTGATTCCAACTCCCCACAACAAAGCACCGAGGGCATTAGCTGATAGGAACTTGTAGTAATTCATCTTTGAAGCACCTGCAATAGGTGGAACAAAGGTGCGAATCCAAGGGAAGAAACGCGCAGCAACAACTGCCCACCACCCTGTTTGTTCATAGAAACGCTCTGAACGAGCAATCATCCTTTGCATACGTGGGGAATCGTGCTTATCAAGATATGGACGTCCAACTAAGCGTCCTAAAACAAAACCAACTTGGTCACCAAGAAATGCAGCAATGAAGATGACTGTCACAAGAATGAGAATATTCACTTCACCATGTGCAGCTGCAACTAAACCTGCGCTAAAGAGGATTGAATCACCAGGCAGGAAAAAGGCAAATAGAACACCGGTTTCAAAGAAAACAATCGCACCCGTGATGAGATAAATTAAGTAAGGCGCAAGGCTCGATAGTTGAGCATCAAAGGATGCGGCTAATTCAATCACACTGATTTCTTAACCGCCGCAGCTACAGCTTTTGTCACATTTGGATCAAAGACGCTGGGCACAATAAATGAGGCATTGAGTTGTTCAGGAGAGACGCAGTCAGCAATTGCTTCAGCTGCTGCAACTAATAACTTATCGGTGATTTTGTGAGCATTAGCATCAAGTAGACCTCGGAAAATTCCAGGGAATGCCAACACATTATTAATTTGATTTGGTTGATCGCTGCGCCCGGTAGCAACAACAGTTGCATATTTGCGTGCCACAATTGGGTCGACCTCAGGATCTGGATTTGCAAGTGCAAAGATAATTGAACCCTTTGCCATTGTTGCGATGTCGGCCTCTTTGAGAATATTCGGAGCACTGACTCCAATAAAGACATCAGCACCAATCAAGGCTTCTGGCATAGTTCCAATAAAATTATGTGGATTGCTGTTATCAATAAACCACTGCTGCATTGAATCTTCTGATTTCATGGCGTTATGAATCACGCCATGATGATTAAAGCCAATGATGTTCTTAGCTCCACTGAGAGTAAGCAAGCGGGCAATAGCATTTCCTGCAGCGCCGACACCACTTAAGACAATCTTGACTGAAGATAGATCTTTCTTAACAAACTTGAGTGCATTACGAAGGGCAGCCAGAACAACAATGGCGGTTCCATGTTGGTCATCATGGAAAACTGGAATATCAAGTAGCTCGCGCAGGCGGCGCTCAACTTCAAAGCATCGTGGCGCTGAGATATCTTCTAAGTTAATACCGCCGTAGACAGGTGCAATTAACTGCACTGTGCGAACAATTTCATCCACATCTTGGGTGTCTAAACACACCGGCCATGCATCAACATCTGCAAAGCGCTTGAAGAGGGCAGCTTTACCTTCCATCACAGGAAGAGCTGCTGCCGGACCAATATTTCCTAGGCCCAGTACTGCTGAGCCATCGGTAACAACTGCCACGGTATTGCGCTTAATAGTTAAGCGGCGAGCATCTGCTGGGTCAGCAACGATTGCCTGACAAATGCGGGCAACACCGGGTGTGTAGGCACGAGAGAGGTCGTCACGAGTTTTGAGCGGAACTTTAGATTGAATTTCAATCTTTCCACCTAGGTGGAGTAGGAATGTTCGATCACTTACCTTGCGAACTGTAAGTTCAGAATTCTTTGCAAGTGCAATTGTGATTTGCTCGGCGTGTGCAGAATCAATCGTGTCACACGTAATATCTAAAACAACTTTTTCTAAAAGTGATTCAACAACATCGAGTGCAGTAATAGTTGCACCGGCTGCGGTGATAACAGTTGTTGCTAGTGCTACAGGTTGAGCAGAAGGTGGACCCTCAACACGGATTGTTATTCCATATCCGGGGGAAGTTGCAGCCATTTATACAACACCATATAAACGATCACCGGCGTCACCAAGTCCTGGAACGATGTAACCGTGCTCGTTAAGTTTTTCATCAAGAGCGCCAGTCACAATATTGATTGGAACTTTACTTGCAGAGAACTCATCCTCTACTGCCTTAACACCCTCAGGTGCTGACAAGATACAAATTGCTGTGATCTCAGTAGCACCAAGGTCGAGTAAATAATGAAATGCTGCAATTAAAGTTCCACCCGTTGCCAGCATGGGATCTAGAACAAATACATGGCGGCCTGATAAATCTTCAGGCAAACGATTGGCGTATGTGCTGGCCTTCAAAGTTTTCTCATCGCGAACCATGCCAAGGAAACCCACTTCAGCATTTGGCATCAACTTGCTCATACCTTCGAGCATTCCAAGGCCTGCACGCAAAATAGGAACTACAACTGGGCGCGGCTCGGCCATTTTTAGGCCTTTAGTCTTAGTAACTGGAGTTGTTATCTCAACACTGTGCGTGCGAATGTCACGGGTAGCTTCATAGGCCAAAAGTGTTACGAGCTCTTCGACTAAACGACGAAATGTTGGGGAATCAGTACGTTCATCGCGCAAAACCGTCAGTTTGTGGGCAATAAGTGGGTGATTGGCAACATGAACTTTCATAGGCATTACCTTACAGGGCTTTCAATCCTTTCCAATGAGTGGAATCATCTGAGCATGGCCGATTTCGATGATGACCTCGTAGAAGACATCGAAGAGTTTGACGTTTTAGCCG
>Ga0114975_10003669_pt1 | contig 10203 bp, 14 predicted proteins | sample S_130626_EF_Meta_FD_87031 | JGI IMG/M metagenome (GOLD analysis project Ga0114975, IMG submission 87031) | Freshwater microbial communities from Lake Simoncouche, Canada to study carbon cycling - S_130626_EF_MetaG | ecosystem: Environmental > Aquatic > Freshwater > Lake | place: Lake...
ATATGATCAAGGCCGTAAAAGATCAGTTTCCAAAAAATGATCCAACCCTACCATGGAGGGGAAGTGCTCTAGGAACCATAAAGGGTGCGTATCCCGATGCTAATATAACACATAATCCAAAGATCAGTTTACCAGACACAGATTTTCCTTTCACTTCTTGATGTAGATCTTATCACCCACGAAAACAGCATCTAGATCAGATTCAGCCAAGACACCCATTGCGTCATCTTCAGTAGATGCAATGGGTTTTTTATTGACATTTAAAGAAGTATTGAGAAGTATAGGTAATTCTGTGATCTGATAAAATTTATTCAACAGTCGATAAAATATTTTATTATTTTGACTATTAACTGTTTGTATTCTGCTAGTTTCGTCGATGTGTGTAATAGATCCTAGTAAGTTTTTGTCTTTAACTTTTACACTATACAACATATAAGGACTAGGATAATCACAGTCAAAATATTTTTCTGCGTGGGCTTCTAGTACACTGCAACCAAATGGTCTAAAATCTTCTCGAAATTTCACTCGAGAATTAATAATCTCTTTGCCTTCTGGTATGTCAGGACGCATCAATATACTTCTATTACCTAGTGCTCTTGGTCCGATTTCACCTTGCCCTTGAAACCAACCTATTATTTTTCCGTCAGCTAACATTTGTGCTGCTGCTGCAATAGTGGCGTCAGAGGGATCTTCAGGAAGTGTTTCTTCCTGCCAATAAGGAAAATTATCTTTGTTAAATTTAGGCTGTTGATATTTTTGTCTTAAAAATTCTATACACCCTAATGATAGCCCGTCGTCTGGGTTGTGTGGAATTATGTGAAGATTTTTAAAAATTTTTCGAAGTTTAGAATTTACACAAATATTCTGTGCGACACCGCCTGAAAACGTTATAGTTTCGTTTGGATCTGCAAATTGCAAAAAGTATTCAGGCATTTTGTTTTCTATCCATTGATGTATCGAAGCAATCCAATCTATACTTCCCGGTTTAATCTCAGCAAAATCTCTGTCAGAGGCTTTTAAATATGGTAACCAATGATACAAGTCAAATACTGTAGCTGCATCTAAGATAGACAAATCGTTAAATTTTTTAACAAACTCTTCGTTGACTTCGCCGTAAGATTTCAGCGCCATAACCTTGCCACTTATATCCAACGGATGCCCACCTATGCCTGCAAATTTCCCCCACATTGACAGTAGTACACCTATGCCCGACACATTGGATTTAGATATTCTTTGATCTTTTTTAAAAATAGAATTAGTTATATGAAAATCGCCTACACCGTCGAACACAAATGCAGTATCGACTTTATCTAAGTCGATCACTGGCCAGCAACTTAGAGAATGTGCATAGTGATGATCGATAATATAGATTGGACACTCGATGTCAGGAAGAAACTGTGGAGCTTGTTGCCATAACACATCTTCTTTTTTAAAATTCAGTTTAATTTGATCTACAACTATGCACACAGCATCTAGTTGTTTGAAATCTATTCCCCATTTTTTTATATCATCAATATAGGAATGGAAATCGTTATACCCGTGATGTTTTATCTGATGCAATCTTTCCGATTTAATATATTTTATTTCTGTGCCATCTGCGTAGGCTATGTTTGAATCGTGATCGCAGAGTCTTAATCCTAGAAACTTCATGTTTTAAATTTCACATCATAAACGTTAAAACTCATGCTTATTCTTTCAACCTGACAACTAAAAGGATATACCAAATGTTGTAGACCCGATGGAAAAATAAAGATCTCTCCAGTAGTAGGTTGATGAGTATGCATATAATCTGTACACAGCATGTTACCAGCCGCATTCCCATAAATCCAACAGATAGCTCCGGCCGATGGAGCATTTGAATTTTTTATTTTATTTTCTTCTGCTATCTCTTCCGGAACATCAATATAAATTACCGCACTTAACATCCCAGTGTGATGGTGGATGGGATTAAATTCCCCAGATTTTTGAAAATTTATCCAAGCCCCTTCACCAAAAGAAAAATCTATATTGTTGAATTTTTCTTCTTCATCGGGATTTTTAAAATATTTTTTTTCAAAATTTTTCAAAGCAGTTGAAACATGTTTGTTAATTTCTTGATAAAAAACTTCTGTCTGTGGCACGTTCATTATTGCTTGATACTGCTCATAAATATTTCCTGCTAACGTGTGCCCAACGTTTTGTTTGCAGTCTCTACTATTTTCAGATATATCTTTCAACAGATCAATATGACTTTGATCCAACATTGATTTATACATCGGAGGGGAAAACGGATTTAATATTTCAAAATTCATATATAATTAATCAAAGTTAAAAGCTAAACTAATCCTTTCCTGTGTGCCTTGGTGCGAAGGCACACAATGCCGTAGATTACTTCTAAAAACTATTACCTGTCCTTCTTCTACGCTGTACTTAGCCCTAGTGTCGGTTACAAAACTGTGTAATGATATCGGTAATGGTTTCATATCTGGAGCTAATGGAGTTTCAAAAACAATTTGACTGCTGTCTGCAGGAACTTTTATATAATATACCGCTGAGAACTGATGCCCGGCATGATGATGAAATTCTTGGAAATCGTTCTGTTCATAAACATTAAGCCAACCTTCTGTGCATCTAAATTTATTTCTATTAATGTCCACCCCGAGCCTAGATGCAAACAAGTGTACCAAGCTAGTAACTTCTCTTTTTATATCAGAAAAAGTCTCGTCGTCTGCGATATTAAATGTTCCGCAAGTATTGTAAGGTCTACCGATCCAGATATTACCTCCTGACGGAATTGTTTTCTGTATCTCAGAGACTCTGATTAACAGTGACTCGTTGATAGATTCATAATTTACTATTTTTTCCGAAAGTATCGGGGTCGGGAACCATAAATCAAATGACATTATTTAATCGTCTCTGTTTATTCTGTCGAATTCTAATTCTGTAAGATCTTTTTCAAAACCAAGACCGTATTTAGGAATACAGTTAAATGCTAAACAATATCTTTCGTTTTTGGTTTCATTACCTGCGACTTTATGACAAAGATATGAAGGAAACAGTACCAACATGTTATTTTCTATGTCAACTGTTATCTCCGTAAAACTAAACTGATTGTTGACATTGGGATTTCTTAAAGGTAGCATCTGCCAACAGTTAGCTACTTCTGTTTTCATAAAAGTTAGCCCTTCGATTTCCTCAATATTATCGAAATAAAAGGTTCCTGAAATTATAGAATTTCCATGACTATGCATAATGTGGCGCTGTCCTGGAGATTTAATTGACAGCCAACTTTGAGTTATTTTGTATTCTCCTGCTAGAGCCATAACGCAATTTGCATATTCAGTGACGTGCTGTTCAATTTTTAATTTCATAGGAATCATGTGCGGCAGATTTAACACATATGAATTTTCACTGCGATCTCCATACAGCGTAGTATTGTCTACATGAGGCGATCTGGGCAAATCTTTTAGTGTTTTGAAAAGATCGAGATCTTTTTCATCTATATAATTCTCTCTAATATATACAGGGATAGGAAACAGTCCATGCACCTCATAGTTATCTGAATCACTTTTTTTTGCAACAAAGTTCTCTTGCCTACTCATCTTTTTTCCTTTATATTTAGATTATTCATCTTTTTCTGTATTTTTTTAGTTATTTCATAACTATTATAAAAACTATGATGATACGTTTTTAACTTATTAATTTCATTTTCACTTACTATCTGGATATTTAATGTTATTTCTTTATCAGTAATAGGTATTAGATATACTAGAGGAGATCCGGCGGCGATTGTATGTTCACACAACTTTTCTTTTTTAGGAGAAACCAAGTTTATATGTGTAGAATGCTGATGTTTGAATTCTAAACATCCTGCTGGTATGTGAAAACCGCAAGGGTCTTCCATATGCCAACTAGCTTGCACCATAGAAAAATAAGTTCCGCTGTTTTCTTTTAATAGCCAGGGACTGATTAATTTATAATGTTGATAATTAGGAAAAGACCCTTCCATTTGTCCCTCCTGATGTTGGTTACCCATAGCTGCAGAATTGGGAGCAGTATGACTAAACCCATAACTAGGATCTTGATATAATCGATATTCACTCCAGGCAGGCATGCAGATGCTATTAGCAAAGAGATCTTTAAAACCAGGACATCTCTTTATCGTGCTCATCTCTACAGGAAAATTTTGAATTTCAGTAGTTTTTGGAATAGATCTCCACCACTCTGGCATTTTTTTAATCGTATGACATATTGGAAATAATTCAGCGATATGATTATTAGATATAAAGCAGTCTAATGACAGTTTCTTTTTTTTGAAAATAAACATCATAGTCCTAGAATATTATTAATCGACTGTCTATGGCTGATCCAAGGCCTCGCCCCATCATAAAAGTTAGGAGGCATGTGTACATCTATATTGTTTTTCGTCAGCTCAGGAAGTTTTTCAATTTCTTTTTGCGCTACCACAGGATCTAATATTCCTAACCCGTGCATGACTAATATCCAATTAGCAGCCTGAAATAGAACTCGCCTGTTATCAAAATCTAAATCAGAAGGAAATTTGTTTTTGTAAATTTCTAACATTTCTTCTAAACCAACAGGCTTCGGAAGAGCCTTAACACTTCGCCAAAACTCTGTATCATTTCTTTTAGTAATGTAATGTAATGCTACAAAGTCTAAAATATTCTGTAAGATGTCATCTGAATGCTTATTGAATGTCTTTTCAGCTTTGGTATTGTTTTCAACATAGTAGGGCAAAACTTCGCACAATATCATGGCTTGTTGAATCGAGGTACCAATGGAACTAGCTTCTAACGGCTCAATAAAACTGCTGCTAAGACCAATCGCTGCGCAGTTTTTATGCCATGATTTTTCTAGACAGCCTGCATCAAATTTAATTTTTTTTGCTACTTCAATAGGATGGCCGTATAAGTCTTCTACTTCTTTCTGAGCGCCATCAAAATCCAGAAATTGATCACTGAATACATAACCGTTACCAAATCTTTCTTGCGTAGGAATTCTCCACAACCAACCAGATTGCATTGATCTAGATAATGTCCATGCCGGAATTTCTTCGAGTCGTTCGGTAGGGAATGCAATAGCACTGTTCATCGGAAGATATTTAGAATAACTAATCCATTTAATTCCCATGGCTTTATTCATTATAAATCTCGAAAAACCTGTGCTATCTACATAAAAATCATATTCAAAAATTCTTCCATCAACAGCTTTTAGAGATTTTACCGAACCATCTTCTCGTAATTCTACTTGATCCAACTCTGCTTCAATTAATTTTACGCCGTTTTTAAAGCATTTTTTATGAAGAAACTGATTCAGTTTAAATGTGTTAAAATGAAACTGATTTATATTATAATTATTTTCTGGTAACTCGCTTTTTATCACGTAAGGTTTAGTAAGAAATAACGGATCTATATTTTTCGAAACAAGGTTAGCGTAAATAAATTTTATACCGTGTGGCCCTGCGGCATTCATCTCACCGTTCACTGATTGCATATAACTTCGGCCATCGCCATTCCAGTTGGCAAAATTTATTCCATATTTGAAAGTAGCATCGGTCTCACTTACTAGTTCGTGCAGACTGATATCACAGTTCTTCATAAATTTTGCCCAGTGCTCGGTGCTACCCTCACCCACACCTATTATACCGATATTTTTAGATTCTATTAGATCTACATCAATATAGGGATGAGCACTTTTCAACATTAACGCTGTGATAAGACCACCGGTTCCGCCTCCTACTACAACTACTTTTTTTACTTTCATTGTCTTGTAAATCCTTTTCCCAATGGGATGGCTGTTGGAATGGGCGGTGCTAACCCTTGTGGATCTTGAGGGTCAACCTGCCTCGGCCAAAATATAAAATTAATAACTGATCGAACATCTGTGGTGGGGCTAGAGCTTGCATGATACCGAACACTATCAAATAGTATTGCAGATCCACGTTTGGGTCTAATACGTTCTGACACTGTCAACTTTCCCGGATCGTCGCCAGTCCAAATCTTATCAAAAATGACAGTATCGCCGTCGCTGTCTTTTACATGATATATCAAAGTTTTAGCATCACCTCTTCCGTGATCTGCATGCGGTCTATGATACGAATTTGGATTTTTTCTGTTAGCGTTTGGCCATAACAAGTTTGCTTTAATTCTTTGAAATTGTAATTTATACCCAACAGCCTCGAATATGTTGTAAACTAACGGACTAATAAAAGACATATCTTTTGAATCATTATTGATAATATGAATTAACTGCGGAGAGTCTTCAGTACTTCGATCCTCAATCCAGGCAAAGTCATCCCCTGGGTATTGACCTGCGGTTTCGGAACGATACTGCCAAAGCCACGACGTTGACTTTAAAATTTCACTTTCAATATCGGATTGAAGGAAACTGGATGCAAAATTTTCAAAATACTGTATCATACACTAATTTATCACAATATTTCATTGCAGGCGTGAAAGTTGGCTATTTAATAGTTACATCAAATACTATAGAAAGGCGATATCCCGAACTGTCAAACGGATATGCCTGATGTTGATACCATCCGGGAAATATAACTAAATCGCCTGCCTGCGGCATAAAATGTTTTGTAGGATAATAACCGCACCATGTAGATTCGGTCATAGGATTTTGAAATACCAGTGCGCCTTTGGGTTCTATCAAATTATTAGGAACGGCCGCATAATATATACCTGTAAAATTAGCTGTTTTATGCAGATGAACACTTTGAAAATTACCAGCACGATATAACACAGTCCAAGATCTGATTAAAGTGCTGAAATAAGGAGGAGTAACTCCAGTTTTTTTATTACCTGTAACTGGGGAATTAAGTAATTCTATATGCGCTCGGGCATATTCTTGTACAGAAGGAAATATAATCTCATCTCGTAGTTTATTAACACATTCAATATCTTGATCTAAAAATCCAAAACCCGGCCACGTCGGTTGGTATCCGCCAATCGTTGCCCTATTATCATCATTAGCAAGTCCGTTAGATTCTTCTTCTAAAATCAAATTCAATAAATCAGCATTCATGCTTCCTGTATTAGGAAAATTTTCTTTAGCAACTAGCAGCGGAAAATGATGTTCAAAGATCATATATTAAAGAAAAACACCTGTGTGAGTCTGCCGTCAACATAATTACGAGCAAATCCAGGTTTCATGCTACGATGATATAGTTCTCCTCGATATAATACCAATCTATTAAAAACGTTTTTTACTTCAGCATGACACGTCCAATCATCCTGATTTCTTAAATCGGGATTTTGATTTATGTCTGTTGACGAAACATCTCGATCCCATCTAGAGATGTTACAAGTTTTATGAAGGAAAAAACCAGTTCCGCTATCTAAGTCGGGTTGGGGAGTTAGATAAACCACCGCGGCATAATCAGTTCCGTCGTGATGCACCCAGCTTTCATCGTATTCTAAACAAAGTTGATAACAGGTATTCATATTGCCGGTACCATCTAGACAACTAGTCCAATTTGTTATTTCTTGGTGAAGAATTGTTTCAAATTTACTTTTTAAAAAAGAGGATTCCTGATCGTCGACTCCTGCAGTTCGCATACCAGGATATCTACCAAAATGATCAAATCTTTTATTGAGTGCAGCTTCCCTAACATCGTAAGGATTTTCAAAAAAATTATCTATAACAATTATATCAGTCATCGTTTTTGAAAAAATGTTTTTATATGGTTAGTTCCTTGGAATGTTTCAGGCAAGGGATCAAAGGGAACCTGCATTTTTATCTGCTGATCTTGCCAATACTTTTGTTTAAACCCGGGTTCCCAGAATACTACATTTATCACCGAACGTTGATTAAGTGTGGGTATAGAACTTGCATGATACCTGTTGCTGTCAAACAATATCGCCGTGTTTTGTTTCGGGGTTACCCGTTCTATCACATTCATTTCTCCAGGATCTTCTCCTGTGTATGTTTTGTCGAATATAAAAGTATCACCATCAGAATCGTTGAGATACAGCAAGAAAGTTTTCATACCTGATTCAGGATAATCCACATGTGGACGATTATAGCCGTCGGGTTTAGATTTAGATTTAGGTAACATGAGATTTGTCTTAATCCTTTCTAATTCGAACATCTGTCCTATCAGCTCAGAAATTGTGTAGATTAAAACGTCATACGAAAATAATTTTTCATTATCGTTTTTGGGAGGCTTATAACTGAATAGGTCAGTTTCTTCAGTGTTGTTATCATCGATCCATGAGTAGTTACCGTTGTATCCACCGGCAGTTTCGTTATGATGCACCCACGTGATATCCGATCCGAAGATTTTACTTTGAATGTCCTGCAAATAGAATTTTGGAAGAACGTTGCTAAAATGTTGTATCATAAATTAAAGAAAAAAACTTGAGTTAGTCTGCCGTTTAAATAATTTTCACCAAATCCCGGTTTCATACTACTATGATAAAGGTTACTTTTGTATAAAATTAATCTATTAAACTGATTCTTTACTTCTAAATTTAATTGCCACTTAGAGAAATCGTCTTTATCATCGCTGAAATTAAAATCAGTTGTGGGATCTTCGGGGTGCCAACAGTATACTCCTGTTTCTTTGTGTGTAAAAAAACCAGTACCGCTATCTGGGTCTGCATCAGGAGTAAGATATAAGACTCCAGCCCAATCGGTGTCGTCATGATGTACCCAATTAAAATCGTGTTTGTTTATTAACTGAAACGCTGTGTTATTTTTATCATACCTGTTTTTGAAAAATCCCCACTTGGTTATTTTTGTATTAAGGATTTCCTCAAATCTTGATTTAATTTCTATGCTTTGTTCTTCCGGAACCCCGAGGGTTCTTTGCCCTGGTAGCTCATTAACTATAGGAAAAGGAGCCATGGAAAGAGCCTGCTCTCGTATTTTAAACGGATCAGGATAAAAATCATTTATTATAATAATATCTTTATTAATCTGCATCAAAGAAAAATACCTGGGTTAATCTGCCATTAATATAATTATTACCGAAGCCTGGTTTCATACTTCGATGATAATAATTACCTCTATATAGAATCAATCGATTATATTTGTTTTTTATTTCGGCAGTTAGCTGCCATTTATCTAATTCACGGGTATCGGAGGATGAGTTAAAATCAGTAGTGATATCATCCTTGTTCCATTGATTGATACCTGATGCTCGGTGAGTGAATAAACCAGTGCCGCTTTCTGGGTCTGCATCAGGAGTAAGATATACCACTGCTGCCCAGTCAGTGAAATCGTGATGCACCCAGGTAGTATCTGATTCTAAACATATTTGATAACAGGTGTTCATGTGTTTTTTATTATCACCGTCAAATAAATCCCAACGAGTGATTGGCATGTTTAGTATTTTTTCAAATTTTTCTTTTAATTCTAGACTCTGCTCTTGATTTACGCCACTAGACCGCATGCCCGGATAAGTTGAAATAAAGTCATACGGGACACTTAGTGCGGAATTTCTCACCATGTCCGGGTCATCAAAAAAATTATCAACAACAATCAACGAAGGGATCATATGTAAAGATTCAAGTAACAAGTAACTGTTCTAATTTTTTTCTAATAGACACTATTTTTTCACGCATCTCGTTGCCCATAGTAGGCAACTGTTTGGCGTAGACCATGTCCACATACATGTTGTCCATGTTTTTAACTTCATAGATCAAGTCATTGAGCAATCTTGTTGCTGCTAATTTTTCCTGCTCGTTGGAAATTTTATCTATAGCACTGTTGTATCGATCCATATCGGTTTTAAATCTGTTAGTTTGTTGCAGCATTTTTTATCAACTCCATTACAGTTTCTATTTTCACACGTATTACCTGATTATTTAATGTGGTGCGCAGACCCGTATGCAGTTGTTTGGGCAAGCAATCTAAATCTGCCCAGCATACGGTCTTTGATGCCAGAGTTAAAAACTCCTGATCGACCACGCAGACATATGTGCCGTATTCAAAGCCACGATCTTCAGACAGATACAGCTCAATAGGAACTATACGACCCTGTGCATATTGATTTAACAAGTCGTCTGCATCTTCAAGGAGGCTGTTATTGCGCTGAAATGTGGGCACAGTCCACCGCTCTGCATCTAGGATCAGCAGTATACGACCTGTGGTTTTAGCTAAGAATAATAATCCGGCACGCTGTTGCATGCCAGTACTTATCCATCTGAAGTCCTGAAGCTCGATTCTCCTGACAAGTACTCACCTTCAAAA
>Ga0114975_10003671_pt1 | contig 10198 bp, 6 predicted proteins | sample S_130626_EF_Meta_FD_87031 | JGI IMG/M metagenome (GOLD analysis project Ga0114975, IMG submission 87031) | Freshwater microbial communities from Lake Simoncouche, Canada to study carbon cycling - S_130626_EF_MetaG | ecosystem: Environmental > Aquatic > Freshwater > Lake | place: Lake...
TACCCTGCTGTTAATGGTAGCATCAACAATATGGCTATCGGTGCGTTATCAGAGTCAAGTGGTAAATTTACCACTGTTGAAATTACCAGCGTAACTGATGCAGTAAATTCTACAACTGGTCCTTTAAAAGTTGCAGGTGGTGCGGCCATTGCCAAGAAACTATTTGTAGGAGGCAACTTTGAAGTTACAGGAGATGCTCTAGTAACTGGTAACTTAACAGTTAAGGGTGTGACTACAACTGTTAATTCAAACACAGTTAATATTGCTGACAAGAATATTGTCCTAGCAGGCGTAACCACATCACCAACAATTGGCGGTGATATTGATAGTAGTGGTACTGTAACAAACATGCTGGCTGGAAACGGACTGGCAATTACTGGTCTAATTCCAGGAATGGTTATTACTAAGGATGGCACTGTTGGGCCGACTAATAATGCTGTTCTCGGTACAGCTGGTGCTGTAGCAACAATTGCCACAGTCATTAGTCCGACTAGTATTACTATCACTGTATCAGCAGGATCTATTACAGCAGGTAAGATAATCTTTACTGCGGCAGGTGGCAATGATACAACTGGAGACGGTGGTGGTATTACTGTTAAGGCGGCAGCTGACAAGACCTTAATCTGGGTTGCCGCAACTAACCGCTGGACAACTAACGTTGGATTTGAAACTCCGGACATTACTGTAACTAACGGATTTGGTGCAGACACTGTTACTACTAAGATATTAAACGCAAACGACACAATAACATTAGGTAATAATACTGACCCAATCACTAATACTGACACTATTACTACCAATGCTTATTTTGTTGCTGGTACAAAATTAAAAACTGCCAAGCTGGCTAGTAACACGCTGTCTATGTCTGCATGGGACGTCGATGGAACCGCGTATGCAGATTTAGTTAAACTAACTGCGGCCAACTTGCCTAAGTTAGAAATTACATCAGTTGATGTTGGTACTATTACTAATATGAGTATTGGTACAAGTAATTGGTCCACTGGTAAATTTACAACATTAGAAACTACCGACACTGCTACATTTGGTGCGGCAGTTACAATGACTGCAAATAACAAAGATGTAACATTTAGCCCACAAGGTACTGGAAATGTTAAATTAGAACCTGCGGCTGGTTTAAGTTTGAAATCAACTTCATCGGCTGTTACTATTTCTTCATTTAGCACAGGTAACATGGATGGCGTTGCTATTGGTGTTAACAATGCCAAAGACGGTACATTTGTAAACTTAGTTGCTGGTACCTCAGCATCTTTTGGGTCTGGGGCAGGTACCGCAAGTACAAGCAAGACAACTGGTACTGTAAAAATTATAGGTGGACTTGGTGTAACTGGGGCTATCTGGGCGACAAGTATTAATGCGGCAATAACTGGAGACTTAGCAGGTACTGCTGACAAGGCAAAACAAATTCTAACTCGAGATTCAGCCGACTCAGCAAGTACTCATTATGTAACACTTGTTAACGCTAATAATCCTAATGGTACTCCAACAGACATGACTGTCTTTACTGATGGAGGAATGAGTTACGTTCCAAGTACTAATACCCTAACAGTTGCTAACGTTACAGGTACTTCTAGTAAAGCAACAAACTTAACAGGTGGAAATACTACTACATTAAACGGTACAATATTCTATAACAGCGGCATTGATGTTACAGATCGTTTAGCGCCAAATACAACTACAACTGCCAAGTATCTAAAATCTGTAGGCACTGGTGCTAACGGAACAGCACCAACTTGGACACAGATTGCATCAGCTGATATTTCAGACTTGAGTACTACTATTGGTAATGCTCTTGGATCTGGGCAAAATATTAGTGCTAATGCGGCAAGTGCTGACAAATGGAAAACTGCACGTACAATTTCATTTACTGGTGGCGCTACTGGTAGCGTATCGATAGATGGTAGTGCCAACGTTAGTTGTGCATTAACATTGGGTGCGGCGGCAGCTGATACAGTAAAAGTTAAAGATGAAGGTAGTGCGAGCACTATAAGATATGTAACATTTACTAGTCAAGGCACCGACGGTGCGCAGGCTTCTATGGCCATTGACGGTGACTTAACATACAGGCCAAGTAGTAATACCCTAACAGCTAGTATCTTTGCGGGTACTGCTACTACCGCCAACTATGGTGACTTAGCTGAAAAATATCTAGCAGATGCAGAATATGAAGAAGGAACAGTACTAGTGTTTGGTGGAGCACACGAAGTAACTCAAAGTACCATCTTTAACGATCGCAGAGTTGCTGGTGTTATATCGTTAAAGGCCGCTCATACCATGAACAACTCGTTAGTAGGTGATCATGTGGCAGTTGTTGCCCTGCAGGGTCGTGTACCAGTTAAGGTTATTGGTCGTGTGCAAAAAGGCGACATGCTAGTATCAAGTGGTAAACCAGGATATGCGATTGTTAACAACAATCCACGAGTTGGTACCGTTATTGGTAAGTCATTAGAAATAAAAACAACAGACGGCGAAGGCGTTGTCGAAGCTGTTGTAGGTAAACATTAAAGGAAACAACTATGCCAGTTCCATTTGAAATTCAAGACAATCTTGTTAGCGTTGGCGTAGTTGCCAACGACGGTACAGGGGATAATCTTAGAGAAGCATTTTTAAAAATTAACGGAAACTTTCTATATCTAGGCAATAGATTAGGAACAGATCCTAGTGGTGCTAATGTAGGCGCTACTGGAGAATCAGTTTTTAAAGAAGTTGTAGATTTTCAATATCGATTTAGAAAAATTGATGCCGACGGCAATCTACGTGTAAGACTTGTAGGCGATGTTGTTACCTTAGACTTTAGACCTAATAGCGCAGTTAACTTCCAGGGGCAGGCTATTACTAATGCTGGCGCTGTAACTGCTACAAGTTTTACAGGACCATTAACTGGTAATGTTACAGGAACAGTAACCGGCAATGCTGGATCTGTTACGAACGGTGTTTACACCGTTGGTGATCAAACAATTGGTGGGGTTAAGACATTTACTAACACAATTACTGCAAGTGTTACCGGCAATGCAGGCACAGTTACTAATGGTGTTTATACTGAGGGTAACCAAACAATTAACGGTTTTAAAACATTTACACAACCTATAACAGGGCTACTATCCGGTAATGTAACCGGATTAATTAGAAGTTCAAACCAAACTGCTTACGTGGATGTAAGTAACCTAGAAAGCCGAATAAATACATTTGACTATGGAGTTATCAATCCAGTGTTTGTGGATCCTATAAGCTACTATTTGTATGTTTTAGGAACAGATATGGGCACATTCAATAACCCTAGCGACTTTGGCATAGACGCTGGAACTATATAACGGAGAATAAAATGGCATTACAAATTAGACGCGGACCAACAGCAGATAGAACAAGCAAGACCTTTGTTGAAGGTGAGTTGGTTTACGATACGCAAGAAAAAGCAATATACATCGGCGATGGTACTACTCTCGGCGGTAAGGCAGCATCTTCATATACTGACGAGAGAGCAGTCGACGCAGTTGGGCTGGCTCTTGTTGCCGGTACTGGAAATGTTGTGTTTACATATGGCACTACACAAGATACTGCAAATAGAATAGATGCTAATGTTACGTTAGATGGTATTGGTTTGTTAAATGTTGTAGAAGATACAACTCCACAGCTAGGCGGTAATTTAGATTTAAACAGTCGCAATATTACAGGTACAGGGAATGTTAACATTACCGGAACAGTGACTGCCACAGGGTTTACGGGACCGTTAACTGGTAATGCATCAACAGTTACTAACGGAATATATGCTGGACAGAAATTTTTTGTTGGTACTACAGAAATTGACATTCAAAGATCTAGTCTTGCTCAAACATTGAGTGGAACTAGCATCGACGGTAATGCGGCAACAGCAACTAAACTTGCCGCTACTAAAAATATACAAGGCGTGGCTTTTGATGGTAGTGCTGATGTTACTGTTATTACACAAGGAACCGGAGTAACAGTAAGTGGTACACAAGTAAGTATTGGCCAAGCTGTTGCTACAACAAGCGATGTTACATTTAACAATGTCACAGTTAGTGGTGACTTAACTGTTAACGGAACTACTACTACGCTTAACACTACTACATTAGATGTAGAAGATCTTAATATTACTATTGCTAAAAATGCCACAAGTGTAGGAGCGGCAGATGGCGCTGGTATTACCATTGGTAACTATGCAAATAGTCCAACATTAACGTATGTACAACTTGGCAATAAACTTGTTATTAATAGACGAGTTGACGCTACAAGTTTTTACGGTGATGTAACTGGTAACGTAACTGGTAACGTAACTGGTAACGTAACTGGTAATGTTACTAGTGTAAGTGCTAACTCGTTTGGAACTGCAACTATTACCGGTGGTGATGGCAGTAACTCTAGTTTACGTCTTGCAGGTTATAATCAGCGAGGTGGAGTAGGGTATCACGGATTCTTAGAAGTTACAAACACATATAATTTTGCGGCTAACCCTAACCGATATTTCCGTTTAGACTCAGACGGTGTTTTAGAAATTGTCAACAGTGCATATGCTACAACCTTATTGACCTTAGACAATGACGGAAACATGACAGTGCTTGGAACATTTGAATCTACTGGTAATATAACTGCTCCCGGATTCACTGGCCCTTTAACTGGTAATGTTATTACTAATAGTATTACTAGTGCAACAACTGGTGGAAACTTGATCATAGCACCAGAGACATCATTTAGTGACTACGTTGACATTGCCTTAGATTTGCTAGTTCTTGGAAGTTCTATTTCAGTTGCAGGATTTAAAGTGGTTAGTTCAGCTACTCCCGGGTTTACAACTGCGGCTGACATAAACAATACTAGAGCAACATTTAATGTGCCTGTACGCTTTGGTAGTTATACAACTACACAACGAAATGCCTTAACAGCAGGCAACGGTGATGTAATCTATTGTACAGACAGCGGTCCTGGCGGGATTGGTCAATTCCTAGGTTATGCAAACGGTGCTTGGGTATCGTTAAGTTAACAATAAATACAGCATATAGGATAATAATATGCTGAATATATGGAGCGTAAAGTCTGGGTACTCACTTGGATCCCTACAAGAAGGTAGGGTATTTAAGAATATCCACGGGACAGACAATCGTATACCTCTACCGCTAATTAACGGTGCCAACTTATCTAACATAACTTTTAGCGTAATCTCGGGCAAATTGCCTCAGGGACTTAGACTAATAGATCATTACATTTCAGGATCACCATACGAAGTTGTTAGGTCAACTGTTTCAACATTTGTCATTCGAGCACATAACTCAGTTACTAAAGAAATATCAGATCGTACGCTATCAATCACAGTTGAAGGCGCTGATGCACCAAGATGGGTTACTACAGAAGGTACGTTACCTGTTGGTGCGGTTCCCTATAGGATAGCACGTATAGTAAGTGCGGCAAGATACAATAACATTGTTACCCTTACAACTGATAAAGCACATGATTTTGTTTTTGACAACGAAATATCAGTAACTAGTTCATTAGTCGATATTAACAATGATAAAATAAAAATTCTACGACCAGGATTCTCTGGAGTCGAAACTCCGGACGAATACATTTATAGAATATCAAATACTATAACGTATAGAGATGTTGGTGTTAATTTTGGTACGAGATCTGTAACGGGTACTGTACAATTATTAAAAGCTCCACTAACATTTGTATTAGATGGAGCCTACATCGATTTTCAATTACTAGCAACCGATACTGATTTACGAGCAGGAGACGAGTTAGAGTTTTTCATTGAAGACAACAGCGGACAACTTCCACCGGGCCTAACATTAAACAGAAGCGGGCGCATCACTGGATTTATTGACCCTATTCTTGCACTGGACATTACTGCTCGCGATGGAACATTTGACGTTAACACTTTTGATGATTACCCATATGATTTTGCTCCGTTGCCCAATATTGGAATTGCAGGATACGAACAAGTACTTACTCCTAAAAAATTAAACAGATTCTACGAATTTATTGTTAGTGTAAGTGACGGCGAAACTATTACAAAACGTACATTTAAAATATATGTAGTTGGAGATGATTTCTTACGCACAGATAATACCATAATGAAAATTGGTGGTGGTGCTTATATTTCCTACACATCTGATAGTACATACTTACGTAGCCCAATTTGGTTAAGTGCGGCTAACCTAGGAACTAAACGTGCTAATAATTATGTTACTGCTATACTAGATACATTCGATCCTAACCCCGCAATTGGTCCGGTTGACTATCGTTTAGAGAAATTTAACCTCGACGGTACTCCAAGCGAGTTGCCTGAAGGCCTAGCACTTGATCCCAGCAACAGTGAAATTTTTGGGTTTGTTCCTTACCAGCCGGCAGTTACAATAAATTATAAGTTTACAATTAGTGCAACAAAATACGATAAAGAAAATCTTGAACAAATTGCAGTTGAGATTGTTAATGCAGAATTAGCTCCAATTGGTCAAAACTATTTAAAAATTAATAAATTACCAACAAGTGATCAACAATTAATCACCAATGACAACATAAGAATTGGTGCATATACTTACAAAATTAACGTTTACGAAGTAATGCCTAATCAAACATATGATACTATTAAATTAGATAAACCTCTAAAGAATGTGGTTATTAAAAGTTTTGTTATTACTAATTCATATTACAGAGTATTAAGTCAACTGTATACAACACGTACAAGTTCAAAAACTTTTACCATGCAGGTGCTTGGAGAGATTGACAGCGTTATTAGATTCTTGACTCCTGCTAACTTGGGTTCAGTTAGAGCAAACCTATCAAGTCAACTAGAAATACAAGCAGAAACTACAGTAGTTGGCGCGGTGCTTACCTATAGACAAGTTGGGGGTACATTGCCTCCGGGCGTTGAACTACGTGCCAATGGTGAACTAATTGGTCGAGTAACACAATTTGGAAATATTGTTTATAGAAGTTTTTGGAAGAGTGGAAAACAATATAAAGTTAATGATGTTGTAAAATATCAAGATCATTTGTATAAGGCCAACTTTGCACATACAAGTAGTAATCCTTTTAACTTATCTTATTGGGACAAGTACACTTTTAGAAATAATATTACAGGTCTTACAACATATGATAGTAGGACTGCCACGTTTGACGGTCGTGTAGGAACACAGGACCGATCATATACATTTACTGTATTAGCGCAAGATCAATTTAAGTATAGTGCAATATCTGGAACCTTTACAGTATTTGTAGAAGATCCTGATGTAAAATTGTTTAGTAATGTTTATGTCAAGCCATTTCCGACATTGGCGAAGAGAGCAAAGTTTTATACGTTTATTAACGACTTAGATATTTTTACCGAAAATAAGATATATCGTTCAAGCGATCCAAATTACGGTGTGCAAAAAGAATTAAAAATGTTAATATATGCAGGTATCGAAACACTGGAAATTAAAAACTACGTGCCTGCACTGACTATGAACACCAAGCGTAAACGCTTCCGCATTGGCAGTCCAAAGAAGGCCATTGCAAGGAACCAAGGTTCAAACGATACGATATATGAAGTAATTTATCTTGAAATATTTGATGAGTATGAGATTGGAAAACTTAGTCCAGCTCAGGCAATAAAGTTATCATATAACTCTCGTTCCAAAGTTGAAGTTAACCAAACTGATATAAATCCAATTAACGGTCGGTTAGATCTTTCTAATAACAAAATACAAGATAAGTTAAACGATGATATCGTAGATCGATTTCAAAGGACTGGAGATAGTCTAGGAGCAGATAGTACTGTAGTCAGGGCTAGCGGTACAGATATTGAATATATCTATCCGTCAAGCGTTAGTAATATTAGAAAAAACATAAAAACATTAATTGTAGGGGATAGCCCTAGACAAATTGATACAGAAAATAGCTTTTTGCCACCTTGGATGGTTACCCCGCAGGATTCAAAAACTCCTGCAACAGGCTATATAAAAGCAGTACCCTTATGCTACTGTAAGCCGGGCGAAGCAGACTATATTTTAGAAAATATAGCATTTAGTGGATTTGATTTTACTAGTTTAGACTTTGAAATTGATAGATTTATAATTGATGCAGTTTCTGGAAATAACGAAGATCAGTATTTGAAAATTCCTAATTACAAGTTTAACGTGTGATAAATACATAATCAAGGATACTATAAAATGGCTACAATGAGAAATTTAGATATTGACCAGGATTTTCCAGTTGCTGGGCAAGATAACGAAAGTCAAGGCTTTAGAGATAACTTTAGTGCAATTAAAGATTCGCTAACTTACCTAGACGACGAACTTTTTAAAACTGGGGGCCTAACAGAGACTACTGTAAAACTAGGCGAAAAAAACGAATTTAATATCAATGCCAGTTTAGAAACTGTTAAATTGTTAGGAACTTCGGAAGCCACTGTTAAAAGCGGACAGGCAATTGTATTAACAAGCGGACAAGAATTAAATTATTCAGCAGGGTCTTATCACTCTATTTTACTATCATCTAGTACTAGTTTAGATGTTATTGGTTTTCCTGAGCCAGACGGCGTTGAAGATGGCCGATTTGCTAAACTACGTCTTGATGCTACGTTGAGTACATATAATGTAACTACCGCAGGATCATTTGTTGTAGGAAATGTTTATACTATTTTTGCATTGGGTAATACTAATTTTACAGCCGTTGGCGCTACTGCAAATACTGTGGGAATTACATTTAAAGCTACAGGAGTTGGCAGCGGAACTGGAACTGCTAAGGAAGCAAGAACATTAAGTTTCACAAATTCAGTAGCTGGTGGTACTATAAAATACGAGGGCAATTGGCCAACACCATTATATGTTACTAGTGAAACAAATCCGGTAGTAGTTGAATTTTGGTCGTATGATGGTGGCGAGACTGTTTATGCACAATATCTAGGACAATTTGGTCAAACTGTTAGAGATACCGCACTAGTAAATTTAACAGTAACCGGTACTAGCACATTGGGTGATGCTGTTACTGATAGAATCATTTTTAACGGAATACCAAAGCTACCGTTAATAGATGGGGTTACACTTTCTGGATTAACACCAGAAGTGGGCATGATGATTTTTAATACTACTACCAAACGTGTTCAATCTTATGTTCCGGATACAGGACTAGCACAGGGTAATCCTGCATCAGGCGTTGCCGGTTGGATTAATATAAGCTAATGTTACATCCGCTATCTCCTGACTTGTCAAAGTTAAAGGATAACGAGCTTGAGAATAAACTTCAAGAGCTAAGTAAGCGTTATTTTCAAACTAGCAATGCCGGCATTCAACAACAGTTAATAATGTTAATTGAAGGCTACAAAGAAGAATTGGCAAGCCGCAGAGCCAAGATATGGCAAGAACAGTACCAAAAACGCGATACAGATCTTGACAGTTTAATAAAAGTCAGTTAAAATAGCTGAATGCATACTGACCTTCTAGGAATACCCGTCTACTCTAAAGCTGACATACTTGATATTATCTATCAAGGAAAATTAGATATCTTAAAAACTACCCTAGTTGATATTGACGGTGCTGAATTCGATAAATTTAATTCTGCGGCAAAAGAAGCGGGCATTGCAGAATTAAAAAAATACTACCCACTAGATATTAGCCTAGAAGACTTTGACCAATCTCTTCAAGAAAATTGGTTAATGCCCGATAGCTATAAAGAAATGGACATTGCCAAATGGGTATTAGATCAATGCACTACGCAAGACCAATTACAGCGTGTTGGCGCAGAGTTATTAGAGTTTCAAAGACGAGATATGATGTCCCTATTAAAGTGGATGAAATATTTTGTTGATACCTGTAGAGCTAATAAGGTAGTTTGGGGAGTAGGCAGAGGTAGTAGTGTAGCCAGTTATGTGTTATACTTAATAGGCGTACATCGCATAGACAGTATGAAATATAATTTAGACTGGCAGGAATTTCTGAGATAAGTAATACTATAATAGGAGGCTAGTAAAATGGCACAAAAACCACAACCAAAAAAGGTATACCGTACTTCAAACGGTAGAATAGTAGATATGGATCTACTACGTCAAAAAAACGAACTAACACCAGCAGTGGGCAATGTTCGAGTAAATGCTAGAGGCGATGAACTAGGCCCAGGAGGACAAATTGTCCGCAGTCGTGAAGAAATTCTAAAAGACTTTTATGCTTCAGCTGAAGCGGCCGCTAAA
>Ga0114975_10003672_pt1 | contig 10198 bp, 1 predicted proteins | sample S_130626_EF_Meta_FD_87031 | JGI IMG/M metagenome (GOLD analysis project Ga0114975, IMG submission 87031) | Freshwater microbial communities from Lake Simoncouche, Canada to study carbon cycling - S_130626_EF_MetaG | ecosystem: Environmental > Aquatic > Freshwater > Lake | place: Lake...
AGTAGGTACCTTCAATTGATATGAGTTACCTCTCTTCCTTAACCATCGATCACTGCTTGAGATCCAATACGTTGTAGTATTGTCTAAATAGTAATCTACAATATCTTTCTTAACGCCTTCTTGATTCTTGAGCATAGCCTTGATGTGATCATTTAAATAGAATTTGCATTCTATTTCTAATTCTGATTCAGAGCTATCGATATGTCTTTGATCATAGCCACTGCGTTCTTGGTCTTCTTCCTCCTCCCCATCTCTTCCATCTCTTCCATCTCTTCCATGAGTAACAGGAGCAAGTGAGTGAGTAGACTGCATGATGAAAGAACATAGTGTATCGAAATCATCATCAGTATCACGAGGTATAGAATAAATATAATCGTAATTATAGTCATCATCAATTGAAACGTCTGAACATAACGCACAAATTGCTGATAACGGTGAACACTCAATGCAAGTAAGAGGATCATCTACCATCATAGGTGTATCATCAACAATACTAGCAAGAGTAGTAGTAGCTTGAGTAGGTTTCATTGACAAAGTTGTAGGAGTAACTAAGATTGGCGTCTTGGTACTAGAACCGTCTTTATGATGAATTACCCTCTGAGGTAAATCCATTTGTAGTCGCATACCAGTAGTAGGAGGATTTAGCCATTCTTGATCGAGGAGTTCCCTGAATGTTGCATGCATGGACGTGTATGCATCATAGAAGTAAGCTACACAATCTTTGTAACTAAGAATAAATAAATCGTCACACTCGGTATCTAAGATTTTAAAAGTGATCGTTGCAAGTGTCCATTGTCCAGTGACATCATCTTGACATGATACATTGATTCTACAAGAACCTAGTACCTTAGTGGGTGAACCACTAATGCCTCGAAGTGAATCAATCTTGTTCTGATACTTAGGTTGAAAGATATCAGGGTATAACTTGACAAGATGATTGGAGACTCCAGAGTCTAGTGTAGACATGCCACTATCGAATAATAACTCTAATCGCTTAGTGTTGCTATCATCACCAATCTGAGATATTTCAACTGTACGAGTACAAGTACGAATCATACGTTGTAAATGAGGAGCTGACTTCTTCAAATCTTGAGCCTTATGTTTTAACACATAAATAGGATTGAGTTGCTTAGGTACTGGTATATCCATTAGAAGATTAGCTACTGCTGTTGCCACTGGTGTAACTGATGGAGTTGGTGATGTCTTGACAATAACTGAACTGAATATATTTTGGAGCTTATCTTTAAAGAATTGTAAGATATGCTTGTATCCAATTACAACACAAGATTCAGTAGTAGTTATAGTGAACGGTATCTTCATAGTGATCGCGAAGTTAGTATCTTCATTTATAATTGATATTTGTAAATCAATTACATTACCAACTAACTTTAATGATAATGGTTTCAGTAGATTCTTCTGTAGGTATGATAGAGAGATAGTTGAATTAGTTCTGTAGGAGTCGAACTTTGCAAAATCTCTATATACTGACTTTCCATCTTTACCTATAAAATCAATTGGTTTCAGACTCATCCGTGATTTCGGAGTTGTCAATCTATTCAAGAAGTGTTTTGGTGCGATACCATCTTGAAAGAAATCGTAACCATAATAATCTTGAATACTAGATAGTTTGTGATCTTCTAGTATATAACCATCATCACAATAAGGTTCTCCTGATACATCAATGTTATCTCCATCTTCTAGTCGTAACTCTTGAGGAGTATCAGTAGACTTGATTGTAGTATTATTGATCTTGAAAGTAAAACCCTTATGTGGTATTGTATACAACATCACATATTGCTTTATGAATTCAGCAAAAGCTATACCCATATTACTAGTAGTTTTAATATCAATCGGTGCTATCAGTTTAGGATGATGTAGGTATATCCTTATAACTGGAGCAGGTTTATAATTTTCATTTGCCAAGTTGTACAATTCAGTAGTAGTACAGTTTCCAAATGCATCCAATAATTCTTGATCATGCGAGTAATCTTCATTAGTCATACTATGCATTCTTGAAAAGTAATCTGCTACGAAGTTCTTCTTACCTGGAATATGTTTGATGAGTATCCTGAAGTTCTGCAGATACCATCTCCATCTCATCACAATTGCAGAATCGTTCTTCTCCAACCATTGTAGATTCTGATGGTCTGTTTCGATGACGAATTCTTTAGCATGTAAATAATGTGATAATTTTTTAACACAATAGTAAATAGCAAAGCATTCCAACTTGAAGGCATCCCATCGTTGAGCTGTTTCTGATAACTTACAACTAACCATTGCTACTGGAAATAATCTACCTTCCTTATCTCTCTGTAACAATATACCACCGACTGCTTGTTTCGATGCATCTGTTCTTAAAACAAACTCATTGTTGTAGTCCGGAAAGTACAATGTCTGCGACTGTTGTAACGCATCCTTCAATGTTACAAACGTACTTTCATAGTCTTTAGACCATAATGATCTATCTGACCAATTAAAAGCTTTGTTTGTCATCTCATTTAAATCTGCTGTGAGATCTGAATAATTTTCTACAAAGGGTTTAAAGAATAAAGCCATTCCTAAAAAACTTTGCATAGTCTTGATTGAGTTAGGAAATGCTATTGCTTCTACAGTATCCTTTCTCTCTTGTGTCAACTCCCATGAGTTGTGTCGTACCACATAGCCAAAGAAGTTTGCGTAGTCTTGTCCAAATCTGCTTTTTGCCATTTTGCATATAACATTATGACGTCGGCAAATTTCAAAGAACTTGTCTAACTTTTCTTGAAGATCATCATAGTCATGACCACCAATAAGCAAATTATCAAACATTACAACCATGCAATCCTTCATCTCCCGAAATATCCAAGTGTTAATGCGTTGTAACATCGCACTACCTGGTGATATACCCTCAGGTACAAATTTCGGTTGTCGAAGACCTAATGGTGTTTTAACAGCTAATCTTGCTCTAGATTTTAAAGCTAGTTTAATTTGGTGAAATGAGTTGGTCTGATCAAGATCTGCGAAAACATTGAAACCACTCATCTTCTTAATTTCATTTTGTACATTTGGAATGTACTCTTTAGGTGCTTTGATATAGGGATTAATAGGTCTTGAATCTGATGCTATCCTAATAAACGGAGGTGTTTCTTTAGGAGCAATAGTTAAACCACAACAAATAGATGATGTTGATGGTTCCCATAGATATCCATCTAATCTATTCAATTCAGCATCAACAACAGAAGCGATTCTTTGTGACACAGGTCTTACCTTAGCATCTAACTCTTTTGGTAAATTCTCTTCATCCCAATCAAGCTCGAATTCATCATTGTCATTAGCACCTGCACCTTTAACATTCTTGAATCCTTCCCATGACGTTGGTAAGAATGTTTGGCTAATTAAAGGCGAGTTTAAATATTCGACAATATTTACTTTACCTTTCCAATTCTTCCATCTTTCATCAGTGTACTTGTTGACATCAGCTTTAAATTTATCTTGAGCCTCTTCTTGAGTACCAACTAGAAACGATAAGACATCAGTAAATGCATCAGGCATTACTGTTTCTAGTTCTTCAGCTGAAAGTGGGTCCCTTGTAGAGGGCCATGGGACCAATTCTTCTTTTAATTCTTGTAAACTATTAACAAAATGCTCAGTCTTTAATTTACTTTGAGTCTTCGAGAAACCAGCTGTATGAAAAGCTTTCATCAATAAGCTGATGAAATGTTCAAATAAATTTTTGTCCAATAACGCCGGCAGTCCCAATATGATCGGTGTACTAGCTGGACATTCAGGAATAACATAGCAAAGAACATCTGCTATGTATTCCTTCTTTTCTTGATTAATAAATTTTATCTTCAGCATCGCTGCCTCAGATATTTTGATTTTAGTTACTGAATCGCCTAAGATAACATGAGTATTTACCTCATGCATATCGAAGACACAACCTGATTCACGCTTATCATGTAACCATTGACTGGAAACATAACTTGCGTGAATCGCCCCTGTATCGTGTAGTATATGTTCAACAGTTAGCCACTCGTTAGAGTCGCCTCCCTTGAACATATCCTTGTTGGTACATCAACTGAGATGCTTGATGTTGCTGCAAGTGACGTACATGATTGAGAACTGCTAATTGTTCGTCATTGTCCATTGCTGCAAATCGGGCATGGAAGATATTCATCCTCTCATTGATGTCCATAGGTGTTGGTAGTGAATTAGTATTATCTGATAGTTGTCCAGTGTCCAATTCAGTGGTTGTAACATCACCTTGCTCTCCTTCTCCTCCATCTCTTCCATCTCTTCCATCTCTTCCAGTTTCAATATCTGATGTAGGCTGAACCAACGGTGCGATATGAGAAACAGTATGAGGTTGCGAACGAGATAAAATAGCTTTAGAATCAGCCAGTTGTTTCTCCAAATGCTTGTTATACAAATTGCGATCATGAGAATAATTGCAGTTAGGATTAGTGCAACCTTTATCGAAAAAGTTAAAACATGGAGCGTTCTGTTTACTGTGACTCTGAGGAGCTTGATTTTTATCAAACGCAGGGTATCTACTTGCAGTTACCATATTGACAGCGTGTAGGAGTGTATCTGGATCAGCATTATCAAAAACCGATTGATTGGAGTAAGCCATATGATGTAACGGATTACTAGTATCATAACGATTGACTGAATCTAGTTGATCAAGATAAGATTGAGCCGCTGCACGACGATCATGATAAGGATCATATTCATCATAATATGCATTGCTATTAATAGTACCATAGTAAGGATGGTCTGAAATCTCATTTTGATAAGCTTTTAGAGATTGAATAGGCATTGGTGTAGTAGCTCTAGGAAAATATCTACTAATAGGACCTTTACCATATTGACCAGATGTAGCTTGAGGAGGACGATTACCAACAGAGGTATTAGCAGGACGAGGTAATGGAACGAATGATTGTCCATTAGACGTAGTAGTACTAGAATATTTGGCTGCCTGACTAGCATAGAAAACTTCAGCTGATTTGCTAGAACCTTGGATTTTAGTGTTAAGCTTGTTAGCATGTTCAGATGTACTAAGATCTTCTTGACAAACTTTAGCTAATTCTTCCATACATTCAATAATGTCTTTGGAGTTATTGCGAAGTTGTTGTTTGAAAGTATCATCAATATTATTATGCCATATTTTAATTAAGTAACCGTCTGTTGGGAATGACTTTATAAAAACTGATAACAAATCCAATAAAGGTGGTCGTTTCCCTTCAACAAGAACTGTTGATGAAACTGTAGGAGCAGCTTGGACTGTTGGTGGCATGAAATCAGGATTGCAATAAGTTGTAAGCAATTTGAATAGAGTAATGAAGTCATGAATGTGATTCACAAGTCTATTATGAATGTGCTTATAATACAACACTGAGTCCAAGTGAATGTTAGGAGGTAACATTTCTTTTCCTCTATTGTAAATTAAAGCATCGAACAAGTGATTAAGAAATTCCTCTTTAGATTTGGGTTGAATTGCATATAACCACATATCGATAATGTCTTCAAAAGACAACAGATCAACTTGATTACTATTATCAGTATTCTTTATCAAACCGCGAAGTGATGACAAGTTTAGAGTATTTTCAACGCCCATTTTCTTCAAGATACGCATACCCTTAGCATCTTCTCTTTGTTCATTCTTGGCAATAAGACTCTTCAATGTAGGATCAAGTATTACCTGACTAACATTAAGATCATAGTTCTTGTAAAGATTGAGTACTTTCATAAAGTCAGCTATCTTATTGTAATGGCTACCCATAGCAATAGTAATATCACTGACATTAATCTTCTTTTTCAAACTATCAATGATTTCTTTGTCCGGAGGATGCTTAATAGTGAAGGTGTTGTTACTAGCCTTAGCATTACTGGTAGCGTTATTATTGCCAAAGATATATCCATTGTAAATAAACTTGATGTCAGTCTGACTGATTTTAGAACCATCATCATACTTGACATTTTTGATTTTGTCTTGAATCTTAAGCATTATCACTGGAGGAATATCATTACCATTAGCCATTAATACTGATGATTTATCATGCACTTCTTCGATTGCTTTGGTGATTGCTATGAGAGCACCACGACTGAGTTCCCTAGTTTGACCACGAGTACTCTTGAGGTTATCTCTAGCTTTCATCAATTTTTCAAAGACATCTTCTTCTTCAGGATCTTTGTCAGCATCATTAGTAGTATCAAACACTTGACCATCTTTTGTTGGAAAAACAATAAGATCTGAGTTTCTTCTTTTCGGATTAGCTTTTGCTTTTTCTTCCTCTTGTTTTAACTCCTTTGGTAACAGACTACTTCTTCTATCTTGTTTGACAGGATGTTTAGCCGTGAGAATCCCATTGGTCTGTGCCTGTAATGCACTTGAGTTAAAAGCTACTTGATTAGCTTTCAATGCTTTGATCTCTTTTCCCATTAAATCTATCTTAGCTTCAGTAGATCTGTATAATGTAAAGAAAGCAGCAATTCTGATTACTTGTAGAACGTCATGAGATTGATCAGGATCATCTGGATTCTCAACCTTTATACCAAATTCCTTCATAATATTAGGATCATCACCTAAAGCTAATGATTTAGCATCGTTTGCCTCTTCTGCTGAATATGAAGTTATTCTAATAATATCATCCTTCATCATTGTAGTACTAGTTACATTAGACTCTAAGGTTCTATTAGTTATAACTAAGACTAAATGAATAGTTTCCTCTGTAAGAGCATCTCCTGATACTGCATGTATGATTAAACCATTTGAATAAGGTTTTATTTCCACAATCAATACATTGAAAGCTTCACCTAATAAAGATGGTAAAATTTCTTCTCCAATCGGTTGATACTTAATATCCTTAACTACATCAACATCCACATCTGTTAGATTATCTAAACCTGAACGATGTTTCATATTCAAATCCAAACTATCCAATTTTTCGGCCATCTTGTTTAATCTTTCATCATTCTTTTTGGACTCAAGTTTTAAATTAGCATTTGCTTCTCTAAACTCGGCAAAACCATTAATCACTATTTGTGCTAACGACTCCAATGTCATTTGTGTATTAACTGGATTGTTAGATACATTATCATTATCAATATCAGCATTTGTATCTGCCATATTTAATGGATGTATTGCTGCAATAGGAGTATAAAAGGTCTCACTATCAATTGAATTATCTGAACTATTATCTGGAGTATTAATATTACTATTATCACTACTCATAAACTAAATCAAAATAATCTAAATATTAATATCAATAAGATATTAATAAAATAAATGTTAAAATAAAAACTATATTATTTAATCTCTCAATATTAAAATTATTAAGATTAAAATAATAGGTAAACTGATTAAAGTCTCAGTACTATCAATAATAATACTTAGCCTTAAAGTTAACTTTATGCCATGGTTATACAGCTGCTAGCGCTGATGACTATATCCCACGAGTATTCTATGATTATTAATAATAACTAAACTAAAAGAATATAATATTAATAATGCTCTTATAACTAATCTATTTCACAAATTTATAAATATCAATAACTTTGATAATGATCTTATTATCACACCAAATATTAATAGCACACAACTTGTTAATTCGAAAATAAATAACTATAAAGTTAATTAATATTTACAAATCAATGAAATAAATTATTATTATAATAAAACAAATCTTGTTTCTACCATTAGTATTTTAGTTTAACAGAAACGGTCGTCTGTTACTAAGGTGAAACCGCTATAAAATATATACAATTGTTACCGTGAAACGTATACGTGTAACGTTGAAAATAGTTATGTACAGTCTTGGTGATAGTAAGTTAGCGTTGTAGGCTTGTTACTAGTTACGTTATATGTTGGTTTCATGATTCCACCACACTACCTCCCTTCCTCTCCTCCATTTTTTCATGATTCTTTTGACATGTATTTTTGGCTCGAAATTTTGAATTTTGTATCATTAACCATAGAGGTAAGAGTAAGAGTTGGATACTGAAATTCAAATAGAATATAGTTGGTGTATAGGTATTGATAAAACAATCATCAAACTGTAGGTGAATCTGTTGAAATTCTGAAAAACATATGAATACATGGGTTGATACCACTACACTACACTAAGTGTTATGAGGTATACTTTTCACTAAAATTAAAGTCTTGAACGCAATTCTTCGAGTTTAGACCTGAAATTTAAGCGATATAAATAATTTTTAATTCTCTATCGAATTCTGAAACATTCATCACTGACTGATGTACCTAGGAACACAAGAAATAGCTAAATTCGAAATGAAATAAGTGTTTCTTGATATTGTGTAACAGTGAATGATAAGTAGTATAGGTAAATGAGATAGAATCCAATAGCTATTGCATAGAGCTATTAGAATCTGTATCTAATACCTATAGGTAATAAGTGTTAGATGGGTAGGAATAACTGAGAAAATTACGCATTTCCATATATCAAAGTCTATGACTTCCTAGGAACATGATTACCGGCTTGAAACATTAAAAATCTGAAAGATCTCTAAAAACTCTTCAAAGTTGCCCTATTAATCATATATGTATGATAAGTCCTTCAAAAGTTATTATCGATACAAAAACACGGTAAGTTACCCTCCAAAGTTTGGATGTTGTGTAGAGAGAGAGAGAGAGAGTACCGGAGAGAGAGAGTACCGGAGAGAGAGATGTAGTCGTTATACATCATATTTTGCTATCATACCCATATAGTATTATTAGTTGGTATTGATCATAATGATGTTGGAATAAGAACATCTTAAAATAAATACCATATAAATAGGATTGATCATGATATCATCAATATTCTATAGTTAATCCTGATATTAACAAGAAAATCTATACTGAAATAGTGTGTATAGAAATCAATATATCTCGAGAACGAATAATGGTATTGAAGTGATTGTTTCAACAATTGATATAGCTATGTAATAGCTATAATAAATTATATAAATGCTCAATATAGCTCTAGTATTGATGTTGCAATATAAGAATCAGTCAAATTTTACCAACATCACCTTATGTTTAAATGACCATGATAATGATGAATATCTCGAGAATGGCTCAAGATACATATGAAGTAATACTTTCAGTATTGAGATAGGATCATAATCTCAATATTTACCAAGTTTCACCATTAATGCTATTCAACTTGGTTATGATATAGTGCCATATGTTGATGGTTTATTATAAATCGACCATATTTAATAAATCATATCATGAAAGGAGTGCATCATTAGCTTTCAAGTATGATACATTTCTAGATGTGTCATAATGAGTACTATCCAATTCAAAAGAAAAATTAATAGCAACTTCAGCACAACTCGAGAGATAACGAAAAGAGTCAATCTTGATCACCAAAATGACAATTTCATGATGCCTTCCCATAGTGTGATACAAAGAGAAATCTAAGTAGTCGTAAAGTATTATACCACCATCGATAGCTCATGATCAGAGCTATCATATTATGAAGCAAATACAGCTATAACTAACCTGTAACCCAAGGAATCGTCAGGTATACCTAACCTTTTTACTATACTTAATTTGATCGTTGTAACCAGAAGTACTTTTTATCCATAGACACTAGGACCTGCTGAATTAGATATATATCATCAATTATAATGTAGCTGTAATCGATAATTAAGTACAGCAATAGTTATAAGTCGACTGTATGGTCTTTAAATTTGATGATACACGATGTAGGAAGATGACCTCTCCTAGCGCTGTATATCATAGTATCTTGATGTCTGAAACGTGGTTGCCTAAGCTGTATCTTTAGTAATACATTGCAATGGATGTATACATCAAGGTAAAATCATAATCTGATGCACCAGCATCGTAATTCTGAAAAGTGCTAATAGTATCCTAATGACACATTTTGATTGCATATAGTTTCATCCGTATTTTCATCAAAATTCTATCTCTAACCATCATTATTATTAGAAAGTGGTATTGTTTGATGATGATGAGGTTGAAACACCACTGCCATTTGATTTGCTTGGTTGTAGGTGTAGTATTCCAGCTAGTGACCATAGAAGGTATGATGTCCACAAAAATCATAATTTTTTGAAAATATCATCATCTTTTTATCATTATTCCATAAGTACAATAGCATTGGCCCTGATACTTGGTGAGATTGACAATGATACTATAATGATTAAATCTGCAAAGAATGGTTGCAGATGCTATTATGGTTCTGATGAT
>Ga0114975_10003674_pt1 | contig 10193 bp, 7 predicted proteins | sample S_130626_EF_Meta_FD_87031 | JGI IMG/M metagenome (GOLD analysis project Ga0114975, IMG submission 87031) | Freshwater microbial communities from Lake Simoncouche, Canada to study carbon cycling - S_130626_EF_MetaG | ecosystem: Environmental > Aquatic > Freshwater > Lake | place: Lake...
ATTCGGGACAGCGAATGTACCAAAGACACATCCGAGCGCGAAGAACTTCCTTTCGGGTAATAAAAAAACCGGAATAAATCCGGTTTTTCAATAGTGCTAGCTGAGCTTTTATTCATTCCCAACACCTGCCTGTGCGGGTATCAATTCGCAAGTGCCTGTGGCTTTTGAAACGTTTTCATCAGAGGCTAGTGTGGTTGCAATTTTATTGGCCGGATCGAGGCCCAATGTTTTATTGATTGCCGCACGACTGCATTCGTAATCTTTTTTGATAAGGTAGTAAATGCCGAGGTAGTTATATGCCTCCATCAGGTTTTTCTTGTTGGCTTCAACCGAACGAGCATCACCACCTACGAGCTGAATAAACTTTTCGTGATAGGGTTTTGCCAAACCAGCTTCGGGTTGATCGGGGTTTGCTTCCATTCCGTTTTTGCAACGGCCTCTCCAGAAGTTTGCGTCAGGATATTTCGATGCGGCCTGCGCGAAAGCTGTGTCGGCCAGCACATATTCCTTGTTGCGGTAGCGCGACTGACCCAAATAGTAGAAGTCGAGCGGTGCCGGAGTTTCTGAGTGATCGATTTTCTGCTGGTAATAGTTTGCAGCATCTGCATATTTCTTTTGCTTCATCAATATGGATGCTACTTCATTATAACCTTCAACGTAGGTAGGATCTTCTGTAATGGCTTGCTTCAGCATTTCTACTGCCAACGAGTCTTGGCCGGTTTTAGAAAGCAGCTTTCCTTTTTGACCATAATCGCCACCAGAAATTTTCACCTTGCTAGATTCTTTCGCAAGATTGAAATAGGTGTCCATATACTGTAAGCCTTTTGCGTAATCACCGGTTTCATAACAGGTGTATCCGAGAACGCGGTAGACGTATTCGTTTTTGTCGTTGCAGGGAAGAGCCTTTTCCAATTCAATCAAGGCGTTTTTGTAGTCTTTTGCGAGGTAAACAAACATTGCATAACGCTGATTTACGCGGCAGTTTTCGTTGAGTTCTTTGTAACGGGCATAAGCCTCGATTGCTTGTGGATAGCGCGCTGCATCCTTGAGCAACTCTGCCTTTTCGCGATATGCAGGAGCAAAGCTTGGATCGAGAGCAATGGCTTCATTGTAATAGTTCAAACCTTCGTCCCAGTTCTGAACGCTCTTGTACAACATCCCTTTACGCAGAATGGCACGTGTCGATTTAGAATCAATTTCAAGTGCCTTGTTGTATTGAGCAATGGCGTTGCTCTGATTTATACCATCGCGAAGACGGTAGTAATCGCCCAACTGAATGTAAACTTCCGGATTCTTATCGTTGAAAGGAAGAGCCGAGTTGAGGTAAACAATCGCTTTCTCCAATTGCACGTTGTTGGCCATGAGGCAGCCTTCAGCCATTTTCAACAAGGCCTGTTGTTTCACCAATTTGTCAACCTTATTAGATTTTGTATTCATGATTCCTTCCGCTATTGTGAACTGCGCATTGCTGCCGTTCACGTCTTTGCGGAAAGCCATCAAATGTCCCAATCCCACGAAACAGAGCGGGTTTGTAGGAGCAACCTCCATACCCTTGCGAAAGAGCTTTTCGGCTGATTCCATTTTCTCAGCCAATTCAACGGCATCGTCTTGATCGCTTACGCCCCAATAAAAATAGTTGTATCCGGCAGCTGCATAGTTGGCGGCAACCGTCGGCTCTTTTGCAATGATTGCGTTGAGATCTGATTCAGCAGATTCGAAACGCTCACTGAGGGTTTTTTGAGTTGCTTCAGCAAGGGTTTGAGCATTGCTGAAAATAGAGAGCACTAAAAAGGCTCCCATCATAAACAAGGATTTAAACATGGTGATTGAATTATTCGGGTTCATTACTCTACGATTTTGACGGTTCGGTTTGGGGTTTTTGCTGCTACCATTCCCATTTTGTGAATGATCAGCTGGCCTTTCTCGCCGACGAGGTGGTTGGCAAAGCCTGTGCCAAGGGTCCCGCGGAGACCCGCACGGATGTAGTAGACCTCTCTGCGCAACGGATAACTGCCGTCGAATACGTATGCCTGAAAAGGTCTGCGGGGCAACTCCGGTTTAATCACGTTGGATGGATCAACGATGCCGAGTGTTTTAATTAACGAGCGGTACTTTGAACACGTGCTGTCCTCTGCATCGCTTATCCAGCTCAGTGAAATGACGCCAAGGCTTCCCGGATTGTTGTGCACAAACTGAATCACATTCTCTGTTGTTTGTTCAGTGAAACACCAAGATGGGAATTGATTCACCCCGAATTTTTCTTTAATCGAACGGGCATTGCAAGAACCCGGATGGTCGAAAACAACTTTTACCTTGCTATTGCTGCCGCCGGCCTGAATCTGACTCCACAAACTGTCGGTGCCGGTGAAAAGTCCACGCACTTTGTCGAGGTGTATCACACTATCGGCATGTTCCGGGTGTATGATGAGTGCTATGCCGTCACGAGCAATGAGAAGGCTTTCAGGCACGCGTTGTTTGCTTTTGAAAAAAGCAAGTTCTTCATCGGTTAATGATCTGCCAACCACTGCTGATTGCACGCTATCGGCAAGTAGCAGTTCGATAATGTTCGACTCCGGGCCTACGGTTGATTGGATAGTCGCGTATTTGTTGAGGTGGGTGTAGGTGAATACTTCTGTGTCCATTAGCAACGAATAGGATTCGTCTACGCCGAGTTTGAGGATACCGGACGTTATGGACTCGGCTTTTTTGTCTTGAGCAACGTTGCAGGCTGAACAAAGTATGCAGACAATTGCGAAAAACAAAATCGAATATCTAGTCATGTTGCTCTTCGTTTAGTCTTTTTTTAAATGCCTGCAATCGATACCACCGCACTGCTGTGTAGATAATCAACACGCCGCCCATCACATACTTGCGATTACCCGGGAGCCATTGCTCGGCCGAATCTGCAAATAGACAAGCAACCGCGAGCATCAGCATGACGCCGATCATCACATAGCTGATTGAAATGGTAGTATTCATGCGGTCGCGAAATTAATACGATAGTGGTTAGTACATACACCTGCTCCGAACGTTCAGAATAGGATGGAAAACAAAAGACGCGCCTTGGGCGCGTCCTTTTTTATGTTTAGTGCGTTTTACTCGCTGACTAGAGGGTTCCTCTCAGCTCTTGCTCGCGCTCTATGGCCTCAAACAAAGCTTTGAAATTACCTTTTCCGAAGCTCTTTGCTCCTTTGCGCTGAATGATTTCGAAGAACATAGTTGGACGGTCGAGAACAGGCTTCGTGAATAATTGCAACAAGTAGCCTTCTTCATCACGATCTATTAAAATCCCGAGGTTTTTCAGTGGCGCGAGATCCTCATCGATTTTTCCAACGCGGTCCAATACATCGTCGTAGTAAGTTTCCGGGACATAGAGGAATTCAACCCCACGCGCTTTGAGCGCTGTAACCGTTTCCACGATGTTGTCGGTGGCAACCGCAATGTGCTGCACGCCGGCCCCGTGGTAAAAGTCGATGTACTCTTCAATCTGAGATTTTTTCTTACCGCTTGCAGGCTCGTTGATAGGGAATTTGATGCGGCCATTTCCGTTGCTCATCACCTTACTCATCAAAGCGGTGTACTCCGTGCTGATGTCCTTGTCATCAAAAGAAACCAGTTGCGCAAACCCCATCACTTTAGCGTAAAATTCACACCACTTGTTCATTTCATTCCAACCCACATTGCCTACCATGTGGTCGATGAACTTTAAACCCACTTCAGGAGCGGTATAGCTTGGGTTCCATGCCTTGTATCCTGGAAGGAAAACACCGTTGTAGTTCTTGCGTTCCACAAAAACATGCAGAGTTTCGCCATAGGTGTGAATACCTGACATCACCACACTGCCATTGGCATCCACATGGGTTTCAGGGTTCATGCAACTAACACCGCCGCGCGAGGTAGTTTCTTCCCAACTCTTGGTCGCATCATCAACCCATAGGGCAATCACCTTTACACCATCGCCATGCGCATTTACGTGCGCATTTACAGGGCCATCGGGTTGGAGTGATGACGTAAGAACCAAGCGAATTTTATCTTGTTGGAGCACGTACGATACGCGGTCTTTTACTCCGGTTTCCAAACCGCAATAGGCAAGAGGCTGGAAGCCCCATGCAGATATATAGTAGTAGGCTGCTTGCTTTGCATTTCCTACATACAGCTCAACGTAGTCGGTGCCCAAAAGCGGCAAAAAGTCTTCCGCTTCCGAAACGGTTTTTTCAAGTTGAGGCGAGGTGTTTTCGTGTTTCATAGGTTGAAAGAGTTGTGCGTGATTATTATTCTAACCAACTGGTTTTGTAAGTGTCGTCGTTGAGTTGAAGAGCTTCTTGTGTGACCTTCAGCGGACGGAAGGTGTCTACCATTACGGCAAGTTCGGCTGTCTCTTTTTGTCCGATACTGCGTTCGGCTGCTCCGGGATGTGGTCCGTGCGGAATACCACCCGGATGCAATGAAATGTACCCTTTTTCTACATGGTTTCTGCTCATGAAGTCGCCATCAACGTAGTACAACACCTCGTCGCTGTCGATGTTGCTGTGGTTGTAAGGCGCGGGTATCGACTTTGGATGATAATCGTACAATCGCGGACAGAATGAGCATACCACGAAGTTGTGAGCCTCGAAGGTTTGATGCACCGGCGGCGGCTGATGAATGCGGCCGGTGATTGGTTCGAAGTCGTGAATGCTGAACGCATAGGGATAATTGTAGCCATCCCATCCCGCTACATCAAATGGATGCGATGCATATACCAAGGTATGCAAATGCTGCTGCTTGCGAATTTTCATAGTGAATTCGCCTTTAGCATCATGCGTTTCAAGTTGCTGGGGTCTGCGTATATCGCGCTCACAAAATGGTGAGTGTTCGAGCAGCTGACCGAAGTTGTTTCGGTAGCGCTTTGGAGTAACTATCGGTGAGTTTGACTCAACTATAAAGAGTCTGTTATCGGCACTGTTGAACTCAATTTGATAAATCATGCCACGTGGTATCACGAGGTAGTCGCCATAGCCGAATGGAAGGTTTCCGAGGAATGTGCGCAATACTCCGGAGCCCTGATGTACGAAAATCAGTTCATCTGCATCTGCGTTTTTATAGAAGTATTCGTTCAAGCTTTTCTGAGGCGCAGCAACCGCAATGTTCAGGTCGTTGTTGAACAACATGTATTTGCGACTGTCGAGAAAATCGGGGGTCGGTTGCGCATTCCAGCCTTTGAGCATCATGGGCGAAATGTTGTGCTCAACTGCTGCAACAGGCCCGGCAAAAACAGGTTCTGAAATGGTTTTGATCATCGTAGGCCGATGAACATGGTAGAGCAACGAACTCATTCCGTGAAAGCCTTCCGTGCCGAAAAGCTGCTCATAATACATGCCGCCACCCGGTTTGTCATGAACTGTATGACGCTTGGGTGGTATGCTTCCGAGTTGATGGTAAAAGGGCATTGGGATCGGGTTGTGAGGGGCAAATGTAATTGGCCGTGCTGCAGTAAAAACTAAATTTTGTCAGCAGCTGAATTACCTATTTTGTTTAGCCGCACCGTTTGTTTTCATTGGCTCTATTACCTCAACCACAGCAAATGCTTTTGGGTAATATTCTTCCAACTCCTTTAGACATTTGTCGAGCTCTAGTCTGGTGGCGAAATCGCCGATTTGCAGCGCGTGCTCGGGAACGATTTGTTTCATGTAGGCCGAATATGGAAGCCCTAATGAAAGGTACTTGTTGCGTTCAGCCTTCGCTTCTTCGAGTGGGCCAAGAAAAATTTGAACCCGATAGCCTTTCATTTCTTTGAACTTCCGGCTGCCCCGCTCCAGCTTAATAATAGACGAATCTGCCAGGATGGTCACATTACCGGATGTTGATTCCATGCTGTCGGCCTGACCGTGAACCCAAGTATGGGTCGCAAGCATTGTTAATAACGTAAGGAGTGCGTATTTCATAGGTGGTCTGCAAAGTTACATCGTGAATGCGTTTGGCTTGAATGTGAATTTATTCTCTGTTTGTTGCATGTCGTTTCTTTCCTAAACCCCTGAATTTGCAGCCACTTCCTGTTGTTGTGGCGATTCTATTTAGAACGAATTTAAATTGTTAACATTCTTTTTGTCATACGAATGTCAATGGCTTGTGGCGTATAAATTTGCCGCGCGATTAAACCTGCCATACAGCATAAAATATCAGTAATGAAAAGGCTTTCAAGAAGTTTTATCAGCAAAATTCTGGTTCCTTTTTCGGCAGCAATGTTCCTCACTTTCAACGCTTTTGGAGGCGTTTTTGAAGGTGGCGACGCTGCAAAAGGGGAGTCATTATTTAAGGCTAACTGTGCATCTTGCCACAAAACCTCAGAAGAGGTTTTGGCCGCGCCGGGTCTGAAAGACATCGATGTGCGTTGGAAAGGAAAGGATGCTCTCATTGTTAAATGGATTCAGAATCCACAGGCGGCTGCTGCCACCGGTGATCCTTATATCAAGGGTCTCGTTGACAAGTATGTAGCGACATTCGGTTGGATGGCGGGACAAGCTGTAAGTGAGACTGACATCAAGGATATCTTAACCTATGTGAAATCGGCAGCAAATGCTGCTGCTCCGGTGGGTGGCGCTGCAGTAAACAAGTGCATGACGCTCGAGGAAATCGCCGCTGAGAAAGCTGAGAACGAGGAAAGCGATGGCACGGTTTGGTTCATCATCATCGGATCTATTCTGGCAATTATTGCGGTTACTGCCGCCAACATTTCGAAGTCACTGAAGAACGCTATCAACGAACGCGAAGGCCTTCCCCCCGTAGCGGAGGTGTCATACTGGCAAGCTTCAAAGTCTTGGATGTGGGCCAATAGAAAATTTGTTTCTGTAATAGGTCTTTTCTTGTTCTGTTACTTCGCTGTTGTAGGTTACAAGAGCCTTATGGACATAGGGGTTTATGATGGTTACACTCCTGAACAACCTATCTGGTTTTCGCACGCCATTCACAATTGCCAAAACGAAATTGACTGTAACTACTGCCACAGCAGCGCTGTTAAATCAAAGCATGCTGGTATTCCATCTGTGAACGTTTGTATGAACTGTCACAAGGGAATTAAGAAGGGTGCTATCACAGGCACTGCAGAGATTCAGAAAATTTATGATGCTATTGGTTTCGATCCTACCTCGGGTTCTTACATCCAAGGATATGAGCAGAAGCCTATTGTATGGAACAAGGTAAACAACCTTCCCGACCACGTTTATTTCAATCACTCAACGCACGTTTCTGTGGGTAAGGTGGATTGCAAAAACTGCCACGGTCCTCAAAACATGTATACGGTAGGTCACGTGCCAACTGCCGAGGAAATCAACTCGCAAGAAGATGTTGTTGGTTTGGTGAAATTGGAAAAACGTCCGTTTACCATGGGCTGGTGCCTCGAGTGTCACAATAAGAAGGAAGTGGACATGGCCGGAAGCGCATACTACCAGCAAATGCACGAGCGCTACAAAGCGTCGGAAGTGGGACAGCGCACACTGCGTGAAATTATGGAAGATGGTTCAGCAACTGTTCGTGAATTGGGCGGTTGGGAATGCGGCAAATGCCACTATTAATAGTATTAAATCGAATAACACGGATTAACCTCCATGGGAATAACTAAGAAATACTGGTCGAGCCTAGATGAGTTGCAGAACACTGCAGCTGCTCAGGAAGCGCTAACCTCAGAGTTCAAGCGTGATCAAAGTGTGCAAGATTTTCTGAACGATGAAAATCTAAACGAATCGAATACCGGACGCCGTGACTTCTTGAAGTTCATGGGTTTTGGTTTGGCTGCTGCAACTCTTGCGGCTTGCGAAACACCGGTTGTAAAGTCGATTCCATATGTAGTGAAACCGGAAGAAATTACTCCCGGCGTAGCTAACTACTATGCGTCTACTTATTACGACGGAAGTGACTACGGTAACTTGTTGGTGAAAACCCGCGAAGGTCGCCCTATTCACATCAAGGGAAACAAGGACCACGGCATTGCCGGCGGAGGCTTGAACTCTCGCATGAATGCGTCGGTGTTGGGTCTTTATGATGGTGCTCGTTTGAAGGGCCCCAAGAAGGCCGGTGCAGACACCGATTGGAACACATTGGATACGGAAATGAAGGCTGCTTTGGCTTCTGCCAACAGCATCCGCATCGTTTCCAACACGATTATCAGCCCAAGCACACAGCGCGCTATCAACGAATTCAGCGCGAAGTATGCCGGCAAAGTGAAGCACGTTCAATACGATACTGTTTCTTACAGCGGTCTTGTAAAGGCCAACGGTGGATCTGTTCCGAACTACGATTTTAGCAAAGCAAAAACAATCGTGAGCATTGCGGCCGACTTCCTCGGTACTTGGCTCATGCCTGCTGCTTTCACGGCACAATACGCTCAAACCCGCAAACCTGAGGGCGAGTGGATGAGCAAGCATTATCAGTTTGAAAGCAATATGTCGCTCACCGGTTCTAACAGCGACGTGCGCACTGCCATTAAGCCTTCTCAACAAGGTGCTGTAGCTGCTGCATTGTATGCTGCTGTGACAGGCGGAAGCGCAGCCGGTGTAGAAGGTGCAGACGCTGCAATTGCCTCTGCAGCAGAGTCTTTGAAGGCAAATGCAGGTGCATCGCTTGTGGTAGCCGGATCAAACGACCCGAACGTTCAAATGATTGTTGCAGCTATCAATGCTGCACTTAACAACAACGGTTCTACCGTTGATACCAAGAATTCCTTGAACCTCTTCCAAGGCAGCGACGAAGAAATGGCTGCGTTGGTTGAAGAAATGAATTCAGGTAGTGTCGACGTGTTGATTGTTTATGGTGTGAATCCTTCATACAGCTGGATGAGTGCTGATAAATTCAACAGCGGCCTCCAAAAAGTGAAGACTTCAGTTAGCTTCAACTTGTTTGCTGATGAAACAGCAACCCGTTGTTCTTACATGGCTCCTGATCATCACTACTTAGAGTCATGGAATGACTATACACCGATGAAAAGCCGCACCGATTTGGCGCAGCCTACCATCAACGCATTATACAACAGCCGTTATGCCCAAGAGTCGTTCTTGCGCTGGAGCGACAACGCTGCAGCATATTACGATTACATGCGCGCAACACACAATGGTGGATACACTGCTGCGATGTTGAAGTCTGATAACAATTGGAATACGGCCGTGCATAACGGAACATTCGCTGCTGCTGTTGTGGTTGCTGCAATGGCAGCTCCTGTGGCTACAGATGCTGCTGGTGCTGCTCCTGTTGCTCCTGCGGTAGCCGAAGCTCCTGCTGCTCCTGCTGCTCCTGCTATGAATATCGCAGATGCTCTCGCTGCAGTCTCTTCAGCAAAAGCCGGCGAGTGGGAAGTAACACTCTATCAGAAAGTAACCATGGGTGCCGGTAACCACGCGAACAACGCGGTGTTGCAGGAAACCCCTGATCCAATAACCAAAGTAACCTGGGATAACTACGTTACGATGGCCCCTGCCGACATGAAGGAAATGGGCTTGGAAACGTACATCGGTCAGTGCGACTGTGCATCACTGGTTACGGTAACAGTAAATGGCAAGGCTGTGACTTTGCCTGCAATGCCTGTTCCCGGCCAGAAGCGCAAAACCATCGGTATTGCTCTTGGATACGGACGCGGTGCAGGAAATGAAGAAATCGGTAAGGCAGCTTACCAAACCGGAAAGGCAGGAGTTCATTTGATGGAAGGCGATAAGCGTCAAGCCATCGGTGGCAATGTGTATCCAATGGTTGCTATGTCTTCAGGTCACGCCCTCTACTCAAGCAGCGATGTTTCTATCGCTTCTGCGGCGGGTACATATGCAATTGCCACCACACAGATGCACGCTACCGTTATGGGTCGTGACTCTGTTATCAAGGAAACGGTAATAGCTACCTACCTTGCAGAGAAGGATGCTAAGCGCGGTGAGGCTTCTTACAATCTTGCAGTTACATTGCCTATTCACGAAGACGTGAACAAGGATGGTACTATCGATGTGAATGACCGTCAAGGAATACGTGAAGTTGATTTGTGGCGCGACCACCCTGTAGAAGGCGTAGGCCATCGCTGGGGAATGACCATCGACTTGACGTCTTGTTTGGGTTGTGGTTCGTGTATCACTGCTTGCCACACAGAGAACAACGTTCCTGTAGTTGGTAAAGATGAAGTGTTGCGTCACCGCGATATGCACTGGATGCGCATCGACCGCTATTTCTCTTCAGAACACCAG
>Ga0114975_10003677_pt1 | contig 10182 bp, 10 predicted proteins | sample S_130626_EF_Meta_FD_87031 | JGI IMG/M metagenome (GOLD analysis project Ga0114975, IMG submission 87031) | Freshwater microbial communities from Lake Simoncouche, Canada to study carbon cycling - S_130626_EF_MetaG | ecosystem: Environmental > Aquatic > Freshwater > Lake | place: Lake...
CGATTGACATCTTCCAGCAGAGAGAGGTTGTTCTTTGTTATTTTTTATATATTTCCATAATACAGGAGATACTTTAAATCCTACTAATAAATCTAATATTTGTCGTGTGTGCTGAGCATGAACAAGGTCTGTATCAACTAATTTTGGATTTTTTATTGCGTTTAATATTGCGGTTTCTGTAATTTCGTTAAATATAATTCGTTTTGTTTTTTGTAAATCCAAATTAAATATTTGACAAATTGAGTCGCATATACCTTCACCTTCACGGTCATCGTCACACGCAAGTATAACTTCATCTGTACTTTTTATTTTTTTCTTAATTAAATCAATGTTTTTCTTTTTTGATTGAATTATATCATATTTACAATAAAAATTGTTATTAATATCAACATTTTCTAATGAGTTTAACTCTGTAATATGACCCATTGTAGCCACTACTTCGTAAATATTTAAATCGTCATTATCATTTAGAAAACCAGCTATTTTTTTACATTTTGACGGTGATTCAACTATAACTAAATATTTCATATTTAATTAATTATCTAGATATTTTTATGTTATTTTATATTATTATTCCATCACAAATTATATTATAAAAGATATTACAAACATATTATAAATTATATATATTTATAATATATGACAACTAAGATTACTACTTACCCCAGAGTAGCGAGTAAGATTTCAAAAAGTAATATTCTTAATACACAACCCCCAAAGAAAGTTACAATTAAAAGTAATTTCTTTAAGAAATCGCCATATATATTTACGAAAGATGCGGCATTTGCTATAGAGCCCCAACCGCCTTATGACTATGATTTCCAAACTCATTCTGATTTCTTATATATTCGTAACGATGTCCAAATTGACCAATCTAGTGCGTTGGCTAATTTAATAAATAATAATTTTATTATAAAAACTGGCATCACAAAAGATTTGACAGTAAATCTTTCAGGTATTGATATAACGCGAAACTATATTGAATATAAATTTTATAGACCTTTGATAGATGAGAGAGTATATGTGGGTGACGCTCCCATAGATGATGACAAATCTATTAATGAAAATGATTGTTTAAAATTTGGTGAATGTATAACAGTTGCTAATCAAACATATAATAAATCTAAATTAGATACAATGTTAAAAGCACAAACAGGACCTCCAGTTTTACAATCAAGTTTAACAAATAAACCTTTTGGTGCTACAGAATATGATAAAGATAATATTGCCATATTAAAAACTATTCCTGTTGATAAAAAAAATAATTATGCGGTTCCTACAAACGGTGAAAGTTATGCTATAGTAAGAACAAAAATTGTTGCGGGAGCTCCTTATCATATTGCGTTTGTTTTATATACACATAACAATGTAAATATAACATTAGAAGCTGAAGCAGACAATAAAAACAATTACACACCTAAGTTTGGTTTTTACGATATAACACCAAATGGTAAAACATTTCATCGAAGATGGTCAGCTGAATTATACAAAGACTCAAGTGACCCAGATAAACAGCATAGATATGATGTTTTATATAATAATGGGGAAACAATTGTATTAAAAACAAGAAAATTAAATGATATAATCAAAGAAATGGCTGCGGAGGTTCCAAAACCAAAAGGACGCGCTAAAAAGAGCATTAAGGGTGGCAGGAACAAAAAAATCAAAATTAAAAATAAGTCACGACGAAGAAAGAAATAAAAAGTTATGATTAGTCTAATGCTTTATCATAATTTAAATTATGTTGTGGATTAAATAATATATATTCTTGTATATTCATTTTATATACAACTAAATCAGGAAACCAAAAGCTAGTATCGTTTTTTTGATACACACCTGATATTTTATAATTCTTTTTATTTCTAACAATTCTACAAAGATTCATTATAGCATGTTTATCAAACAAATAAAAACTAAGTCTATTATATTTTGGTTTTTTTGTAATTAGTCTTGAAATTCTATAATAATTTATTTTAAAATCTATTTTTTTTAAAATACTATCCCCTTCTCTCGTATCTAGTTTTATAAATTTATTTTGTATAAGATATTTTACTAATTTTAAAAATTCATATTGTTCTTGAAGAGTTAAATATCCAAACGCAAAGTTAAATTCATATAGGGCTTTTTCATTTGGGGTCATATTAAGATAAGGATGTTCATAATCTATTTTTTTTAATTGTCCTTCAGTTAAACTAATTGTAGGAGACAATTCAACCTTTGTATTTGTAAATGTATTACTTACAAATGATTCATTTTCTTTATTAATGTTTAATAAATAAGTTGGTTTTTTTGTTTTCCATTCATAAATATGAGTATCTTTTTTGGCATAACTTTTGGCTACATCTAAATCTCCAAACCAACTTGAATTATCCAATAAACAATGGTCACCTGTTTTTTTTTCAGAAAGCCTGTTATACTCCAATATTTTATCTCCTTCATATTTTTTTGAAGCATACAATGAATAACCAATTTTTAAATATTTTAAAGAAGGTTTAATATATTTTTGCGGTGGTTTGTGGTTTCTTTTTGTCTTATTTTTTGAAGATTTGTTTCTTTTTGTTCTCATATATATTATAATAATATTTATTTATCTATCATTTTAAATTGCTTCCAACTGATTTTAATTTCAGCTTTTTTTGGTTCAGGTTTTTGGTCTTTTTCGTATATTTCATCTAGTTTATTACCCTTTTTTAGAGCACTATCAACATATAATTCTTTTAAAAGTGTTCCTACTAGAAAAGACCCTTCATGTTGGTCTAATTCACCATCTTCAATTCTTCTTAATACATCAATAAATTTATTCAAAATCACTATATCAATTTCGTCTTTTTTAATTTTATTAAAAATGTCTGTATAATAAGTAAATAAAAAACCACATTCATTAATACATTCTTGAGTAATTTTTTCTTCATCGCCTCTATATTTAGCTTTAATCATAATCATACTATTAACATTACTTCTTAAAACTTGACTATGTTTTAAATTGCGTATTAATTCTGTTTGGTCTTCAACATTGTTAGTTTTAATCATATTTTGAAGCTGTAGTCTTTGATTGTCGTCCATTTTTATTATAAATTATTAATATGTTTATTTTTTAAATTTAAACTAATTAAAATATATTATAATTATATATGTCTAATAATTCAGTTCCAGGCATGATGTTTCCAACACAAAAAGGTATGTTAGCTGGAAACCCCAGAGACTCTGCTTTACAACAGATGAAAAATAATAATGCTAGCCAAGCATCGATTGGTGCGGCAGTTGGTGGGAAAAAACGTGTTAAAAAGGGGGGTGACGGTCAAGTTGTTGTGCCACAATTTCAAATGCAGTATACTCCACAAGGTGGTCCTGGAACAGACCCAAATGCTCAGGTAGCAGCATTATCTAAACATAGCACACAAGGTACCGCTAATGCTGCTTTTGATAAGCATGCTTTAAGCGGTGGTTCTAAAAAAAACAAAAATAAGAAGGGGGGAAATAGCAATTGGTCTTGGGGCTGCCATAGCGGAGGTAAAAAAAGTAGAAAACATAAACATAAAAAAAATAAAAAACATAATAAATCTCGAAAGCATAGTAGGAAATAAAATATGATATTTGTTTATATTTATAATAAATATTATATACAAAATTATAGTATAATTACATTAATAATTTATATAATATTAATATAAGTTATGCCATCTGGAAAAAATTGGGTAAATTTTTTATACGTAAATTTAGCTTTTGTTTTATATATAGCAGGAATATTTTATTATAATCAAATCGCTGTTATAAAAGCACAATGGCCTTTATACAGATGCAACCCGTTGTATATGCCTCTCGCTGATGATATGGAAAGTAATTTCGTATATTGTATTCAAAGTATGCAGACTAATTTTATGGGGTATTTATTAGAACCATTAAATTTTTTAACAAATTCTATGGGTTCTGTAATTGGAGACTTATTTGAATCCATTAATTTTGTCAGAGCAATGTTTGATAAAATTAGAGGGTTTATTTCTTCAATAATTCAGTCTGTATTTGGTGTGTTTTTAAATTTAGTTATTGAGTTTCAAAAAATTACAATTGGAATTATAGATTTAATAGGAAAAACAATAGGTATAATGACAACACTTATGTACACCATAGATGGCAGTGTAAAAACTATGGAAAGCGCGTGGAATGGACCACCAGGACAGTTAGTTAAATCACTCGGCAGTTGCTTTCATCCTAATACAAAAATAAAACTACAAAATAATGAAATTAAAGACATGAAGGATATTGATTTAGGCGATGTTTTAGAAAATGGGTCTGTTGTTGGTTCCATTATGAAAATTGATAATAGGCGCGAACGTCTTCCATTATATGTGATTAAAGGTTCAGGAGTGAATAATGAAGACATTTATGTAACTGGTTCTCATTTAGTGTTTGATAAAACTAAAAATAATTTTGTTAAAGTTGAGAATTATTCCAAAGCAGTTTTATCAGATATAGAAAGTGATACTTTTAATTGCTTGATTACAAATAACCATAAAATACAAATAGGTTATGAAAGTTTTTGGGACTGGGAGGACCATTTTATAAAAATCAAGATGGTGTAATTATCTAATAGTTAATATTGTAAATTTACTTTACTTTTTTTTAAAGTATATTTATATGGATAACAAAGGATTAGAAAATATAACAAAAATGTATGATAAGTTAACATATTTTGACCAATATGGCGCATCTGTAATATTATTTGTAATCATTACAATAATTCTGTTAATTTTAATTTCATATTGTTTTGTAAAAATAAATTCTCAACCTATAATTGATGATTGGCCTAATCAAAGATGCAAACCTTATATAATACCTTTTGCTGGATTTATAACACATCCAGAAGGTATTAGTGCCACTGATTATACATTAGAAAATTTCAATAGCTGCACACAAAGTATATTGTCTAGTATTACTGGTGTTATGGTCCAAGCTATTACATTTGTTATAAATAGTATTAATTCTATTCTTAATGAAATTAAAGATGTTATAAACGATATAAGAGCAATGTTTGATAAAATAAGAACTTTTTTCGAGCTTATGGCTAAAGAATTAATGGGAAGAATTATGAATATGATGATTCCATTACAACAAATTATTATTAGTGTGAGAGATGTTGTTGGAAAAATTCAAGGAACTATGACAGCAGGTTTATTCACTTTATTAGGAACATACTACACGTTACAATCATTAATGGGAGCAATAGCGCAATTTATTATCATTATATTAATTGCTCTTGCTGCTTTAATTGTAATAATGTGGATAATACCATTTACATGGCCAGTTGCTCTAGCGAATACAACCATTTTTGTTGCTATTGCTATTCCTATGGTAATTATACTTGCTTTTATGGTTGATGTATTACAAGTTACTCCAGACCTTTCAATCCCAACTGTTCAATGTTTTGATGAAAATACAAAGATGGATATGAATGATGGTACACAAAAGAATATTAATGAAGTAAATCTTGGTGATATATTAATTAATAACAATAAAGTAACAAGTATAATAAAAGTTAATTCGGAAGGATCAATTATGTATAAATTAGGCGATATTATTGTTTCTGATTCACATATTATTAAATATAAAGATAAGTGGATGCCTATATCGAAACACCCAGAAGCATTTAAATATGATTCTTATAACAAACCTTATTTATATTGTATAAATACTGAAAGTAAAGTAATTAATATAAATCAACATATATTTACAGATTGGGATGAAATTTTTGACAAAGAACTTATAGAAGTTAAACATAATAATATTAAAAATATAAATGAAAATAAAGACATACATAAATATCTAGATAGCGGGTTTTTTGGAAATACTGAGATAAAATTACAAAATGGCAAAACACAACAAATTAAAAATATTAAAATTAATGATATTTTAGAAAATGGAGAGAAAGTCCGTGGTTTAGTTCAAATAAATGGAAGTGATTTGGTTGGTCAATATAGGTATAATTTAAACAACAAAACTATTGTAGAAGGAGGGCCAAATATTAGTATTTGTGATAAAAAAATACAATGTAGTTCAACATTATATTTAGATGGAAAAAATAAAGAATTTACCAATATTAAAGAAAATAAATTATATCATTTATTAACCGATTCAAAAACTTTTATAATAGGAGATGTTCAATTTTATGATTATAACGCATCCATTGATTTGTTTTTAGAAAAACATAGAGGAAAATTATTATCTATGAAATATGTATAATATGGATATTTCAATACTTGGGTATAAGTTAAACCTTGAGGTTTTAATTTTAATTGGCGTAATTTATTTAATTTTAGTTGGTCATACTGTATGTGGATGTTGTAACGTGAGTGGAATAATGGAGGGTCTTGGAAACATGGGAACTAGTAAACATGTTAAAAAATCATCTTCTGTTATGATGCCTACACAAGTTAGTAGTGGAAAAGAAGGTTTTGTAGGTGCTAATATTAATTATGGTCAATCAGCTACATACAGTTTAGGTGGAAATTCAAAACTTGATGTATCATCATGGAGCAAACCTAATTTAACGGTTGTTCCTGGTCAACCATTGAGTCCTGGTGTTAGAACGATTTTAGACCGTCCTGAACAACCTGTTCCTTTACCTGAAGGTGAGATGTTATTATTTGCCAATACATCTTTTAAACCAGAATGCTGCCCAAACACATTTTCGACTGGCAGTGGATGTGCGTGTATGACAACTGGACAGTATAATTATTTAACGACAAGAGGTGGTAACAATGTCCCTTATTCTGAATATTAATATATAAAATATATAAAATATATAAAAACTATATATATTATATGACAAAAACTAACAAACTTAAGGTTAGCAACAAAAGAAACACAAAAAAAAATAAAGATAAACTTATTTGTCCTATAGGTCTAAAACCTTTTGAAGCGCAATTTGAACAAACGATTTTGCCATCACAATTGAGAAAATCCAGTTTAAAAAGTAAAAAGGAATTTGTTAAAGAATTGTTAAGTAAATTTTCTCCAAATAGCATTAAGCCCGAAAATGACTTTTATGATTACATTAATTATCAATGGTTAAAAAATGTGAAATTAGAAAAACAACAAGGGTATATTGTTCAGGTCGATGATTTTAGATTGGCGCAAGACAAAGTGTACAAAGAATTAGATGAAATTATTTTAGATTATATTAAAACACACGATGATAAACTTTCTAAAAACCTTAATAATTTTCGAGATTCTATTATTAAAATGAACACAAAATCTTATACAAGACAAATAGCAAAAGAATCAGAACAATTGATAGGTGACTATACTAGTGGAAACAATCCGTGGGAATTATTGGGATACATAAATAGAGATGAAATGATTTCTTCTAGAGCACCATTTGTTTGGAGTTTAAACCCTGATGACAAAGATGTAAAGACTTATAGGTCTTACATAGATGGAATTCAGTTATCCATTTTAGATTTATCTGTTTATTATGATGATGGAACACAAGTTGAATATAAAAAAAAGTATAGAATGACTTTTGTAAGTCATTGTCAAAAAGTATTTGATATTTTACTTGGTAAAAATGATTACAATGCGCAAGATATTTTAGACGTTGAAACAGAACTTTTTAATACTTTAGGTTGTATAGATATTACAAGTGGTAAGGAAAAAACATATAATAAAGTATATGCCGATGAAGCTTTATCAAAATATGGGTTTGATTGGAAAGAATTTTCAAAACATGTTGGGTTTAAAACGCCACCCAAGTTTTTTATTACTTCAAGCCTTAACTATTTAAAATGTGGTTCTGATTTATTATTGAAAAATTGGAACTCGCCAAAATGGAAAACATATTGGTTGTTTATTTTATTAAGAAGACTAGTACGTATTACAAAAGATTGGGAAAAAATACCATATGATTTTTATGGAGAATTTGAGAGGGGACAATCTGAAATTAATAAAAGTGATGCCGTAAGTGCTTCTTTATACATGTCTGTTCCATTTAATACATTTTTAACAAATCAATACGTAGCAAAATATAGTAATCCACAAGCTATAGAATTTGTAAAAATATTGTGTAATGATTTAAAAGTAGTATTTAAAAGAATTTTAACACGTAATACTTGGCTTGCGCCATCAACTAAAAAATATGCTCTTAAAAAATTGAAGGCTTTTAAGTTCATTTATGGATATCCTGAAAATTTAAGAGAAGACCCTGACCTTAATTATACCGACAATTTATATGATAACATGATAAAAATTATGGAATGGAGACATGCGAGATTTATTGAGCTTGAAGGAAAAGAACCTATTGATATGCCTATGATGGATTGGACACAATATCCTGTAAAAATGACAGGAACTCAAGCGTATATTGTTAACGCATCTTATACACCGTCTAAAAATAGCATTTATATTAATTTGGGTTATATACAAAAACCGTTTGTAGATTTAGATGAAAGAGGTATAGAATATAATCTGGCACATCTTGGTTTTACAATTGGTCACGAGATGTCACATGGTTTTGACGATTGGGGAAGCCAGTATGGACTAGATGGAAATTTATTTGACTGGTGGACTGATGCGGATAAAAAGCATTTTAAAACAATTCAAAAAGATATTATTTCTCAATATGAAGAAAGCGCAGCAAAAGATGGTATTAAATTTGATGCTTCAATTGGAATAGGTGAAGATTTAGCGGATATTTCTGGAATGGCAATTTGTGATGAATATTTAAGAGATTTCCAAGAAAATAATAAAGACCTAATTCCTATTAGATATTTATCTTATGAAGTGTTTTATACCTATTATGCGTTCCAACAAAAACAATTTGTCTCGAAGAAAGCTTTGTCAGCACAATTAAAGACAAATCCTCATCCACTTGATAAATATAGATGTAATGTGCCTTTATCTCGTTCTGAAATTTTTAGGGCTCTTTATAATGTAAACAAAGGAGATGGTATGTGGTGGAAAAATACAGACACTGTTTGGTAATAATTACGCCGACCGAAAAGAAAAATGAGACAAACTCATAAATATTACTTATATGATTAATTTGTAAAATTTAAATAAAAATTGAAATTATTTTTTATTTAAAACTGATTTATCAAGCAAATATAAATTAATAATGGATACATATTTATCAAACGGATTTTATGTCAAAAGAGCTAGTTGTAATTTTCAGTATAATCGGAGTTTCTTTAAAAATGAAATTAATGAACACGATATTAAAGTGGACAATCTTGAAAAAGAAATCAGTTACTGTAAAAATGATGTAGATTATATAAAAGGGTTTATAGAGTATATAAAGGAAAGAGTTATAAAAAAATGTAAAAATCTTAACTCGGTAAAAATTATGTTAGCTACGTTTGATAAAAATAATCTAATTCATAAAATTATTATTGTTCTTGCTAACATGATGAAAAATTTATTAAAAATAAAAGAAAAAGTGGATATATATAAATCAATATTTGTCGTAATTGAATATGAAGGTCAACCTGTTTTTATGGGAGATTTAAATTTTACTGGATTAGATTAGACATTTTCTTCGTTAGTTAAATTTTACACCCTTGAAGATTTAAAACCGCACCTTTCGGTATAAAATCTATAATAAATATATTAATAAATTATATTTCCTTGCCTTACGAATTGTAGACCAAGTCCCTGAACGTAAATCTTCTCTATTTTTATCTATTGGACATGCTATTAATATAGAAGAATTTTTTATGATGTTTAAATTTCTTTTTAAATAAGGTTCTTCTTTCATTAGTAAATCTCCTATATTAAATGCTCTTGATTTTGGATCATTTGGTGGAAATATACAAATCGTAATATTTTTATTTATATGTGTATTTTTATAATTCATACATAAATTGTGAAAATCTGTATCTGAACCAATACAATCTCCGTGTGAAACAATTATATTATCATATTTATCTAATATTAATTTTATTTCTTCTTCTTGAATTGGTGTTAATCCTTTACGATTACCAGTAAATCCTATTTTAATTGCTTCCATTTATAAATTGTATATTATATATATTCTCATAAATTTTAATTTTAAATCAATTTTTTATATATTTTATTCGTTAAACTACTTAAAATAATAATCTTTAGGAATATTATAGAATGGAAGCCAAAGAAAAACCACCAGAGTTTTTCAAATCCATTAAAACTTCTCTTAAAAGCGTATTGAAACAC
>Ga0114975_10003678_pt1 | contig 10181 bp, 7 predicted proteins | sample S_130626_EF_Meta_FD_87031 | JGI IMG/M metagenome (GOLD analysis project Ga0114975, IMG submission 87031) | Freshwater microbial communities from Lake Simoncouche, Canada to study carbon cycling - S_130626_EF_MetaG | ecosystem: Environmental > Aquatic > Freshwater > Lake | place: Lake...
AACATCAGTCACTGGGGCAGTGCATATATTCAAGACGGTGGCTTTGACTCAGACCGTGGATATCTGTTCAACTATCAAGCCACAAACTTGTTGGTAACTACTACTAAACAAACAGCTTTTATGATTCGCCTGGCACCCAGTGTGAGCAATGCCATTATTGGTGATTTAGGTGATAGAGACTTGATTAATCGTGCTCAATTATTATTGCAAGCACTTGATATTACTTCCGACGGCTATACTGGTAGCACTCCGTACTCGGGTGGTATTGTGGTTGAAGGTGTGCTAAATCCACAAAATTATCCAACCAACGTGTCAGACGTCACATGGAGTGGTTTACAAAGTTCGGGTGCTGGTGGATTACCCAGCTTCTCACAAGTGGCATCTGGTGGTGGTGTTGTGTGGGCAGGCGGTGCAAGTCAAAGTACCAGTGCTATCACAACAAATGCGTTCCTAACTGGCTCAATTATTGTTGAACTGGTTCCAGGCAACAGTAACTCTGTTATCAACGGGTATCCTAACTTGTTTATCACAGCCGCCAATTATGCAACATATATTTCACAAGGTTTACAAACCGGCCAGGGTATTAGTGGCAGTAACATTCAATCAGGTACTGTTATCAACAATATCTTCTTCTATGGTAACTATAGCGGAACAAACTATTACTATATCCAGTTGAGTAAAAATCCAAACGGTTCAACAGCTGGAGCAACCACTCTGACTGCAACCAACAGCTATCCAGTAACAAGAACCAGTTTGATTTACTTCCAGAAAACAAGTTGGGAAGCAACCAATGCTACTGCTGGTACTGAGGTTAACGTTGGCGGTATTTTTGCAGGCGGCACATTCGTTTCAACAGCAACGCTAACCAGCTATCTTGGTGGCGCACAATACTATCGTGTGACATTTACTCAATCTTCGGATGCCAGCACAATTACTCCTGCTTCAACCACAGTGACGTTCAAGTTTGGACAACCGCCATATGCACAACCTGGCGAACAGATTTTCTCGTTCATTAGTGCTCCTGGTGCATTGAGTTCACTGGATCTATCAGGATTAAAAGAACTTACTAACACAGTGTTGGGTGGACGCGGTACATATCCAAACGGTCCAGACGTACTGGCAATTAACATCTATCGTGCGGCTGGTTCAGGAAGTATTCCTTGTAACTTAGTATTGCGTTGGAGTGAAGCACAGGCTTAATTCAAACAGTACAGAACAAAAAGCCGCTCAATGCGGCTTTTTTGTTTTATAAATTATCTATTAAATCTATCACTGTTTGTATCTTAGTTTGGATAACTTTATTTCTTAGACTGAGATCCAGTCCTCGGTGCACTGGTTTAGGCAATCTACTTAGATCAAACCATCCCCATGCACTGTGCTCGTTGCTAAGTGTTGGAATAAATTCGTCTTCCACAACGCAGAAATATGTGTGAAAATTAAACACACTATCATTGCTGGTAAATTTTTCTAAGGGTAATGTTTTTTTAATATAGGGCGGAGTACCAATTTCTTCTTCTATTTCTCGTTGAAGTCCTTGCCAAGGAGTTTCGCCTGATATATTAGTACCGCCCACTAGACCCCAAGTGCCCACATGTTTACCGTGTGCTTTTTGTAGTAACAAAAATCTCTGTGTGGATTTGGCACAAAACAATGCACCGCTACATATGATTTTTTCTGTTACAGTTCTATTTTCCATTCACCAGCCTTATATTCACCTTCAAAGCTCTTGACCCAGGAAACTCCGTTCCACAAGTACTGAACTCCAGTGTATATATTTGTTTGCCATACCATGGTGTCCGTTTCCTGAACACTGTTGAAAATTACCTGCCATGCTGAGCCACTCCACTCAATGATGTCGTTCGCACGGGCAACTAGATCCGCATTGATTGTGCTTTTCCAAGCATCAGCACCGTCTGTGTTGATCTCACTGCCAATATCTTCTATGATCAAGTATCGTCTGCCTGCTGTCAATGCACCGTATCTAGTGACAAATTTGGCATCATTTGGTCCGGTCATCAATGGATCCATGATGGCATCAAATGTTCCAGGACTGCTGGCCCTGTAGCAACCACTTAAACTGTATCCCACATCAGTATCTAAATAGCCATCGCTGTCTATACCTGTATTAGTGGTAAGTGTATCAGGATCCCAAGACACATTCAGCAGTGTGCTATCCAACGGGTTAACTAAAATTGTGCCAACAACTTCTGATCCGTTGGATTGTGTAAGAAATAATCTGCTAGATCCTGCCACATATTGCTGTGGAAATTGATCAAATAACTCTTGCCAGTTGATGGCAGGCCCTTGTTTAACTGGCAAATCCAAAAGACTATTTCTAGGTATGGCATTTTCTTTTTCAGCCATTAGTCTAACTTCACCCGCATACACTTGTATTCCAAAGTTGCCGCTTGTGCCCGCTGTTATTCTACCCAGCACTGTTGATAACGTTACAGTGGGCCCAGCAAGATCTTGCCCTAGACCATCTACATAACCGCTTGGACTTGAATTTGAATCCTGATAGAAACTTGTGATAATTTTAGTAATAACACCAAGATGTTTGACTTTGGCTGGCGGGCTGATCCAAATAGGAGTTGTCACTGTTAGTGTAGCCACTTCAATAGGGCTGTCATTTCCCACAGGCACTGTTCTACTGCTCCAGTGTACGTCAAATAATTCCAATGTGGTCAAGCTGGTCCAGTCAACATAGTTGTCTGTGGTCTGCAATTCCAAACTGGGATTAAACAATACCAATATCTGTTCAAGTATTTGTAATTTTTGATCAGTGTTTGCAGACCATATATCCACTTTCATCTTTAACAAAAACGGAGTAGGCATCACTCGTTCAACGGTATAGTTACGACCTTGACTTTGATTATAAGTATCATTGCCAGTTATAGGGTCAACTTGAATATCCCGTTCTCTGAAATTAACTTTTCCAACAAAACTGGAATCACTGAGTCTAGTGCGATCCAAACTTAAATCGCCCACATATACTGAGATCCTAGGAACACTGTTAACTTTGTTTTCACTGTTCTGTCTCACAATACTGGCAACTTGTCTATCAGCATCACCGTACATAACTGGTATACGCACCAGTGTACCGTCGCCATATTTCACTACAAAATTACTGAACACACGAATTGTTTGCGTGATATAACGTCTTATCTGACCGTCGTAGAAGAATTGCATTATAGATCCGCCTTGGGTTTAAGTGCCTTACTAAGACTTTGTCTTTCTTCTTCACGCACATTGTACAAAGTCACAGTCCATGCACCGTCGTAGGGAATAGTTTCTTGTGCCAAGTTGATAACTGGTAATTCTATTTGTATAAAGTTGCCGTTGATAGAAATTAAACCTGGATGATCCACAAGTGCATATTCTAATTTAGTAGTTTCCAGTTTTAACACAACATATGGTGCTGTAACAGTGGATGCAATGGTGGTGCTCACCACAGTATCTCCAGACACTAATCTCACATAATCAGTGGCAACAATATCAGTATACATGTGATTGGTATTGTTGATAAAGTTAGTTTTGAAAGTGCGTCTTGTATCAGTGTTGGTCATGCTCATGCGTACTGCATCTTCAACTTTGATCCAACGGGTACTGTCAAATCTAAACAGCCTATTGGGTAAAAAATCAGTACGCAAAAAGAAATCATTTTGTGCAGGTGCCATGGGAAACTGTATGCCAAATCCAAAGTCGTATCCGTTGGCTGGAAAACCGTCACCCACCAAATATCCTGTGTATCCTGTACGTTCAGGTATTCCGTTCACCTGACTTGCTCTCACACTTGAAGCCGCGGTAATGTCAGTTTCATCCGCAGTTGTTAGTGTTGGCTTGCCTGCGGAATCAACTGCAAGTGTATAAAATTGTCTTGTTTCGTATCCGCTCTTGGGTGCATCTGCTTCTGCTTGTGCAACAACTTGGTCGTTAATTTCAAGTTCTTTGTTGTGTGTACTGAGCAAATCACGCAGAGTCATACCACTTGGATCACCGTTTGCATCCGTTGCAGGTTTATTGAGAATGTCAGCAAATTGTTGACTGTCTGTTATTTTCTTAAGTCTCAATCTGTACAAATGCGGATACCAAGTTGGGCTGAATCCTTCACTGGCACGACCCACATCTTCAACCACATAGTAACGCGGCAGTGCGATATCATAATCATTTAAGGCAAACTGATCCTTCAAATGCGGCAATTCCAGCACATCACCGCTGATGGGTTTGCGAGCAATATACTTGATAAAATCGTTGATATGCACAGTCATAAAAATTGTATCGCTATCAATAAACAGGCCAAACTGACTTAGATTAAAGTCAATGTTCTGCACATTGTAAATGCCACGAATACGATAAATTTCTTCTTCGTATTTTCTATCACGATTTTCTAAAAACAGCAAATCTTGTATGTTTGTCACGTTATATGTGTCAATTACAGGCTGATCTGCGGTACCGTTGGGGTTTAATTTTGGGCCCATGTATTTGTGCAAGTATACATCAGTGCCGCCGACCTGAAACATCTCAGAAATCTGGCGATCCATAAATTTATAATCTTGCCCACGTTCGGGTTTATACAGTGATAGTCTTGGCATATGATATTTATCGCCGCATAAATATACATGGAGAACTTATATGGACGATCTACCAGCAACAACAGAATCTAATTCATTATTGGAACGAAACAAAGTGTTTGACTATGTTCGTGCCATGCTTGGCGACGGCATGATTGAAGTAGAGCTTGACCCTATTCACTATGAAACTGGACTTGATCGTGCGTTAAATCGCTTCAGACAACGCAGTCCAAATGCAGTGGAAGAAAGTTACAGCTTCCTTGAACTTATACAGGATCAAAACGAATATCGCTTGCCTGATGAAATCATCAATGTGCAAAGCGTATTTCGCAGAGCAATTGGCAGTAGAAGTGGCATGGGTGCAGGCGGCACATTATTCGAACCGTTCAACTTGGCGTATACAAATACCTATTTGATGAGTGGAAGTATGATGGGAGGCCTTGCAACATACGAATTATTTGCTGGTTATCAAAAGTTAGTGGGCAAGATGTTTGGATCGTATATTGAATTCAGTTGGAAGCCCACAAGCCATATCTTAAATATTTTACAACGTCCGTTTGCACAAGGCGAACAAATTCTAATCAAGAGTCAGAACTATCGTCCAGACTGGGTATTGCTACAAGATATCTACGCCAAGCAATGGCTCAAAGATTACACACTGGCCAGCTGTAAAATCATGCTGGGTGAAGCACGCTCTAAGTTTGGCAGTATTGCGGGCCCTGGCAGTGCTATCACACTGAATGGCACTGCACTATTGACTGCTGGAACCACCGAACTCAAAGAGCTTGATAAAGAAATGGAAACTCTCATAGCAGGCGGCACGGGTTATTCATTCGTTATTGGCTAACAAATAAGTTGACCTTGTAATAAAACTGTTATATAATAGAGTTACTTTAGGAGGCTCTATGATCATAGGTGTTTGCGGTTTTATTGGTTCCGGCAAAGATACCATTGCTGATTATCTTACTAACTTTCACGGATTCCGTCGAGAATCATTTGCCAACAGTCTTAAAGACGCAGTGGCACAAGTGTTTGGTTGGGATCGAACAATGCTAGAGGGCCGCACAAAATCCGCACGTGAATGGCGTGAGCAAGTGGATCCGTGGTGGAGTAATCGATTGGGATATTCTATAACCCCACGATGGGTATTACAGTTTTGGGGAACTGAAGTTTGCCGCCGAGCATTTCACGATGACATATGGATTGCCAGCTTAGAAAACAAGTTACGTAACAGCACCGACGATGTTGTGATCAGTGATTGCAGATTTCCCAACGAAATCAAGTCAATTTGGGATGCTGGCGGTATTGTTGTACGAGTTGTTCGTGGCCCAGAACCTGAATGGTACGATGCAGCAATCAGCATGAATAAAGGCGACCGAGGCAATATGACTTGGGCATTGAGCAAGGCTAAAATGGAAGAGTTGAAAATTCATGCCAGCGAAACAGCATGGGTTGGTACTGACTTTGATGCAGTGTTAGACAACAACGGAGACATTGATGACTTGTTTACACAGGTCAAAGGTCTGGTGTCAAATCTCCCTGCTTCCACTTTACACCTTCACGATGAAGAAGTCTCTGACAGTTTGCACACACTGTCTTGAGATTGATAGGACGGCAGTTGTCTAAATTGCCGTCCACATGAAATACCGCAAATACTTCTGAGTGTGGACTTTTAAATCCGCACTTATCGCATGTTGGTTTAATACGGTATCCTGAACGATACCATCTTGCAACACCTGCATTGGCCACACCCTTCATACAGACATTGCACATACTGCGATAGTATGTGTGTCCGTTCTTGCGATAATTAACTGCGGCAGGTCTATAACCGCAGGAACATAGTGGTCTCATAGTGTATTTAAACAAAACCAGGCCTTTTGGAGGCCTTTTCAGCATAGTATATCAGCTATAAAAACCAAAAAACCTATAAATACATTTGAACATGTATTCATGGAGATAAAACATATGGCTCAATTAAGTTCACCAGGCGTAAGCGTAACAGTAATAGACGAGAGTTTCTACACTCCAGCTGCCCCCGGCACTGTACCGTTAATTGTGGTTGCTTCCGCAGAAAATAAACAAAACGGTGCAGGTACAGGTACTGCACCCGGAACACTGGCAGCAAACGCAGGCAAAGTATATTTGCTTACCAGCCAGAAAGATCTTGGAGACACATTTGGTGTGCCCAAATTTTACACTGACTCAAACAACAATCCTATCCATGCTGGCGAACAGAATGAATATGGATTAGAGGCTGCTTACAGCTTCTTGGGTGTGAGCAATCGTGCTTATGTTGTTCGTGCAGATTTGGATCTTGATCAACTAACAGGCAAAGCAGATGCTCCTGTTGGCGAACCAGCTGATGGAACATACTGGTTTGACACAGCAGATACCAAGTTTGGTGTTAATCAATACAACGCAGATACTGGCATGTGGGATACAACCAATGTTCGTCGTCCAACAATTATCACTGATGTTAATCAACTAATTGACAACGATGCAACTGAAGCTCCCAGAGCAACAGTTGGTGCCAACGGTGAGTATGCATTGGTAGCAACTACCAATTTAAATAGATTATATTACAAAAAACTTCTAACTAACACTGCCGCAGGAACATGGGTTGAAGTCGGAACACCAGCATGGCGTGCCAGCTGGCCAACTGCAACTGGAAATGCACTAAATCCAACACCGTTGGCAGGCGATGATATTGTCATTAACGGTGTCACAATAACTGGGCCAACAACCTTGGCCGCACTAGTTACTGCCATCAATGCTGCAAACATTTCAGGTATTACCGCAGCCGCAATTAGTGGATATTTAAATCTGTATTCCACAGGCAACAACATTGTAATTAGTGGTACCACAGTGGCAAAAGTTGGGTTAAGTTCAACTACATATGCTCCTCCTGCATTGGCCATCAGCAAGCACACACAAGTTCCAACATTTGACGTGGACAATCGCCCAACTGGTTCAATCTGGATCAAGACTACCAAACCTAATCAAGGTGCGGACTATATTGTTAAAAAATACAGTTCAGCTACTGGTGCATGGGTAGAGCAAGCAGTTTCTTTATATCCAAATGCAGCCTACGCACTTAACGGATTAGATCCACTAGGTGGCGGATTAGGACTAGCAGTTGGTGCTGTTTATGTAAAAACAGATGACGGAGATCTTGGAACAGCTACTTCTAAAATTTATGCACGTTCTGGCGTTGGTCCAACTACAGTGACTTCAGCAGCAATTACATCAGGTAATAACTTCACTGCTGGCACTAATGAATTTTATTTGGACATAAGCCGTGCAGGATCAAATACCTACACTGAAGTTGATGTTACATTCATTGCAGGAACTGACCCTGTACAAAACGTAAATTCACTATTAGATCAGTTGCATTCGCAATTATCTGGACTTCCAGTAGCTGCCACAAGAACTGCTGCCAATCAAATTGTTATTAGTCACACACAAGGCGGCGATATCAAATTTTACAATGACGCTAACAATCCATTAGACAAGTTGTTTAGTTTTGTTGCAGGCCCTAACAAGACTGCTAATTATTACGAAGATCCAGAAGACAATGCAAACGGTGTTGCAAGTCTATGGACATCATCGTTTGATATCACATCAAGTGACACTGCACCTACTTCGACTCCAATGGACGGCTCATTGTGGTACAACACCATGATTGACGAAATTGATATCATGGTACACAATGGATCAATATGGAAGGGTTATAGCAGTGTTGCAGGCAGCAACCCAACAGGTCCAATTGTTAGTGCAACTAGACCAACATTACAATCTGATGGAACACCATTGGTAAACGGAGATTTGTGGATCAGCACTGCTGATTTAGAAAACTTCCCATTAATCCACAAGTTCAACTTTACAACTAAAAAGTGGGTACTACTTGACAATGCAGATCAAACAACACAAAATGGTGTTTTATTTGCAGATGCACGTTGGAACGTAAACGGCATGAGTGCAGATGCAAGTACTATTGTAGACTTGTTAGACAGTGATTTTGTAGATTTTGACTGTCCAGATCCAGCATTGTATCCAGCAGGCACATTGTTATGGAACTTACGTCGTAGCGGATTCAACGTTAAGAAATATCACGAAAACTATGTTGATGTTCTTGCACGTAATAATCGTTATGGCGACGAAGTAATGACTGACTATTATCCAGCACGTTGGGTCAGCTATGCTGCCAATCAAGTTAACGGTGCAGGATCATTTGGACGCAAAGCTGTTCGCCAAGTTGTGCTTGCTGCATTGAATGCAGAAATTAACGGCAACACAGATTTGCGTGATGAAGAGTCGCGTATTTTCAACTTGATGGCTTGCCCAGGTTATCCTGAAGCAATCACAGCATTAGTTGGATTAAATTACGACCGTGGACAAACTGCATTCGTAGTTGGTGATACACCAGCACGTTTAACACCAGATGCTACTACACTAAGCAACTGGGGTAACAACACAGCAAATGCCGCAGTAAACGGTGACGACGGATTGATTACAACAGATGCTTATCTTGGTGTGTTCTATCCATGGGGCTACACAACAGACTTGTTAGGTAATAATATTGTTGTTCCTCCAAGCCACATGATGTTGCGTACAATTGCTCTAAGCGATAATGTTTCTTATCCATGGTTTGCTCCAGCAGGAACACGTCGTGGTGGCATTACTAATGTTAGCTCAGTTGGTTATGTTGATCCATTAACTGGTGAATTTAATGCAACTGCATTGAACACTGGACAACGTGACACATTGGCCAGCATTCATGTGAATCCAATTACATATATCACAGGCACAGGCCTAGTTAACTACGGACAGTACACACGTCAGTTAAGTGCAAGTGCATTGGATCGTATTAACGTTGCTCGTTTAGTGATTTATCTACGTAGACAGTTCTCTCAGTTGGCAAAACCATATGTGTTTGAACCAAATGACACTATTACACGTAACGAAATTAAACAAGCCGCTGAAAGTTTACTATTAGAACTAGTGGGACAACGTGCATTGTATGATTATCTTGTAGTTTGCGATACATCAAACAATACACCAGCAAGAATTGATCGTAGCGAACTATACCTTGATGTCGCAATTGAACCAGTAAAAGCAGTGGAATTTATCTACATTCCATTACGCTTGAAAAATACTGGCGAGATTAAAGGTCTATAATAATTAGGAGAACATAAATGTCAATTGCATCATTATCAAGATTTACAGTACCGCTAGCAAGTAATCAAAGCTCTGCTACACAGGGTCTACTAATGCCAAAAATGAAATACAGATTCCGTGTTTCATTTGAAAACTTTGGAGTCTCGGGCAGTACTGTTGAATTAACAAAACAAGTTGCTGAAGCGGCACGCCCAAGCGTTAAGTTTGAAGATAAGACTATCGAAGTTTACAACAGCAAGATTCACTATGCTGGTAAACCCACATGGGCTCCTGTCGCAATCAAACTACGTGACGATATCACCAACGCAGTTACCAAACTTGTTGGTGAACAGAATCAGAAACAGTTTGACTTCTTTGAGCAAGCAAGTGCTACAAGTGCAGGCGATTACAAGTTTATCACACGTATTGAAATGCTAGACGGTGGTAACGGAG
>Ga0114975_10003679_pt1 | contig 10177 bp, 11 predicted proteins | sample S_130626_EF_Meta_FD_87031 | JGI IMG/M metagenome (GOLD analysis project Ga0114975, IMG submission 87031) | Freshwater microbial communities from Lake Simoncouche, Canada to study carbon cycling - S_130626_EF_MetaG | ecosystem: Environmental > Aquatic > Freshwater > Lake | place: Lake...
ATAGATAAAGAGGTGAGGGTTATTTGTTCTACTTTCCACAATTACTTATTTAAGGACCAATATCCTGACATTGAATTTGTTGAACCAGGTTCTAGTGTTTCAAACATAAACGCATTATATAGATTGGGTGTTTTTTATAAAGGAAATGAACAAAATAGGGAGATTGATTTGGCATATCACCCATACGACCCAAAAAGTTTACCACTATTAAAAATACCTTCTGATATTTTAGGATTAAAATATGTAGAGAAAAAACCAAAATTAAAGAAATTTAAAGTTAAAAAACAAAAAAGGGTTTGTATAGCCATACACTCAACTGCACAGGCAAAATATTGGAACAATCCACTTGGTTGGCAAGAAGTTGTTGATTATTTAATATTAAAAGGATATGAGGTAAGATTGTTATCAAAAGAAGAAGATGGGTACATGGGTAATATAAACCCAAAAGGGGTCACACAACAACCTGTTGGGTCTTTAGAAACAATTATGAAAACACTACAAGAATCTGAATTATTCATTGGAATAAGCAGTGGATTAAGTTGGTTATCTTGGGCTACCGATACCCCTACAGTAATAATTTCAGGATTTACTGATATTGATTTAGAACCTTTAGAGGGTGGGGTGTCACGTATCATCAATGAAGACGTTTGTCATGGTTGTTGGTCAACACATGAATTCAACCCAGGAGATTGGAATTGGTGTCCAATTCACAAAGGAACAGAGAGAGAATTTGAATGTTCTAAAAATATAACATCAAAAAGTGTAATCGACAAAATAAATTTTATATTATTTTAAATTTCTTTGTCCTAAATAAAAATATTGAAGTATTTATTGTTGTATAATACAATATAAGATATGAATATATTTGATCCAGTCGTAACCGGTTCCTTAGTGGTATCGGGTTCAGCAACAATAACAGGTGGTTTAACCGTTGGTGGTACACTTAACGCAACCATACAAGGTTCCGTTGCTGGTGGAGCAACCACGGGTTCCAATACCTTTCAGGGAAACCAAACAATAAACGGTGATGTATCTGTTACCGGAAATTTAACAGCTCAACAATATATTGTGAGTTCTTCTGTTTATTATGTGACAGAGTCTACATTAAGTGGATCAAACACCTTTGGTAACGATTCATTAGACTTTCATAATTTTACGGGTTCCGTTAATATCCTTGGTGATTTAAAATTAAACGGACAAACATATACTTCACAAACTTCAGGAACTTCAGGTTCTAGTGGTTCTAGTGGTTCTTCAGGAACGGCTGGTACATCAGGTTCTAGTGGTTCTTCAGGAACAGCTGGTTCATCAGGTTCTAGTGGTTCTTCAGGGACGGCGGGAACTTCAGGTTCAAGTGGTTCTAGTGGTTCTTCTGGAACAAGTGGTTCTAGTGGTTCTAGTGGTTCTTCAGGAACGGCTGGTTCATCAGGTTCATCAGGAACAGCGGGTACCTCAGGTTCAAGTGGTTCTTCAGGAACGGCTGGTACATCAGGTTCTAGTGGTTCTAACGGTTCATCAGGAACATCAGGTTCTAGTGGTTCTAACGGTTCATCAGGAACATCAGGTTCTAGTGGTTCTTCAGGAACTTCAGGAACTTCAGGTTCTTCAGGTTCTAACGGTTCTTCAGGAACAAGTGGAAGCTCAGGTTCTAACGGTTCTTCAGGAACATCAGGTTCTAGTGGATCGAATGGTTCATCAGGAACATCAGGAAGTTCGGGTACTTCAATTACAACTTCAGGTACTAACAATAAGGTAGTTAAATTTACTTCCTCATCAACTGTGGGTGACTCATCAATAACTGATGACGGAACAACAGTTACTATTGGTGGTAATTTGGTTGTATCAGGTACATCTACAACAGTCAACTCAACAACCGTTGAAATTGGTGATAATATTATATCATTAAATGGTTCGGGAGCTGCGAATGGTGGTATAGTTGTTAGAGACGCAACCGCAGCATCATTAGTATCAGGTTCATTATTATGGAACACAACAACTGATAAGTGGATAGCAGGTCCTTTAGGATCTGAACTTGAAATTGCAACTATTAGTGGAACACAAACACTTACTAATAAAACAATAGATGGTTCACAATTAGTCGCGGCATCTGTTGCAAATGCTAAATTAACAAATAGTTCAACTACAATCGGTACAACAGCAATTGCGTTGGGTGCAAGTTCAACAACATTAGCAGGTTTAACATCGGTAACTTCAACAGCATTCGTAGGAGCTTTAACAGGTAACGCATCAACAGTAACAACAAACGCAAATTTAACGGGTAATGTAACTTCAGTTGGTAATGCAACAACGATAGCATCAGGAGTTGTAACAAGTGATATGATTGTTGATGGTACAATTGTAAACGGAGATATTAACGCTTCGGCAGCAATTGTTGATACTAAATTGGCAACAATTAGTACCGCAGGTAAAGTAAGTAACTCAGCCACAACCGCAACATCAGCAAATACGGTTTCAGCAATTGTTGCAAGAGATGCAAGTGGTAACTTTAGTGCTGGTACAATTACAGCTGCATTAAGTGGTAACGCTTCAACCGCAACAACGGCGGGAACAGTTACAACCGCAGCACAAGGTGCAATTACAAGTGTCGGTACATTAACAAGTTTAACTGTAAACGGAGCTGTAACATTAAATGCGGGTACAACAACACTAACAGGATCTTTAATGGTGGGTGGTGTAACAACATCGGCAACTGTCGGTTTAATCAAAGCATCAAACGATATCATCGCATATGCGAGTTCGGATGAAAGATTAAAGGAAAATGTGTTGACAATCTCAGATTCTTTAGATATATTAAAACAAATCAATGGTTATTATTTTGATTGGATTCCAATGGAAGGAGTTCATGATAATGAAGGTCACGACATAGGTGTAATCGCTCAAGAAGTTGAGAAAGTTTTACCTGAAATTGTAACAACAAGAGAAAATGGTTATAAAGCCGTTAAATATGAAAAATTGGTTGCTTTATTAATTCAAACAAATAAAGAATTGTTAGAGAGAGTTGAGGCACTTGAGGCCAAAATAAAATAATAGAAGAATATAACACCTACCATGTTGATAAAAAAATATGGTAGGTATTTATAAAATATAATTTAAATAAGAAATGGCTTTAGTTAGTGTTATACCAGCAACGGGAACTGAAATAAGTATGGGCAGAATTGCGGGAGCAATGGGTCTGGCAGCAACAAACGTTGGTCTAAACTCAACCTTAGGTGCAAATCGTTCTAAATTATCGGGTTCAATAGCACAAAACACAAACATTGCGGCTTCAGGTACAACACAAGAAGGTACCGATTTTGGTGGAATGTCGTCTTCATTCACATATTAATTTTACATTTTCAATTTTTTTATTTATATTAATATCAGATTATGGATATTAATTATAAAAATTTCCCAAGTAAATACGAACTATATTACATTAAATGGAATGGTATCGGGTTTGATAAAGACAAACTAGTGCCCTTTGTTAAACGTATTAAACGGTTAAAATTCCTATCTATCTTCTTAAAATCTAAAAGAGAAGAGTTACAAATCTTATTAGAAATATATAATCAGTATAATCAAGATACCTTGAAAGGTATTCTTAACAATGACGAAACAATATCAAGATGGGCTCTTATTGAAAAATGGGCTCGAATTGGTGCAATTGATATTCTTTTAACCGATTCCTTTTCAAGAGGTACATACACAATAATCAGCAACTTCCCTATTAAAGATTTTCAATTTGTTATGAAACGAATTGAAGAGTTGGTTAAATTAGGTAGAGAAGTTACACATCAATCAGATGACATTTCAAACGACATTCCAGGACTATGAGTAAATCATTCTATAACAGTTCCATATGGGACGGTAAAACTTGCAAATTATCAATTTTAGTACCAACAAGAGACATGGTACACGCACACTTTTCATATTGTTTAGCTCAATTAATGAAGACAACATCAGAAATGGGGATTGATACTTATTTGTTTTACGATTCAAGTACAATTCTATTAAACCAAAGGGAAAAATTAATAGAGAAAGCTAAAGAAGTTAAATCTGACTATGTGTTGTGGTTAGATAGTGATATGATGTTCCCATCAACCACCGCATTACGTCTTTTAGAACACAATAAGGACATCATTGCATGTAACTATATGAAACGTACCAAAGGAGATAAAACGGTCGCATACACGGACGTAAGTGATTGGGATACATGGTTACCATTAGATAAGATAGATGGACTTGTTAAAGTCGAAGGAGTTGGTATGGGATGTATGTTAATGAAAACAAATGTGTTCAGTAAATTAATTAAACCATACTTTGAGTTCACATATAAAGAGGACAGTCAAGATTGGTATGGTGAAGATTTTAATCTTCTTGCTAAACTTAGGAAGTTAGGGTACGATGTTTATATCGACACCGTATTAAGTAAAGATATTAAACACATTGGTAATTACGCTTTCGGAGTCTGAAAATCTTTCTTTATAACGATTTTCATATTACCAATCTCATACTCACCTGGTTCATAATGTGGAATGGACAATCGTAACGTATAGAGGGTGTATATGTCTTGGTCGGTAAACTCATTTATTTCATATATCAATACATCAGATATGTTAACAAACGTGAATTTTGATTTTAAATCGTAATTCGTGTTAGGTTGTTCTTCATTAATATATTCTATTGGAATGTCACCAACAAAAATCTTATCAAAAAAAGGTTCTAATTGACCTAACCTATTTTTATTACGAGTGATTAAACTCATGTTAAAAGTTTCAAATTTAAATACAGAATCTTCCCAATATCTTAACTCATTAAACGATTTGATTGGAACACCCCATTTTCTAATAAAATTTTTATTAGAGTTGAATTCAATTTTATGTCTATCATTTTTAATCTCATCATTGAACCTTGAAGTTTGTGAAACAAAATGATAAGTGATTGCACTTTCACAAGTCATTAACTTATAACCTTTAAGTTTTGCTCTAATTAAAAAATCGTCATCTTCACAAAAACATGGTTTAAAACTAAATCCATCAAATCCCCCCACATCCTCAAACATTTTTTTATAACCACTCATAAAGAAAACTGCTCCTGAATATAGGGTATCACTATCTTTCCATTGCTGAACATATTCATTAAACTTATGGTCATCAAAATCCAAAAAATTGGAACCTAAGTCTAATATTACTTTACCTGGCCTTTTATGACCCTCAAATATTGGAGGTTCAATTGTGGTGTATGATAATAACATATCAGGAGTAAGTAATCTTTCAATTGATTCTAAAAATCCTTCACCAATTACCATGTCATTATGTATAAGAACTAATTTTTCAGTATCAACAAGTTTTATACCTGAATTGTAATTGTCTGAAAACGTCAATCTCTCATCATCATGAATATATGAAAGGTTATCATCATCCAAAGATTCTAACCATTCTTTAGTTCCATCAGATGAACCACCACTACTAATCACTAACGGTGCACTCGGATAGATTTTACGTAACCTACTATAACATTCTTTTGTTAATTCTAATCTATTATAAACAGCTAACACAAAACTTATATCCATGTTGAAATCTCATTAAAAATATTTTCCGATTTTGTTAAAATACCTAAACCATACCAATCAGTTTTATTTAGTTTAAAACCATCTAATTCATTAAAGAATTTACCAACGGAGTCAGCAAAAGAAAGTGTATCGTGAAATAAAATAATTGAATCGTCATGACAAAATTTAGACCAAGTTTCGTAATCATTTTTAACAGCATCATATGTATGTAATCCATCAACATGTAATATATCAATTTTTTTATCCCATGTTTTTGCAACATCATTAAAATCTCCTTTTATGAATTCCACATTGTTAATACCATATTCCTCTTTAATTTCATGATACATTTCAATAACTAAATCATAAGTGTTTCTGTGTCCCGCATGAATATCTCCTTGAAACCAATCCACACCATAAACCTCACCAATTTTGGGGTATGCAAAACAAAAAGTGGAGTATCCATAATCAACTCCTAAATCAACAACAACTTTTGGATTGTAAGTTTCAACTAATTTCATTGCAAATGAACCATGTCCTACCCAAGCTGATCCGTGTCTAAGTACTTTTTCTATATATTTGTCTTTCATATACTACCGTAAAATTTATTTTGTTTTTCTTGACGTTCAATTGTTTTATGGTGTTGAATACAATATTCTTCATCATCAGGTAACGACGCAAATTTACTACCACCAATAATCCTTTCGTGTACTCTATTATACCAACTCATACCTTTCTTGTAAATTCTCCCTTGTCTATCTGGAAAATTAACATATCCCTTTTCATTCAGATTCCAACCCCACTTAACAACATGTTCATATGTGATACCTGAAACAGTATTGATTCTTGGTACAAATATTAAATCAACGTTGGGATTTAATTCTAATATTTCATGAAGATTTTTAACCATGTACTCACTAATCATTTCATCAGCATCAATTTGATAAATGTAATCACCAGTACAGTAATCATTTAATTTATTCTTCCAATCGGCAAAGTTGTTGTTCCAATCAATACTTCTCCAAGTTTGTACATTTGGTTTGATATTATATGGTAATAAGAAATCTAATATTTCTTTATTACCATTATTTTCATCATATAATATTACTATCTCGTCATGAATTCTCTTGTGTTCTAATAGGAACGGAACTAATCTCTTTATCTCGTCCAGTTCATTACAAACTGTTATTGCGTAACTTATTTTCATAAACTATTAATATATTGTTTTAATCTATCTTGAGGTTTCCAATTTAATTTATTTAATGCATCATCATTCTCTCTTAAAGTTTCTTGGTAGTTACCTTTTTGATTGGGAATATATTTTACCTCACACCCAAACCTATCCACCAACATACGGGAAATTTCATTAATGGAATAATTAAATCCAGTACCAAATTCCCAACCGTCTTCGTGTTTCTCATTAGTAAATCCAAGTTTATATAACCCATCAACAATATCATCTATGTGAGTGAAATCTCTACGTTGTTCACCATCACCTACAATTGTTATTGGTTGACCATCTCTAATTTGTCTTCTCCACAGTCCAATAACCGCAGCCCAATCACCATCCATAATTTCATTTGGACCATACACATTATAAAATCTAGCAATTTCTATGTTTAATTTATAAACCTCTTTATACATTTTACATATCTCCTCACCCATATGTTTATAACATGCATATGGTGATATATGTGGATTGTGCCAACGAGATGATGAACCTGAGTAGATAACTTTACTATTAATTTTTTTAGCAAAATCACAAACAAGTTGTGTACCTAACACATTAACTCTAAACGTTTCAGATGGATTGTTAAATGAGGGTTGAATTCTACTTAATGCTGCAAAATGGTATATCAAATCAAAGTCTTTATCCATTAAATCAATTTGTTCTATATCACCATTATGGTAATTACAACCAATGATTTCATTCTCATGTAATCCACTATTGTAATTGTCTAATGAATGAACAATATATCCTTCTTTAATTAAAAGCTTAATTAAACTCGAACCAATAAACCCTGCACCACCAGTTACAAGTATCTTCATAGTTTTTTTAAGATTTTTTTTATATTCATTTGCTGTCAATTCTTCACACCTCCAACACCATTCTATGTCATCTGTGTCCCAAATATGCCTGTCACATTTCATGCTATATTGTCTCCTATTCTTAACCAATGATTAAGATAATCAATACCATGATTATCGCCACCATTTATTCTTCTTGTTATTGTTCTTATTACATCTTCATCAATACCTCTCGCAATTTCTTCTGACATTATTCTTGTTAGTTCAGCTTCAGCGTCAATTCCATGATGTTGATTTAAATCTTCATTCGCCTCACGAGTCCACATTGCCCTTAATCTCCTTACACCACCAGCAACGTTAACAGTATCTATGTTATTAAACATATAGGTATCTTCAACTATTCCCTCAAAAAATATAAATTTTTTCATGATAGTTTTTCTCTAGCAAATAATTTAAAAAACTTACCTGTGTTTGGATCTGTAAATTTTATATATGAATTACTATTATTACCTAATGTGATTACAACTTCTTTGTTCGTTGAGTTTTCATCCGCCTCGGTAAAGACAACTGGTTCGTCGTTGTCAAATTGTACTACCCATTCACATGGACTAAAATATTGAATGGTGTTTTCAAGTTCAACCTTAGTTGATGTCTTTTTTTTCCTTGGCATATTATTTAATTTTATTTAATTTAGGTAACATCAAATTAATTTGTTTTGAAATAATTGAATGTGGTTCCATATAAGATTTTAAAAGTTCTTTCATTTTATCTAATGTAAATTTTTCTGAATTCATAATTCTTAATTTTTCAGACTTAATCAAAAACTCATCATAGTTTGATTTGACTAATTTTAATACATGAATAAATTCATCGTAATTTGCAGTAAACCATTTTGAATCCTTTATTATAAAATTGTCCTGTGCACTTACATCCACATCAGTTAATTTACCACCAATCATTGCGGCATAATCCATCGGTAAAAAATCTTTGTGACCTGACCAATTAGATGCAATCACAGGTTTACCTGTCATTGTAAATTCTAATAGAGGTCTACCAAAACCTTCTCCTTTAGTTATGGAAACCATTGCCTTTACCTTTGGGTGGTTATATAAATTATTCATCTCTTCATCCTTTAAATCACCAAATAAAAGATATACCGGTACTTTATCGTCACCAACTATTTTTTGAATCCTATTGATTAAATTTTCACGTTCTTTAACCGAGAATGATGCTGAAGATGTTTTTAATATTAAAGCCGGTTTATCTATTTCATCTTTAAAAGAATTAGCAAAACACTTAATTAACATACCAACATCTTTTCTATCTTGACCAATACTTCCTTTTAACCAGTGACCTACAAAAAGATAAGCGAAATCCTCTTCAATATCTAATTTAAAAGTATCATTTACATTATTGTTATAAATTTTTTTATCTACACCTTCAAATAAAACATTAATAGGTTTATCAATTCTATGTTGTTTAATTAATCTATTTGTGTTTTTATCATTTTCATTATAAACAGTTGATAATAAAACCTCTTTTGAAAAATTTGATGTTGTAATAATCATATCCATTACATTACAACCGTCAATCCAATCTTTTGGTGCGACCGTTGTTTCGATACCCGCAGTTACACCTATATTAAATTTACCAAGTCTTTTAAATTCATTTGGTACAGTTACTTGAATGTAAATTTCGGGAAGACCATTAAATTGTGTAACGGTATTCTCTTCAATCCATTCATGAAACTCATTACCATCCTCCAATGCGGTTAATGGTGTTGACCCCCATAAACAACTATCTATTTTAATATCAAACAAATCTATTTCTTTTAATGCCCACAGTAAATCTCTTGAATGTGCACCATAACCACTTCTTGTTTTAACTGGTCCTCTAAATAAAATTATTGGTTTACTCATATTACTTTATATAAATTAAATCTTTCTTTTGGTTTATAGTTTTTTAACGTTGTTTCAATACCCTCGGACATTTTATCACACATGATTTTCGATGATAGATTTTCAATTGCCCATCCTCTACCTTTTTTACCTCTTTCTTTTCTCTCTTCACGACCCCAATTATAAACTTCCATGATAGCATCTGCAACTTCATCATCATTCACTCTATCGTCGAATATATATGGAGTTATCGGTGAACCATTTAAATTAATTGCTGCTGGCCAAACAGGTACAACCCATTCACCCGATAAAGAATCTTTAGATTTATGTAAAGTTCCAATCTCAATATAATCATCTGCGGTATGTTTAAAACCACATTGATCCTGTAGTCCACCGGTGACACTAACAATGATTGGTGTTCCTGACATTAAACTTTCAGCAGTAGCTAAACCAAACCCTTCATTATTTGCAATGTTTATTGTACAATCAGAAATATTATACAGTTCATTTAACGTCTCTTGTTCTATTTTATTTTCAAAAATTTTAACATCATAATCCTTACATAATGTATCAACCACAGCACCTAAATCAGTACCATTATTATCTACTTGATTTGTTTTCATTAATAAAAGACACTTACTTGATTGTTCTTTAGTTAATTTATCACAAAACTTTCTGTATGAATAAATTACGTCAGATG
>Ga0114975_10003680_pt1 | contig 10175 bp, 8 predicted proteins | sample S_130626_EF_Meta_FD_87031 | JGI IMG/M metagenome (GOLD analysis project Ga0114975, IMG submission 87031) | Freshwater microbial communities from Lake Simoncouche, Canada to study carbon cycling - S_130626_EF_MetaG | ecosystem: Environmental > Aquatic > Freshwater > Lake | place: Lake...
AACCAACAAACCAACAGACCCTGAGACCCTGAGACCCTGAGACCCATTGAGAAACCAATGACCCTGCACTTGCGAAACTCAGCGCTCCTGCGCACCGACGCCTTCATCCATGGCCGTTGGACAGCAGCCGATTCCGGCCAGACCTTCGCGGTCTACGATCCCGCCACGGGCGAGGAACTGGCCCAGGTCGCCAACTGTGGGCCGCAGGAGACGCAGCGCGCGATTGCGGCCGCCGAGCAAGCGTTGCCAGCCTGGCGGGCAAAACCGGCCAAAGAACGCTCGGCTATTTTGCGCCGATGGCATGACAGCATCCTGGCGGCCGCCGATGACTTGGCCCTCCTGATGACGATGGAGCAGGGTAAACCCTTAGCCGAAGCCCGGGGCGAAGTCGCCTACGGGGCTTCGTTCATCGAGTGGTTCGCTGAAGAGGCCAAGCGGGCGTATGGCGATGTGATCCCGACGCCGCAGGCCGACCGGCGCCTGCTCGTGCTCAAGCAACCGATCGGTGTGTGCGCTGCGATCACGCCGTGGAATTTTCCGATTGCCATGATCACGCGCAAAGTGGCGCCCGCGCTGGCGGTGGGTTGTACGGTGGTCGTCAAACCTGCCGAAGCCACGCCCTTATCAGCGCTTGCACTGGCGCAACTGGCGCTCGAGGCGGGCATTCCGGAGGGCGTCTTCAACATCGTGACCGGAGCGGCCGAGCAGGCGCCCGGCATCGGGCGCGTCCTTTGTGAAAGTCCGGTGGTGCGCCATGTGTCGTTTACCGGCTCAACCGAAGTGGGTCGGATTCTGTTGCGCCAATGTGCCGATACGGTGAAGAAGGTCTCGCTTGAACTCGGCGGTAACGCACCGTTTATCGTGTTCGATGATGCCGATCTGGATGCAGCCGTCGAGGGTGCGATCGCCAGCAAATACCGCAATGCCGGCCAGACCTGCGTCTGCGCCAACCGGATCTATGTCCAGGATGGTGTCTACGACGCGTTCGCGGCCAAGCTCGCCTGGCGCGTCGCCCGGATGACGGTCGGGGCCGGCACCGTACCCGGCGTACAGGTCGGGCCCTTGATCGAGGTGGCAGCCTTGCAAAAAGTCGAAGCCCATCTGGCGGATGCCGTCGCTCAAGGCGCGGAGATCGTGGTCGGTGGCAAGCGCCATGCGTTGGGCGGCTTGTTTTTTGAGCCCACCGTCATGACGGGCGTGACCCAGTCGATGCGGGTCGCCCGCGAAGAAACCTTCGGCCCCGTGGCGCCGCTGTTTCGATTTGAGACCGAAGCGCAGGCGATCGAGATGGCCAACGATACCGAGTTTGGTCTCGCGGCGTATTTTTATTCGCGCGATATCGGCCGCATTTTTCGGGTGGCAGAGGCGATCGAATCCGGCATGGTTTGCGTCAACAGCGGCGTGCTGTCCAACGAAGTTGCGCCGTTTGGGGGCGTCAAGCAATCGGGGCTCGGGCGCGAGGGCTCGAAATACGGCCTCGACGATTACCTGGAAATCAAGTACCTGGCGTTGGCTGGCCTCTGAGCCATGGCTGACGTCCTCGGCCTGCCTGGCGTTGCGCCAAGGCCAGGTCGGTTTGTGGATGGAGACAAGCAATGAAAATGCGAGCTGCTGTATTACGCGAGATTGGTTTGCCAGCGCCCTACGCGCAGAGCAAACCCCTGTCGATCGAAACCGTGGACCTCGCCGCGCCCGGCCCGGGGGAATTGACGCTGCGGATCCGCGCCGCCGGCCTGTGCCATTCGGATCTGTCGGCAATCAACGGCGATCGCCCCTGGCCCTTGCCGATCGTGATCGGTCACGAAGCGGCTGGTGAGGTCGTCGACGTCGGTGCCGGGGTGACCGATGTGGCCGTAGGCGATTCGGTCGTGCTGGTCTTCCGGCCGATGTGCGGCGCCTGTCTGGATTGCGCCAGTGGGCGCCCAGCCTTATGCGGTCCTGGCGGTGTCTCGAATGCGGCGGGGTCGCTCCTGGGCGGATACCGGCGCCTGGGCTTCCCGGGCGCCGCAGCCGATGAGCCCGCGCTCAATCACCATCTGGGCTGTGCCGCATTCGCCGAGTACGCCACCGTATCGCGTCGCTCGGTGGTTCAGGTCGACCGGGAATTACCGTTTGTTGAAGCCGCCTTGTTTGGCTGCGCCGTCATGACCGGTGCGGGGGCCGTGTTCAACACGGCCCGGGTTGAGGCGGGTGCGCGGGTCGCAGTGGTCGGGTTGGGCGGCGTAGGGTTTTCTTCCCTGCTGGCCGCCGTGGCGAGCGGCGCCCGCGAGGTGGTCGCGATCGACCTCGTGCCGGCCAAGCTCGACATGGCGCGCCGCCTCGGTGCAACTCAGGTCTTCGATGCGCGCGACCCGGAGGTCGTGGCCCAAGTCAAGGCCGCGACCGACGGGGGGGTCGATTACGCGTTTGAAATGGCGGGTTCGGTGGCGGCGCTCGAGTGCGCCTACCGGATCACTCGGCGCGGCGGAACGACGGTGAGCGCGGGGCTGCCCAATCCGGCTGCGCAGTGGCCGCTGCAGGCGGTGAGCCTGATCGCCGAAGAACGCACCATCAAGGGCAGCTACGTGGGTTCGTGCGTTCCGAGTCGGGATATTCCGCGCTTCATTGCGATGTATCGTGCCGGTCGCCTCCCGGTTCAGGAACTGCTGACCGAAACGATCCCGATGGACGCCATCAATCCAGCGCTCGATCGGCTTGCGCAGGGCGAGGCCGTGCGCCAAGTCATCCTGCCGCACGGCGTCTGAGGCAGCGCGCGGGGCGGGGGGCAGCGCCGCACCATCCGCTCGGAAGCGGTCGTTGCGGGGTGGTTGTGCTGGCGGGTGCAGGCGGGTGCCGGTTGGCGCTGATTCGTGCTGACTAGTGCCGGTAAGTGCGGATTAGACGATCATCGGGGATTCAGGGATTCAGGGATTCAGGGATTCAGGGATTCAGGGATTCAGGGATTCAGGGATTCGGGGGCGAGGGGACGGAGGACCAGGGGGCTTGGGGCATACCGGGGGGCCTTTGGGCGTCGCCGGCGCCAGGGGCGAATCTGGGACAGATCAGCGGCGCGGGCGTCGATCGGGACGCGGAGTGTTCAAGACCAAATTGCAGGGGAAGAAGCGCACATGTCAACCCATCCTTCTTCGTATACCGCGGGCGCAGCCCCGCGGTCCATGGAGCGCGAGTTTGATTACGTGATCGTGGGAGCGGGTACCGCCGGCTGCCTGCTCGCCAATCGCTTGTCGGCCGATCCGCGCAACCGCGTGCTCCTGCTGGAAGCGGGCGGCAAGGACGATTATCACTGGATCCACATCCCAGTCGGGTATCTCTACTGTATTGGTAACCCGCGCACCGACTGGTTGTATCAAACCGAACCCGAAACGGGACTGGGCGGTCGATCGATCCGGTACCCGCGTGGCAAGGTCTGGGGCGGTTGTTCCTCGATCAACGGCATGATCTACATGCGTGGACAGGCGGCGGACTATGACAGCTGGGCAGCCGGTGGCAATCCCGGTTGGTCGTGGCGGGAGGTCCTGCCGGACTTTGTGCGCCATGAAGATTTCTATCGTCTGGACGCAGGCGGGTCGGACCCCCTGCATGGGCGCGGTGGGGAGTGGCGGGTGGAATCCCAGCGTTTGCGTTGGGACATTCTGGATGCGTTTCGCCAAGCCGCTGCCCAGGTCGGGATTCAGAATCTGGAGGACTTCAATCGGGGCGATAACGAAGGCTGCGGCTATTTTGAAGTCAATCAAAAAACGGGGGTCCGCTGGAACGCATCCAAAGCGTTTTTGCGCCCTGCCCTGGGCCGGGCGAATTTTATGGTTCTCTCCGGCGCCGAAGTCGACCAGCTGAGCTTCGACGAGGCCGACGGCACGCCGTCAGCGGCGCTGACGGCGACAGGCGTGACGTTTTTGGGTCGTGGCGAGCGCTGGCAGGTCCGAGCCAAACGGGAAGTGATTCTGGCTGCGGGAGCCATCGGGACACCGGCCATTTTGCAACGCTCCGGCTTGGGGCCGCAGGCGGTGCTCGCGCGCGCTGGCGTGGCAACGCGTCGTCACCTCGCGGGGGTCGGTGGCAACTTGCAGGACCATCTGCAATTGCGTTTGATCTATCGGCTTCGCGACGATGCGAAGACGCTCAACACCCTCGTCGCCACCCCGTGGGGGAAAGCTTGGATCGGCCTGCAGTATGCGTTTGCACGACGTGGACCGATGACCATGTCGCCGAGTCAACTGGGTGCGTTTGCACGCTCCTCCCCGGCGGTCGATCGGGCTGATCTCGAGTGGCATGTGCAGCCGCTCTCGCTCGACAAGTTTGGCGAGCCGCTGCATGACTTTCCGGCCTTCACCGCCTCAGTGTGTCACCTGCGTCCGCAGAGCCGGGGCAGTGTTTCGATTGCCTCGGCGGACCCTTTGCAGGCACCCCGCATTTCGCCCAATTACTTGTCGACGGCGAGCGATCGTCAAATCGCGGCGCACGCGATCCGCCGAACGCGCGAGATTGTTGGCGCACCGGCCCTGGCGCCCTGGGTGACGGCGGAACTGTTGCCGGGCGCGCATCGAGTTTCGGACGAGGACTTGGCGATGGCCGCCAGTGAGATTGGTACCACGATTTTTCATCCGGTGGGTACTTGCGCGATGGGTCCCTCGACCGACCCGGCGGCAGTGGTCGATGCCCGCTTGCGCGTCCATGGGGTCGCCGGTTTGCGCATCGCCGATGCTTCGGTGATGCCAACGATTACGTCGGGCAACACCAATGCGCCCACCTTGATGATTGCCGAAAAGGCGGCGGCGATGGTGCTGGAGGATGCGCGGGGGATTGGGGTCCCGGCGGAGGCTGGCCGTTCGCTGCACCCGGTCGCGGCGTCGATGGCGCAGTAGCAACCAGCCGTTGGCATGGCCTGTCCAGTCTCGGCGTGAGGGGATTGCCGTGCCGATGGAGCGGGCGCCGTTCAGCGCGAATGGTTTCACGTGAAACATGCGGTGCCAATCCGTGGGTCTCTGAGCCCGATCATGGATCTCTGAGCCGGATTGCGCCTATACTCCCGCTCCCCTTCCCAGTTTGCCGCACGACCCTGCCGGGGATTGCATGAACCACCCTGAACTCTTTGATGTCATTGTCGTCGGCGGTGGCCATGCCGGTACGGAAGCCGCTCTGGCCTCGGCCCGCTCGGGTTGCCGGACGCTCTTGTTGACCCACAATCTCGAGACGCTTGGGCAGATGTCGTGTAATCCGTCGATTGGCGGGATCGGCAAAGGGCACTTGGTCAAGGAAATTGATGCCTTGGGCGGCGCCATGGCGGCGGCCACCGACGAGGCCGGTATCCAGTTTCGCATCCTCAATTCCAGCAAGGGCCCGGCTGTGCGCGCGACGCGGGCGCAAGCCGACCGCGTGCTTTACCGCGCTGCGATCCGGCGGCGGCTGGAGAATCAGCCCAACTTGTGGCTCTTCCAGCAGGCGGTCGACGACCTGCTGATCGAGGGTGACCGAGTGGTGGGCGCGCGGACCCAGATCGGTCTGAATATCCGGGCCCGCGCGGTCGTCTTGACGGCCGGGACTTTTTTGAACGGTAAAGTGCATGTCGGCCTGGACCATTACACGGCGGGGCGCGCTGGCGATCCCGCGGCGGTCTCCCTGGGCGAGCGGCTCAAGGAATTGCGCCTGCCGCAAGGGCGGCTCAAAACCGGCACGCCACCCCGACTCGATGCACGATCGATTGACTTCACGCGCCTGAGCGAACAGCCTGGGGATTTGGATCCGGTGCCGGTATTCTCATTTCTGGGCACGCCAGCCCAGCACCCAAGGCAGGTGTCCTGCTGGGTGACCTACACCAATGCGACAACGCATGCGCTGATCCGCTCGGGACTCGATCGTTCACCGATGTATACCGGGGTGATCGAGGGCGTCGGACCCCGATACTGCCCGTCGATCGAGGACAAGATCCATCGATTTGCGGACCGGGACGCCCATCAGATTTATCTCGAACCGGAGGGACTGGAGACCAACGAAATCTATCCCAACGGGATTTCGACGAGTTTGCCCTTCGATGTCCAGCTCGCCTTGGTGCGCTCGATGGTGGGGCTGGAGCAGGCCCATATCCTGCGCCCCGGCTACGCGATCGAATATGACTATTACGACCCCCGCTCGCTCCGGAACACCTTGGAGAGTCAGGCAATCGGCGGTTTGTTTTTGGCGGGCCAGATCAATGGGACGACCGGGTATGAAGAGGCGGCGGCCCAGGGCTTGCTGGCTGGAATCAATGCATCGCTGCAGGTGCGGGGTGAACCGCCCTGGTCGCCCCAGCGCCACGAGGCCTATCTGGGCGTGATGGTCGATGATCTCATCACGCGCGGGGTGTCGGAGCCCTATCGGATGTTCACGAGCCGCGCGGAATACCGCTTGAGCCTGCGCGAAGACAATGCGGATCTACGGCTGACCGAGATCGGACGCCGCCTTGGCTTGGTGGGGGACGAGCGATGGGACATCTTTTGTCGTAAACGCGATGCGATCAGCGCGGAGCTCGAGCGCGTTCGTGCGACGCGGGTCGATCCTCGGCAGTCCGATGCGGGTGCAATCGAAGCGGCGATCGGTCAAGCACTCGAGCGCGATGCATCCGTAGCGGAATTGTTGCGTCGTCCCGAAGTGCGCTATGACGCGCTGATGCAATTGCCCGGCGTCGGTCCCGGCGTTTCTGATCGTGCGGTGATCGATCAGGTGGAAATTCAGTCCAAGTACGCAGGCTACATCACCCGCCAGCAGGCCGAAGTGACGCGCCAAGCGCACAACGAGGGGCTCGAGATTCCCCCCGAGCTGGTGTATGCGCAAGTGCGCGGGCTATCCAACGAAGTTTGTCAGCGCCTCGAGCGTCAGCGTCCGGCCACTTTGGGGCAGGCTGCGCGCATGTCCGGGGTCACGCCGGCGGCCGTGTCGCTGCTCCTGATTCATCTCAAGCGCCTGGGCGCCGTGCGTCGTGTCGCAGCCTGATGCGATGGGGCACCCCGTCCCGCGCGGGCGTCGCAACGCCACGCCATCGGTTCGAGGTTCGGCCAAATCCGCTCCCGCAAATGGGACCCGGCGATCGGGCCCGGTCGCGGTTCAGACGTTGCCGGGGATTGGGCGGCTGACACCGGCAGCGCCAGACAATCGGCCGGACCCGGGCTTGCACGCGGCCCTCGCAGCACAGTTGGGCGAAGGTCTGCGCGGCCTTTCGCTTGACGTCAGCGTCAGCGTCGGGGATGCGCTCTTGGCCTATCTCGCCTTGCTCGAGAAATGGAACCGGGTCTACAACCTCACCGCAATCCGTGACCCTCAAGCCATGCTGGTCCAACATCTGCTCGATAGTCTGGCGGTGGTTCCGGCATTGCAGCGCCGCTGGTCGGCAACGGGCCCGGGGCCAGAGCTCGCCGACATCGGTTCGGGCGCTGGGTTGCCTGCGATTCCGATCGCCTTGGTGTGGCCGCAAGTCCGGTACACCCTGGTCGAACCGGTCGAAAAAAAGGCAGCGTTTCTGCGTCAGGCGGTCGGGGATCTCGGGCTGACCGATCGGCTTCAGGTGGTTTGTCAACGGGTTCAGGCCATGGGCCCAGCGGGCCCGTTTGATTTCATCACCTGCCGAGCCTATGCCACGCTGGCCGCATTTGCTGAGGATGTGCAAGCCATCGCAGGCGCGCAGACGACTTTGGTGGCACTCAAGGGCGTGCGCCCGGACGCCGAGATCGACGCCCTTGGACGGCCTTGGACTGTTGACGGGATTGAGGCCCTGAGCGTTCCCTTTCTGAACGCCCATCGCCACCTCGTCTGGATGCGTCGGGTTTGAATCGCCCATCGGCACCATCGAACCCCGCCAGGATTGGCTCGCCACGCCCGGTGAGCCCCTGCTGTTGGCCGACCCTGGCGGGCTACCGCTGCGAGAACGGATGATCACCTTGCCCCGAACCTTTGTCGTTGCAAACCAAAAGGGTGGCGTTGGCAAGACGACGACCGCGGTCAATCTGGCGGCTGCGCTGGGACTGAGTGGCCAGCGTGTGCTGTTGGTCGATCTGGATCCGCAGGGCAATGCCACCACGGGTAGTGGCGTGGACAAGCGCGTCCTGAGCCGATCGGTGTATCAGGTCCTGCTGGGGTTGGAGCCGATCGCGGCGGTGCGTCAGCGCTGTCCGAGCGCGCCCTATGACGTCTTGCCCGCGAATCGCGACCTTGCCGGGGCGGAAGTCGAATTGGTCGAACTCGAGCACCGGGAGTACCGGCTGCGCGATGCGCTGGCGGCGGTTGCCAACGACTATGACATCGTTCTGATCGATTGCCCGCCTTCGCTTTCCATGTTGACGCTCAACGGGCTTTGCAGCGCGCAGGGTGCGTTGATTCCGATGCAGTGCGAGTACTTTGCGCTCGAAGGCCTGTCGGATCTGGTCAATTCCATCCGCAAGGTTCAGGCCAATTTCAATCCCAAACTGCAGTGGATTGGATTGCTCCGGGTAATGTTTGATTCTAGAACGACCTTGCAGCAGCAAGTTGCTCAGCAATTGGAAACGCACTTCGGCGACAAGGTATTTCGCACCGTCATCCCGCGTAACGTCCGTCTGGCCGAAGCGCCCAGTTACGGCGAACCGGGTGTGAGTTTTGATCCCTCCTCGCGAGGTGCCAAGGCTTACCGGGAGTTCGCTGCAGAACTTCTGGAGCGCCTGAGCGCGTCGCAACCTTCATCGGATGTGCCGAGGCATGATGAACGCTAGAAAATCCAAAGGACTGGGGCGTGGCCTCGATGCACTGCTCGGCGCGGAACCGGCGACGGCCCCGACCGGCGGCTCCGCGGCGGGCTCGAACCTGCCCGTACAGGCCATGTACCCAGGGCGATATCAGCCTCGTTCCCGCATGGATGAGGGGGCGTTGCACGAACTGGCGGCATCGATTGGGGTGCATGGCCTGATCCAGCCGATCCTGGTCCGCCCGGACGGCAATGGCCGCTTCGAGATCATTGCGGGCGAGCGCCGTTGGCGCGCGGCCCAATTGGCCGGTCTCCAAGAGGTTCCGGTGATTCAGCGCGAAGTCGCCGACGAACAGGCCCTGGCACTCGCCTTGATCGAGAACATCCAGCGCGAAGACCTCAATCCGCTGGAGGAGGCGCAAGCGATCCAGCGTTTGATCGATGAATTCCAATACACCCATGAGCGGTGTGCAGAGGCGATCGGGCGTTCGCGAAGCGCAACCTCGAACCTGTTGCGCCTGCTCAACCTTGCGGAGACGGTTCAGGCGCTTCTATTGGCCGGTGATCTCGATATGGGCCATGCGCGGGCGCTCCTCGCGGTAGCTCCGGGGGTGCAGATCATCCTGGCCAATCGGATCGTTGCGAACCGCCTGACGGTGCGGGAGACCGAAAAACTTGTGGCGCATTGGCAACGCGATCAAGACCCCGCCCAGAACCCAGTCAGGCGCCGAGTCGCGGCCGCTGATCAGGATCTTGAGCGATTTTCGCAACAGCTTTCGGACGCCTTGGCGACTCGCGTCGAAATTGCAGCCACGGCGCGGGGACGCGGTCGGCTCGTCATTCACTTCGATGATGCCGAGAGCTTTGAGGCCTTGCTGGGGCGTTTGAAACTCGATTCGGTCCTGGAGCGCTAACGCCCCCCAACCGCTCGCATAAACCGCTCGCATAAACCGCTCGCATAAACCGCTCGCATAAACCGCTCGCACAAACCGCCCGCCCGCCCGCTAACATCAGTCCGCGCTAGGCTGCGACGGCGGGGGCGTGGCGTCCGCGGCGCTGCCACCGACGGTGAGGCTCAAATGCCGGCGGGTTGCAGGAGGAAGTCGTGTCGGTCAACGGACTCGACCAGAACCTCCCGGAGCGATCCGCCATGCAGGATGCGCAGGGCGACGCGGGTACCGGCCGGCCCGGACTTCCAGATCCGGCGATAGAAATCCGCCTGATCTTTGATCTGTTCATTGTCGCCGCCCACGCCAACGACAATGTCACCCGCTTCCACGCCAGCCAGTTCCGCGGGACCGCCACCGGCGACCCGAACGACGGTGAGGCTGCCGCGGATGGTCTCCGTCGTCAACCCGAGCCAGGGTTGGGCTGGCCGTGACGAGCGACCGCGAGTCTGGAGATCGGCCAGAATGGGTTTGAGCAGATTGACCGGCACGAATAGGTTTCCGGGGACGCCGGACCTCCCGCCGGTCGCGTCTTCGACGAT
>Ga0114975_10003683_pt1 | contig 10169 bp, 10 predicted proteins | sample S_130626_EF_Meta_FD_87031 | JGI IMG/M metagenome (GOLD analysis project Ga0114975, IMG submission 87031) | Freshwater microbial communities from Lake Simoncouche, Canada to study carbon cycling - S_130626_EF_MetaG | ecosystem: Environmental > Aquatic > Freshwater > Lake | place: Lake...
ATCGAAACTCCCGAAGATAATTTGGTAGTTGAAACCAAAAAAATAAATTCTAATAAAAAAAATAGAAATAAATAATGTATTTTCAATTTTCTCAACCAACAAAATACATACTAGTGTCTAATTTCTCACAATTAGCACTAGGTATTTCTTTAAGTGATGTTAAGGCTCATTTAAGAATAGATTTTGCTCAAGAAGATGCTTATTTAACAAATCTTATTAAAACTGCCATAGAAAGATTTGAAAACATTACTACGATTGATTTAATTACCAAAACCTATAAAACATTTTTAGATAATTTCCCAGTTGATAATACACCGATTAAAATAAAAAGAACTAAACTACAATCTATAATTTCTATACAATATTATTTAAATGGCGTTTTAACAAACTTTGATGCTTCAAATTATTATATTAATGAAACTAACCAATATTCACATATATTTTTAAAAGAAGATAAAGAATACCCAACAACAATTGACAATAGAGCCGATGCTGTAATAATTAACTTTACTTCTGGCTTTGGTGCATCTGATGCCAATGTTCCATTCACTTACAAACAAGGATTGATGGAATATGTTGCCTTTCTCTATAAAAATAGAGGAGATGCTTGTTGTAATGATATGGGTATTGCTAATGGATTCTTTAATATAAATCAAATTGAACCATTTATATGATATGGATACAAATACTTGCAAATTCATTACCAAGCCTAAACGCAATATTAAAATTGGTGATTTAAACATTCCAATAACAATTGCTACTAGAATCAAGAAAGCTAACAATATTAATTCTCAAGATGTTTTAATTGACCAAGAAAATCTAGTTTCTAATACTTGGGCAATGCAAGTAACTGTTAATGGAGAGGATATTTTTAATGGAGCAAATTTACTAGGAAAAGTTACTGACCATTTTTATATAAGAAGAGATTCAACTAAAAAAATAAAAATCGAAAACATTATCATCTGCAAAGGAGAGGCTTATAAAATACTCGAAGTATTGCCGAATCTTCATGGAGAAAATATCTTTACAATGTTAAAATGTTCTCATACTGGATCGGCAAATATTAATCTAAATATTTTATGAATATTGAAATTAAATTAGGAAGCCAAGATAGCAAAGGAGCTATAAATAAAATCAATAAAGCAATTAAAGATGGAATTAGAACTGGTCTAAGACATTCTGGCAATTACATGGTTCAAGAAGTTAGAAGGCAAATGGCTCTTCCTAAAACTGGCAATACTTACATTTTCTATAAGACTCGTGGCAAAAAAACAATGCAGAGAACTAGAGCTACATCGACAGGTTATTCATTAGGAAGCACTTCTGCAAAAGTGTTAAGATACCCAGCTCCTAAGGGGTTAAAAATCGCCGCAGGAAGCACATATACACACAAAGCATCAAATGCTAGTGGAGAAGAAAGTTCGGCAATTTTAACTGGTAAATTAAGTAAAAGCGTTTACACTAAAAGCAATGGTGGGAGTCAGCAAATTATTGGTGCAACAGCTCCTTACGCTTCTATACAGGAGTTTGGATCAGCAAGAGTTGCTCCAAGAAATAATATTAGAAGACCATTAGCACAAAATAGAACATTAATTGCTACTAAAATTAGAAATGCTATTAATAATAATTTGAGGAATTTATAAAATGCAAACAAATGAAATAGTCCATCAATTAAAAGCAGTTTTGCCTAAATTTACAGATGATTTTTCTGATAGTGTAAATATTACAAATATTGTTGTAAATGGCAATAATGTAACCTTTACAACTGATGGCAATCACCACCTTCAAGATAATAATACATTTTTAATCTGTAATGTTAAAAATTATTATGAAATAACATCATTAAAAAGATACAATAACATTGCAATTGCGTTAGCAAACTCTCATCACAACATAACTAGAGACCAATCTAGTATTGAAATGATTGGAGCAAGTGATGCAAAATACAATGGAACAAAAACTTTATTAAAAACTGATATTGTTTTTAATGTCGCATCTAAAGTTGTTAATAATAATGATACTTTAACTATAACTACTACGGAAAGTAATCCTTTTATTGTCAACGCAAATTATAAAATAGATATTAATGGCAATTTAATCGCAATAAAGTCCATAGTAAACTCAACAACATTTATTGTTGATAATTTTATGGGAATAGCTAATGACTCTATTTTAACTCAGATTTCTTTAAAATTCTCATTGCATTTATTTTTTTATCAAGTTGATGAGACCGCTAATGCTAGTCCAACTGGTAGCATTAAATTATTAGAAACAAGAAATTTTGGATATAATGGTTATAAATTAGCAACATCGCATACTCATAATACAGTTACTTGTGTTATACCGAATTTAGTTGGTTTACCATATCTACAAGGCAGTCCAATTGGAATAATAAAAAGCAATATTAGAATTATTGGCACTGTTGATTATGAAAGAGCAAAGCAAATGTTTCTTAACGCTGTTGATTCAACAAGTGCAACTAAATCATGGCTTTTTGTTTATACTTTGCCAAGAACAACTGGAAAAGATCCAAATGGTAAAACTGATATAAATGTTGAGAATTATCTTGGTCAAGGAATATCCGCTAAAATTATACAAGCAATAGAATTGTGTGTTTTTATAAATCTGGGAGAAAATGCGTCCTCTGTTGGTTTAGCTGATGAAAAAGACAAAGTATCCAATTATTTGCAACCAATCTGCCAATCCATAGCTGGATTTATACCAAGCTCTCCTTTTACTGGCAACATTGTATATCAAAAATTAACACCAGTGCTTGACCAAGGTAAGGAATCTGAATTAACTTTTTATTCTCATACCTTTTTGTTTGAAACATTTATAGAATTTACAAATAGTCAAGAAGTAAGCCAATACGATTTAAATGCTTTGGTTAATATTAGCTTTGATTTAAAAGATGCTGTTAATGGCAATATTATAAGCAATATTAGCTTAAATAATTAAACTTCGATACACCAATAATCAAAGAATCTTTCTAGCTCAATATGCCAATGTGCAAATTGACCTAAACAATCAACCATATCATCATGGCGACCCTTAGGAAATTGCATTAATTGGCTTTCAAAATTTGGATACCAAGTAGCATCTTTTGGGAAATAAAAACTTCTATTTGAAAATGCACCAGTTGCTGTTAAAAATCTTATTTCTTTTTTTATACCACCGTGAGAAATAGGAATAATCGTTATTCCATATAATTTATGCTCATTAGGAAGCTCCTGCAATAAACTAGAGCCAGTGTTGGCATCTTCAATTATTAAATCAGTTGTTCTATGCCCATCATTGCAAAAAGCTATTAATGCTTCCTTTGTTTCTGGATAAACTTTTCTTTCACAATAACAATCAATTAAATATTTTGATTTACCAATAATTCCAAATTTAAGAAAGGCACTTGGGTCATTGATCTCATTGGGTTTTTGAGCTGAGTCAACCGATACAACGACTCTATCAAATTTCATAGAAGAAACATCGCTAATTCTAAATGGTTGAAACCAATTTATGTCAACCATGTTTCCGCCATCCGCAACAGGGTTTTGCATATATTGAGCAAAGAAAACTTGCTTTCCATTGGCTATACCAGTTTCTGGATCAACAACCCTATTCATTAAGCTATTAATTTCATGCCAAGGTAAATAATCTGGTGATAATAATTCGTCTTTCTCAAACACAAACTCTTCATCATCAACTATTATAACAGTTTTTTCTTCAAAGTAAGCTGGCAAAGATATTACTAGATATTCACCTGGTCTAGTTCGGGTTAAATATCCGGTTAAATCGTTTACTCCCAATCTTTGTTCAATAATAAAAATACTTCCACTAACTTTATCTACCCTTGAATAGAAACTTTCGTCCCAAGCTTTTAATGCGCTTGTGCCATCTGCTTTGTATATCATGTCCGAAGAAATAAAATCATCTGGCAATAAAAAGTCGCATCTTTCACCAGTTACCCTACTTAGAGTTCCAAAGCCTTGCCTTTCTCCACCTAGAGAAGTTTTAATATGATTTTCTGTATCTTTTGTTATTAACAAATCAGGAAAAATATCTCTATATTTTTTTGATTCCATAATTAACTTTGTCCAGCCAACATTCCTAGTCACTAGTTTATCTTTGTTGGATACTCCAAACATTCTTTCTGCGGGATTTCTTCCTAAATGCCAAGCTGATAAACCTGCTGAAACAATAGTAGATTTCATTAATCCAGGTGGAATATTAACAATTACTTTTCTAAAGCCGAGCTTTTTTTTTGATGTTGCCTCAGCTATCTTGCATAATATTCTAGTTGATTTGCTTGGCAATAGTTGCTTATTAGGAAATATTGCTGGGAAAGCCACATTAGAAAAAAATTCATAAAAGTTTTCTTTATAAATTTTATTCTTCTTTTCTTCTATAATATTATTAATTTTTCTATCGTTTATTTCCATAAAATAAAGCTAAATTCCTATTGCTGTTGACAACTTTTTATTTTTAATGTATTTTAATGATATTAAAAAACAATAATTTTTTTATATAAATGAAAGCAACATTAACATTTTTAATAAAATTCTATCGTAATCAAAACGAAGAATACCAAATTAATGACAAAATAGAGATTGATGTCGATTCAGAAGGAAATCCTATTGATAGCTTCTGGTATGAGCAAATTAAGTTTAATAATGGACATTTTAATTTAGATTTTAATAAAAAAGCAAAAAAATAAATCTTATGACACAAACATCTCCTAATACTGACATACAATTAATTGCTGGTTCAGCAGCGTTCGGTTTGAATCTAAGACAGCAACTTATTTTGGCACAAGGAACCTCAGCTGGTAGTTTTACTACAGGAAATCTTATTACAAATGTTCCAACTTCAAATGATGAATTAAAGGCTTTATGTGGTGCTGGTTCACAAGCTTACCTTGCAATTAAATCTTTCAGAGAGTTAAATAAAGAATCTCCTTTAAGCGCAATTATTGTAGCTGATAATGGTTCTGGAGTAGCAGCAACTGGTTCAATTGCTTTAACAGTTTCTTCTCCTAAAAATGGCAAAGCCGTATTCACTATTGGCTCAGGTTTTAGAAATAAATATGAGATTGATGTTTTATCAACAACTACTGCAACTACTTTAGGAGATTCTTTAGCTGCTTTAGTTAATGCTGATGAAAATGCTCCAGTTAGCGCATCGAATACCACCGGAACAATTACTTTTACTGCAAAAAACAAAGGAACGGAAGCAAATCAATATACTATTTACGCTGAATCTCTTCCAATTGGAGTTTCTGCTACAATTACTGCATTTTCTAGTGGAGCAACTGACCCAGTTATTACAAATGTTTTAAATAAAATTAAAACAGCAAGATATGACATTTGCACTCAAAAATGTTTTATGACTGAGGTTAAAAATCATTTAGAAGCTAAATTTAACACAACTAATCAAGCTTATGAGTCTTATGCTGTTATAACTCAAGTTAATAGCTATGCTGATGCTCAAACTGCCTTAGGAAGCATAGCTTCTAAAGTTATAAACAATGTATTTGTTAAACTTGCTAATGAATCTAATATCAAAGGTTCTTCTTGCCCAGAATTACCAATTGTTCTTAGTGCAGAACTATTAGCAACTGATTCTTTGAGATTAGTGCCAGAGTCTTCAATTTCTAGCTTTATGCAAGCTCCAAATGTTTCTGGCGGATTAAATAAAGTTGCCGTTCCATTCCATAATGTTAAATTATTAAATGTAGCAAAAATTCCACAAGGTCTTGGCTGGTTGGATGAAGAACTTACTGGAATTGAGCAATTAGGTGGCTCAACTTTAGTTATGGACGAATCTAATTTAAATGTTGTAACTAGACCTAGATTCATGACTGTTTACAAAAAAGCTAATCTAACAGATGATGGTCAAACTTACATGAATTTAAATAAGTTTTTGAACTCAGCTACTGTAAAAGAATATCTATATAAACAATGGAAAAAAACATATTCACAAGCTGTTTTAATTGCTGGAACACCTCCATCTACCGTTAGAGATGTTATTTATGTAAATCAAAAATCAGCTAAAAATTCTATTGTTTCAATATTTGTCGAGATGGCAAGTCTTGGTTTAGTTGACTTAGATAACTCAGTTTTATTATCTGAGTTTGAAAAAAATCTTTATATTTCAATTAATACAGCTACAAACACTTTAAGTGGAAGTGCTTCTTATAGAAATATGGGTCAATTGGAAAATATTAAATTTAACTTAACAGCAAATTCATAAAATTATATGACTACAACTCCCTATATTCCTAAGGTTCAAGTTGATGGAATTGATTTATTTATCGATTCAAACTCTTTATCAGTTAAAACTGGTTTGCCAAATTATAACCAATTCGTTCAAGTAAATGGTTCACAAAGAAAGGTAACCAATGTTCCAGACTATACAAACGCCTTTGGAACTGTAAGTTTCGGTATTAGAATGAATGCAAATGCAGGCTTAACCAATCCTTTATTGTTTTTTAAATCTTTAAAAACAAGACATGATATAAAAATCACAGTTCCACCAGAAGAAGGTTTTGGAACTTTAGTTTATAATAGCATGACATTATTAAATGATATTGATACAACAGTTGGTTCTGATGCAGTAATATCTTTCCAATTTAGCGGCGAACCTGCGACTATTTTAGAAAATTAATAATTTATAAATTTAAATATTGAACTATGTCTAATAATTATTTAACAACTGGTATTATAATTGATTCTATAAATCTTCTTAGCTCTGATGGAAAAGATGAGTCTGGAGAAGATAAAATAAAGAGAGAGTCAATTGGCTATGAGTGGCAATATTCGCTTTCTGGATCATCGCAAGTTGAGAAAGCTAGTTCAATTACTTTAAAAGCATTAAAAATGATGGATGGCAAGGAATTTGAAGATGTATTAGGGTTAGATATTGACAAAGCTAATTTATCAGCTTGCCTTCAATATTTAATTAGGAAGAAGTGCATTGTTCCAACAAATAGCCCAGAAGGTATTTTAGAGTTATCACATGTTCCTTATGCAATTTGTAAACTTTTATTTAATAAATACATAACGAGTTTTTTGTTAGCTTACAACTTGGAATTAGTAGAGAAAAAACTCTAATCCTAAGTTGTTTTAAAGGCACTAATAATAAAAATTTTGTTTTTAACAAAGAAGAAATTGATATAGCAGTATATTATTTCTTAAAACAAAATCCTATGTTTAACTATCAACAAATAGAAAATTGGAGTTTACAAGAGCTGTTTAATTGGATTCATATATCTAGCGAATATGAAGCTATAATGAGTAAAAATTAAAATATAATTTTAATGAGTGATATAAAATTTACAATTACAGCATTAGATACCGCCTCCAAAACATTAGATGCTATTGATAAGAAAGCCAAGAGTGTTGAAAGCACTTTTAGCAAATTAAGTAAATCCCTAGGTTCGCCATTTAAAATTGAAAGCTTAAACCAACTTAATCAAAAATTCATAGATCCTAATTTTAATAAACAACAAGATAAATTAAGAAGGGAAAATGAAAGGCAATATAATTTCTTAAAAAATAATTTCGAGAAAGAGTTAAATAGAAATTTAAAAGAAAAAGAAAGGATTCAAAAATCTCAATTACAAGAATCAAAAAGAAAAGCAGATTATAATGATTTTTTAAAAAAGAATTTTGAAAAAGAATTAAATTCTAACTTAAAAAGCAAAGAAAAAGAACAAAAAATATCTCAAAAGCAAGAAACACTCTTTGCTAAACAGCAAGAAAGAGAACAAAAAATTCTTAGAAAAGAGCAGAGTGATAATTATAAAAGACAGATAAAGATTGAGCAGGAAAATAAAAAGATATTTGAAAAGAATCTAAATGATGTTAGGAATGCTAAATTTACCCCAATCAATTATATAAGAGACAAAAAAGGCAATGTAATTGGTGTATCTGGAGAAAAAACCACAACCGCTAACATTGCAAATAGTTTAAATCTAGGTGGAAGAGCAATTTCAAGAGAAGAAGCCCAAAGATACGGCAATAGAAGAGGCGGAGCAATGGTTAACGATGGAGGTGGTGGATTCCTAGGTGGCAGAAGAACTTTTGGACAAGTTCTAGGTGGCTATGCTGCTTATAGAGTAGCCGTTGGAGCTGAAGCTGCCGCATCAAGTGTTATAAATACTCCAATCGAGTTAGAGAATGTTAGAGCTTCTTTAGATGCAATGAACTTTGCTTCTGGGTTAAAAGGCAAAGAAGAATATAGGGGCAAAACAAAGAAAGATTTAGAATTTTTATATAATTTAGGAAAAAGATATGGCATAGATTATACTAGCATTGCTCCTGAATTTATGAGAATGCAATCAGTTAGAGCTAGCGGTAGTAAGAAATTTTCTGATAAAGATATTCAGAATATAACTCAAGCATTTACTGGATTGTCAAGGGTAAGCGGTTTAGATGCCAATAGAACTAAACTTGTCTTCTTGGCTGTTTCTCAAATGTTAGGTAGGGGTAAACTTCAAGGGCAAGAAGTAAACCAGCAGTTAAAAGAGCAAATGGCTATCTCTGGTCCAGTTATAGAAGAATCTATTAGAAGAGTTATTTTCAGCCCAGAAATTAAGAAAAAAAATCCAGAACTATATAAAGTTTACGAAAAATATAGAAAGAAAAAAATAAACCTTGACCAACTAATGGAAGAGGGCGTTTTAGGCTCTGGAATTTTGACAGAAACGCTTGGCGTTATGCAAGATATGTTGGGAGGAATGGTTGATGAAAAATCCCATACTCTGACAGGCTCTCTGGGTAGATTCGCTTCTGTTTCAAAACAATTTATTGATTTAAGCTCTCAGCAAGGTGGATTTCCAGCTAAGCTAGCTAAAAGAATTGACCAAATTTCCGAAGGTATTCACTATGTTAATAAAATCGGATTATCAGATGAGTTAAATCCAAATAATTCGTATTATGACATAATGAATGCCAAATATGATGGAAAAGATGTTAGTCCACAAAGAAAAACTGCCGCAGTAACTAAAAAATTTATAGACCAATCCCTTATACCAAATGCTAGTCTTGCATTAACTGTATATTCTGCTAGAAAACTAGCTTTAAAATTTCTTACAGGAGCAATGGCAAAAAATCGGATACTCGGAACATTGCTCGGACCGCAGGCAGCTGGAGCTGTTCTTGCTGGAGGAATAGCTTATGACTTGGGTAAAGAAATAGGTGTTGCTTACGATGAAGCTATGTTTGACAAAGAGGCTAACAAATTTAAAGATTTTTACAAGGGAAAATATAAAGTAGATGCCCCAGTTTTACCTGGGCAAAATAATATGAGTTTGAATCCAAATCTATTTGTTGATTCATTGATGGCTCAAACAAAAAAGCCACAACAAAATATGAGCTATATTAAAGCTCCAGCAGACTCAGCTAAGGATTTTTTAAAAGTAATAGATTATTTTCCAAAAAATCAATCACTCATGGGAATTAATCAACCTAATATTATTTCTACTCCTGAACAGCCATTGCAAGGTGATTTTCCAAGCTCATCAAGACAACAAATAGAATTAATCTTAAAAATTGAAAAAATGCCAGAAGGCTTTAGTCCAAATATTTATACTTCTGATGGAAGAACAAAACTCGATACTGGCTATAATTTATTAACAGGAAAAAATAAAGGGGTAAGTTATGCCGGTTAATTCAAATTGGTATGCGCCAAAGCTTAATGGAGTGCCATTTATATGTTTAGAGGCATCTATACCAGAACTTGGAAGAAAAACAGCTATTTTTGATTATCCGAATACTGATTCAAGATATGTTGAGGATATGGGTAAAGTTAAAGGTGTTTACGAGATAACTGCACAAATTCAAGCAAATAATCTTACTCCATCAAGTTATAAAAGAAATAAAAAGAAATTTGAAAAGGCTTTAGCGAAAGAAGGATTGGGAGTATTAATTCACCCTACGCTTGGTAGAAAAAAAGTTGTCGTAGTTAATCCTAAGCAAACAGAGGCTATGCAAGGGCAAATAGGTCTTGTTAATTATAAATTCCTTGCTGTAGAAGCTGATGAAAATAAATATCCTAAAAAGCTTGATGATAAGAAAGGATTGTTAAACAAATTAGATGAATTTCTTAAACAAAAATTAGGTGCAGGACTAGAAGACATGATTAAGGGGATAGATGATGCTTTAGAAAGTTATAAT
>Ga0114975_10003684_pt1 | contig 10168 bp, 1 predicted proteins | sample S_130626_EF_Meta_FD_87031 | JGI IMG/M metagenome (GOLD analysis project Ga0114975, IMG submission 87031) | Freshwater microbial communities from Lake Simoncouche, Canada to study carbon cycling - S_130626_EF_MetaG | ecosystem: Environmental > Aquatic > Freshwater > Lake | place: Lake...
AATGGTAGCCAACTAACAGGATTACCTGCTCTGTACGGCAATGCTAACGTAGCTGCCTACTTGCCAACTTACACAGGCAACATCACAGCTGGCAGCATATCTGCTTCCGGAAATATCACCGCCAATGGATTAGTTGGTAACACTGCAAGCATTGTTGGTAATATCACAACAAGTGCTAACGTCATTGCATCATATTTTGTAGGTAACTTTGCTGGTAATATTTCAGGTAACTTGACAGTTCCTGGCGCAAATACACAAGTTATTTTTAATACTAATGGGTCAGCAGATGCTACATCAGGACTGACATTTGATAAAGTATCAAACATTCTTGCTGTCAGCGGCAATGTATCAGCAACTGGCAATGTTTCAGGAAACTACATCCTGGGAAATGGTAGCCAACTAACTGGCATAGATGCCACATCTATTCAGAATGGCAATTCAAATGTAAGAGTCACTGCCAATGGAAACGTATCGGTTAGTGTTGCTGGATCAAGCAATGTTGTTGTGGTTTCTGCAAGCGGGCAGTATATTACTGGAATTGCAAGTGTGTCAGGTAATATCACTGGCGGCAACTTATCAACAACCGGAAATGTTATTGCTGCCAATGTTAATACCAGTAATATTAAACCAAGTAGTGGACCATTAACTATTGGTACACCCACAGGCAATTTAAATCTACAACCAGCTGGCAATTTTGTATTGGCCAATACTATCATTAACAGTGTTGCATATCCACAACAGGACACAGATGCTGCCAGCAAGATATATGTTGATAACCTTGCCACAACTGGCATCACTTATCACCAGGCAGTGGCAGCGGCTACTACAACCACACTGGCAGCGGCCACAGGCGGCTCAATCACTTACACACAACCCAATGGTGTGGCCAATGGCATTGGTGCGTTACTACAAACAACTGGCTCATTCAACTTGATTGACACTGCCAATGTACAGACCGTTGGCACACGAATTTTGGTCAAGAACGAAGCCAATGCAGTATACAATGGTGTGTATACTTGGTCCAATGTCACAGCAATTGTGCGTTCAACTGATGCTGATCAATATGGCTCAAGCAGCACAGAAGAGTTGAGTATCAACGACTACTTTTTTGTGTCAGGAGGTGATGTCAATAAAGGTAGTGCTTATGTTGTGGATGCACCTGCAGGAACAATCACTTTTGGCACATCAAATATTGCGTTTGCCCAGTTCAGCAGTTCACAAACTTACACTGCCAATAACAATGGTGGTTTAAGTCTAGTAGGCACACAATTCAACGCCAAGGTAGATCAAAATACCACAGCATTTGATGGTGCTGGAAATATTATTGTCAAAGACGGTGCTAACCTTACAACACCAAATATTGGTACCGCAACTGGTACCAGTTTAAGCGTAACAGGCAATGTCTCTGCAAATTATGTTCTAGGTAATATCAGCCAAGCATCAGGATTGCTTGGCAACAATGTTAACATGGGCACAAATAGCTTAGGCTCATTTGTCAGCAACGCAGTGACATTAACTAGTTCAACTTCGGTGACAAATGGAATAGCATTACTCAATCAAGTATTAGGAAAACTAGTGCCACCGGCTCCCCCTAACTTTCCTAACGCTACTACAATTACATTGTCAGGTATATCGTCTTACCGGATGGCCAACATCACACAGGTGGATAATACGCCTAGCGCCAATCGAGCAGTGGCCGCTGGTACAACAGTAGCCAACGTATTACGAGTAGCAACTTATGCAACTAATACTATTTCCACAGTTGGTCCAGGCGATGCAGGAGTTATTACTGCTGTACGCAACGGCGCCAACGTAGGTAATGTGACTCTAAATACAGGAGCAAGTCCATCAGCCAACGGTACATATGGTGGTAACTTGGTTATCACCAACAACTATGACTACCGTAATGCTAATGCTAACATTGCCGCAGGCTTCTGGTATGTGTTTTCAGCAGGGGTGAGTGGATCCTTGGCGCCAGGCGGGTGGAACGAGTTGTACATTGCTGACTCGGCTACAGGAAATACCAATACCACAGTTTGGTATTATGACAATTCAAGTCCGTCCGCACCAAGTTTTAGCTCAACCACAATGACTCCTCCAGGATCAGCTAACTTGTTGTACAGTAGTACTATACCTCATTACACCAACAACAACAATTTTACCATTGCATTCAATGTGGCCAACATCAGTGGCAACACCTATCCTACATCCAACACACTGGCGTCAGGATCATCGGGTGGAGCATTTGCGGCCCCGGTCAGCATTAACTACAGTGGATCAAATATTGGTAGCAATGTATTGAACTCGTTTGCCTCAGCTACGGCTAACACTACTGCAAGTGTTACTACAGGGTTCGGCGGCAGCGCAACAGGCCCAACAATGAGTGTAAACAATAGCTATTCCACAGGCACATTGACCTTGACCACAGCACTGGGCAACACAGTGTTATGGAAGTCAGGTACATCAACTGCAATTGATGAAAGTAATGTGGTGATCAATACTACAATTGGAACTGGATCTGGAAATGCATATCGTATTATCAATCCAGGCACAGGTAATACTCCTGCTTACACGGGATCAGAGGCAGCATTTAACAGCCAGACCAGCACACTACAAACCTATGATGCCACAGTAGTTGGGTCAGGATCAAGTGGTGTGCTCAAACATGATCAAACTAACTATTCAACTGGTTATTTGCCACCAGGACCAGATCTAAGTTCTGGCCGATCAAGCACTCAATATTTTACAATCAAGTTTGTGAGAACAGCAGTCTCAAAATTTGATATCAAGTATACCGGTAATATTGCCGGCATGTGGGTAGCACTACCTGGATCAGTGATAGATTCTAGTTCGAGTGCTAACGGATGGATTAACATGGCAGTGGCATACGGAGGCGCAGGATATCCAGGTGTTAATAGTCCAGGTAATGGCAGTGATGGCTGTGCATTAAGTGGAATAGTGAGCTTAAATACTTCTGTGACAAACAGTAGCAAAACATGCACTTTTGGAACGGTGAGTAGTTCCAGCACTGCAACCAACGAAATCTATGTAAGACTGGCGCTTACATCAGGACAAAGTGTGACTGCACTCACATTAGAAACAGCAAGCAATTAACATGTCAGTATCTACCGCACAATACGTTGACCTGCTGTTTAAAAAATTACAAGGCGTTGCTAAAACAGCCAACGCCACAGTCAAGGGCGCAAGTAATGAAAGTATTGCTAGCCCAGCACTATTACGTGGTGATATTGGCTGGACACAGTCAGCCCAGATTCCTGGCAGTGCTCAAGTTGTATCAGGTGTAACTCAAGGATATCTAACAACAAGCAGAATTGAGTGTACAGCTGATACTACTGTGCCCACAATTGGCGGAATATACCCCACTTGGCTGACCAATTTACAGTACTGGATTCCACAAGAATTTGGATCAACCTGGCCAGTCAAGGTCTGGGTTGATACCGCAGGTGCAAGTAACCCTACAGTAACAGGCACTCAGATCTTTGCCACTGGCATTGGCGGAGTTGGGGAATTTTACTTTGATACTCAAGCTGGTGTACTGAACTTTATTGGTGAAACTATTCCTAGCACACTCACTGCTGGCAAAAGTATTTTTATCACTGGTTATAGATATGTAGGGCAACTTGGTGTAACCAATTTACCAAACGCTAACATTGGTAATATTCAGATCACCGGTAACACTATTGCAACGTTAAACACCAACGGTAATCTTGTTATTGATACTAACGGCACAGGTCAAGTTGTAATTTCAAGTGATTTAACTGTTAGTGGCACAGTATACGGAACATTTTCTGGTAACATATCTGGTAACTTAACAGTACCTGGCTCAAACACTCAAGTCATTTACAATAACAATGGCTCGGCTGGTGCAAGCTCAGGATTTACTTTTGATTCAGTAACAAATCTATTGAGTGTTGCTGGCAACATTGTCGGTGCAAATGTTAATACTGGTAACATAAGTGCATCAGGCAACGTCACTGGCAACTATATTTTAGGTAACGGTGCATTATTAACAGGTGTTATTACCAGCGTTGCTAACATCAATTCGGGTACATCGAATGTAACTGTTGTTGCCCCCAATGGAAATATTTCGGTTGGTATTGGTGGTACTTCTAATGTAGCAGTGTTTGCTTCTACAGGTGAGTATATCACAGGATTGCTCAGTGTCACTGGAAATGTAACAGCTGGAAATGTAACTACACCAACAGTTACAAGTACATCTGCACTGACAATGGCCAGCGGCAGCAACGGCAACATATTGTTGTCAGCAGATGGAACTGGCATTGTTAAAATCACAGGAAATGCAGGATTTGTGGTGCCTGTGGGCAACACAGCACAGCGTCCGTCACCAGTTGATAACGGAACTTTACGATTAAATTCCACACTAAACAATCTTGAAATTTATAATTCAGGTTCGTGGCAAGTAGTTGGATCAGGCACTACTGGCAATACCACAGTAACAGATCAACAGATTACTCCGGATGGCACCAACACAGTTTACACACTGAATCAAGTGGCTACTGCTCCAAGTATTATGGTAGCAATTAACGGTGTAACTCAAACTCCCATTGAGGGATATACTGTTACAGGAAACGTAATTACTTTCTCAGAAGCACCGTTGACCAGTGATGCCATTGACATTAGATTCTTAACAGCACCCACAGCTACCCCTGGGGTACTGTTTAACTCGGGTGCCAACAGCTCTGTACAAGTCAATGATGTTCCAGAAATATCGTTCACAGTAAACAATGTGGTAAGAACCAAAATTACTGCCAATGGTATTGTAGATATCAGCACTGGCCGCAGTATAAAAATGCCTTTGTACACAGTGGCCCAAGCAGATGCACTTACAGGACGCACAGAAGGCGAAATGATCTATGTACAAAATGGTGATTCGGGCGCAGCCTGTCTGGCAGTTTTTGCCGGCGGAGTATGGAAAAGAGTAGTTTTGGGTGCCGCAATCAGTGGTTGATGTAAAACTAGCCTGTGTAGGTCATATATTTGATTGATAGGTAAATAGAGTATAGATGGATGATTATACCTGTATTGCACAGGTGGGGGCAAGAAATAACAAGGATTTAAAATGCCAGTAACCAGAATTAAGAATAGTCAGGTAACGACAAGAACGTTAACTGGCAACACACTCGCTAATAGCTTAGTATACGACAGTAGTTTAAGCGTAACCGGTACATTATTTGCCAACGTACTGGCTGTCAACAATGCAGGAAACATTTCAACTACAGGTAATGTACTGAGTGGCAACGTAGTATCTACAGGCTTGATCAGTGCAACAGCCAATATCATTGGTGGTAATGTTACCACATCCGGTATTGTTAATGGTTCTTCTGTAACTGGTACGATTGTCAGTGCATCAGGTAACATAACTGGTGGCAATATCTTAACAGGTGGCTTAGTAAGTGTTGCAGGTAATATTACAGGTGGTAATATTATCAGTAACGTTCATGTTGGTACAGGATTAACGTTAATATCCACAGGCAACATAACATTGTCTTCAACTGGTAACGTTGTTTTAACTAACGAGTATATTAACGGATTAGCTGATCCTGTACAGGCACAAGACGCAGCCACAAAGAACTATGTTGACAGCGTGGCAAGTGGTCTAGATCCCAAAGCAAGTTGCGCATATGCAACCACTACTACCTTGGCATCGTACACATACAACAACGGCACCAGCGGGGTTGGTGCAACAATTACCGCCACTGCAAACGGAGCATTCACCATTGATGGTGCAACTCCCACAGCTGGTGATCGAGTTTTGGTTAAAAACGAAACAGGCGGGAATCAGCCATATAACGGTATCTACTCTGTAACCACAGTTGGTAATGCGGGCGCACCGTTTGTGTTGACTCGTACAACTGACTTTGACACTGGTTCAGAGATTCCTAGTGCATTTACATTTATTGAAGCAGGTACTACAAACGCTGACACTGGTTGGGTTTGTACAACAAATGCTCCTGTAACAGTTGGCACAACAAACATTGTATTCAGTCAGTTCTCTGGTGCAGGGCAGTACTCAGCTGGTACAGGATTGACATTAACTGGCACAACATTCAGCATCAGCAATACTGCTGTTACTACAGGTAGCTATGGTAGCACCAGCAACATTGCAACATTCACAGTTAACCAACAAGGTCAACTCACTGCCGCTGGCACAGCAAGTATTGCGGCTCCGGCAACTTTTATCACAGGAACAACACTGAGTTCAAATGTTACAACATCTAGCTTGACCACAGTTGGCACACTGGGCAACTTAACTGTAACAGGCAACACCACAAGCGGTAACTTTATCACTGCAGGAAATGCATTGATAGGTGCAAGCTCTGTTAACTTGTTGGCCAAAGAAGCTCCAGGTATGTTTGTTGAAAGCTCAGCTGGTGCTATTGCCACAGTGCTTGACTTGATCAACCCAGGTGCAGGTACAGGTGCTGGCGCAGCCATTGACTTCTATAACTATGTTGGTAACACAACATTTGGTCCTGGTGCACAGATTGCATCCAGAGACGACGGAACATTCTCATCTGCAATTGACTTCTCTACCAAAGCATCAACTGGCCTGGCCAATGCGGCATTGGTAACACGTATGACTTTGGCATCCACAGGTGCTCTAAGTGTAAGCGGTAACATTTCAACAACTGGCAACATTGCTGGCGGTAACTTGATTGGTAATATTTTTGCCACAACACTTAATACTGCAAGCGTGAGTGCAAGCGGTAACATCATTGGCGGTAATATCAACACTGGCGGTCTAGTAACAGCCACGGGTAACGTAACAGGCGGTAACGTTAACACAGCCGGCCTAATAAGTGCTACTGGTAACATCATTAGCGGAAACTTAAATGCCGCCGGCTTGAGCCTAAGTGGTAACGTTGTAAGTGCATTGAATGTGACAGGCAACGTAACCGGTGGCAATGTTAATACTGCTGGTATTATGAGTTCTACTGGCAATGCCATCCACGGAAATATCCTAACAGGTGGTTTAGTAAGTGCTACTGGTAACGTAACTAGTGGTAATATTTTAAACAATGGATTAATTTCATCAACTGGTAACAGCACTGCGGGCAACTACCTAACAGCTGGTTTAGTAAGTGCTACAGGCACAATCACAAGTGCTGCCAACATCACTGGTGGTAACTTGTTAACAGGTGGATTGATCAGTGCAACTGCCACAATCACTGGTGGTAATATTGCCACAGGTGGCACGGTAAGTGCAACTGGCAACATCACTGGTGGCAATATTAGTACTGCAGGAACATTTGGCGCTGCAAGTTTGAGCGCAAGCGGCAACGTCACAGGTGGCAATTTGACTACTGCAGGCATTGCCAACGTTGGTACACTGGCAGTTACAGGTGCCGCAACTGTTGCAACCACATTAAGTGTAACAGGCAACACCACAGGCGGTAACCTATTAACAGGCGGTCTAGTAAGTGCTACAGGTAACGTCACTGGCGGCAATGTTAACACAGCTGGACTAATCAGTGCAACTGGTAACATCACAAGTGCAGGCAATATTAGTGGTGGTAACTTGATCACATCTGGAACATTCCAATCAGCAAGTATCAGTGCTACTGGTAACATTATTGGTGGTAACGTTAACACTGCTGGATTAGTAACAGCCACAGGTAATGTAACTGGTGGTAATTTAATCACAACCGGCATTGCCAACATTGGTACACTAGCAGTCACTGGATCAGGCACAGTAACAGGTAACTTAACTGCCACAGCCAATGTATCAGGCGGCAATATTATCACTGGTGGTCTAATAACAGCTACAGGTAACATCATTGGTGGTAACTTAACTACAACTGGTATTGCCAACATTGGTACACTAGCAGTCACTGGATCGGGCACAGTAACAGGTAACTTAACTGCCACAGCCAATGTATCAGGCGGCAATATTAATACTGCTGGTATTATGAGTTCTACTGGCAATGCCATCCACGGAAATATCTTAACAGGTGGAGTGATCAGCGCAACTGCCACAATAACTGGTGGCAATGTTACTACAGGTGGAGTGATCAGTGCAACTGGCAACATTACAAGTGCAGGCAATATTAGTGGTGGTAACATCAGCACATCGGGCACATTTGGCGCCGCAAGTTTGAGCGCAAGCGGCAACGTCACAGGTGGTAACATCAATACTGCAGGATTAGTAAGTGCAACTGGTAACATCATTGGTGGTAACTTAACTACAACTGGTATTGCCAATATTGGTACATTGACAGTCACTGGATCAGGCACAGTAACAGGTAACTTAACTGCCACAGCCAACGTAACAGGTGGTAACATTAATACTGCTGGTCTAATAACAGCTACAGGTAACATTGGTGGCGGAAACTTGAATGCCGCTGGCTTGAGTCTAAGCGGTAACGTTGTAAGTGCATTGAATGTAACTGGTAACATCACTGGTGGCAATGTTAACACAGCTGGTATTATGAGTTCTACTGGCAATGCCATCCACGGAAATATCTTAACAGGTGGATTGATCAGCGCAACTGGTAATATCACTGGTGGTAACATTGTTACTAATAGTATTGTTGGCACAGGCTTAACACTGGTATCAACTGGTAATTTGACATTCTCTACAACTGGTAACATTGTGTTAACTAGCGAATGGATCAATAATCTAGCTGACCCTGTGCAGGATCAAGATGCTGCCACTAAGATTTATGTTGATACAGTGGCACAAGGTCTAGATGCAAAAGCATCTGTACATACTGCTACCGCAGCCGCATTGCCTGCTTACACATACAACAACGGCACCAGCGGAGTTGGTGCAACATTAACTGGTACTGCTACTGGGGTCTTAACAATTGACGGTCAGGCTATCTCAGCTGGTCAGCGTGTGCTGATCAAGAGCGAAACAGGTGCATATGTAAACACTACCACAATGAGTGCGGCATTCAACGGTATCTATGTTTGTACTGTGGCAGGTGCTGTTGGAGTTGCATATGTGTTGACTCGTGCCACAGACTTTAACACTGCCGCAGAAATGTATTCAGCATTTACATTTGTTGAAGCAGGTACTACTACAGCTGATACAGGATGGGTATGTACAAATAACTCTGCAACGCCAATCACGGTTGGCACTACAGAGATTCTGTTCACACAGTTCTCTGGTGCAGGTCAGTACACAGCTGGCACAGGATTGACATTAGCTGGCACAGTATTCAGTATCAGCAACACTGCTGTTACTACAGGTAGCTATGGTAACTCAACAGCAATACCAAATTTCACAGTTAACCAACAAGGTCAACTCACAGCCGCTGGTACAAACGCAGTTGTTGCTCCAGCTGGCACATTGACTGGTGCAACTTTGGCTAGTGGTGTAACAACATCTAGTTTGACCACAGTTGGTACACTGGGTAGCTTGACTGTCACCGCCAACGTAACTGGCGGCAATTTGATAACAGGCGGTGTAATCAGCTCAACTGGTAACATCTCAACTGCAGGCAACGTGACTGCCAGTTTCTTCCTTGGTAATGGTAGTCAACTAACTGGTGTTGCGGCTTCTTCAGTTAACGCTGCCAACTTGGTTGGTAACACACTGAGCTCAAGCGTATTATTCTCTAGCTTGACCACAGTGGGTACATTGGCCAACTTGACTGTAACGGGTAACACCACAGGTGGTAACATACTAACTGCTGGTATTATGAGTTCAACAGGTAATGCCATCCACGGAAATATTTTAACTGCTGGATTGATATCAGCAACTGGCACAATTACAAGTGCAGCCAATGTAATTGGTGGAAACATCACCACAGCTGGTCAAGTCAGTGCAACTGCTAACATCACTGGTGGAAATGTATTAACAGGTGGTATAATCAGCTCAACTGGTAATATCACAAGTGCTGGCAACATCACTGGTGGCAACATTACCACAGCTGGATTGATCAGTGCTACTGGCAACATCACCACAGCTGGTCAAGTCAGTGCAACTGCTAACATCATTGGTGGCAACATTACCACAGCTGGATTAGTTAGTGCTACTGGTAATATCACTGGTGGTAATATTCTAGGTGGTGCCAATGTAAATGCTACCACACATACAGGAACCACAGTGAGTGTTACTGCCAACGTCACTGGTGGTAATATCCTAACCGGTGGATTGATCAGTGCAACTGGTAATATC
>Ga0114975_10003685_pt1 | contig 10164 bp, 7 predicted proteins | sample S_130626_EF_Meta_FD_87031 | JGI IMG/M metagenome (GOLD analysis project Ga0114975, IMG submission 87031) | Freshwater microbial communities from Lake Simoncouche, Canada to study carbon cycling - S_130626_EF_MetaG | ecosystem: Environmental > Aquatic > Freshwater > Lake | place: Lake...
CAAACGCTGTGGAGCGTTGGGGTAGATGGTGCCCGCTTCAATGAAACCCTCTACACCTGGATGGTGGTGGGTGGTTTGAAGATGGAAATCGGGTTTCTGATCGATGGACTTACCGCGATGATGATGTGCGTGGTCACATTTGTATCGCTCATGGTGCACATCTACACGATCGGCTACATGGAAGAAGACGAGGGCTACAACCGTTTCTTCTCCTATATTTCTTTGTTCACTTTCTCTATGTTGATGCTGGTGATGAGCAACAACATGCTGCAACTCTTCTTTGGATGGGAAGCCGTGGGCTTGGTGTCTTATTTGCTGATTGGCTTCTGGTTCAACAAGCCGACAGCCATATTTGCCAATATGAAAGCTTTCTTGGTCAACCGTGTGGGTGACTTTGGTTTTATCTTAGGCATTGGTTTGATCGCCGCTTTCGCCGGAACGCTCAATTACACAGAAGCTTTTGCTAAGACGGTTGACTTAGCTGCACTCAATTTGCCTGGCACCGAGTGGTTGCTGGTAACGGTGATTTGTATTTGCTTGTTCATTGGTGCGATGGGTAAATCAGCGCAGTTTCCATTGCATGTTTGGTTGCCAGATTCCATGGAGGGCCCAACGCCCATATCGGCGTTGATTCATGCGGCGACCATGGTGACAGCAGGCATTTTTATGGTGGCACGTATGTCACCTCTGTTCGAGTTGTCAGACACCGCTTTGAACTTGGTGATGGTCATCGGTGCCATTACTGCTTTGTTCATGGGCTTCTTGGGCCTGATTCAAAACGATATCAAGCGCGTGGTGGCTTACTCTACTTTGTCGCAATTGGGATATATGACAGTGGCTTTAGGTGCTTCTGCGTATTCAGTCGCTGTTTTCCATCTGATGACGCACGCCTTCTTCAAAGCTTTGTTGTTCTTGGGCGCAGGCTCGGTCATCATGGGGATGCACCACAACCAAGATATCCGTTGGATGGGCGGTGTGCGTAAATACATGCCCATTACGTGGATCACTTCTTTGCTGGGCTCACTGGCTTTGATCGGCACACCCTTCTTCTCTGGTTTCTATTCCAAAGACAGCATCATTGAAGCCGTGGCTGAAAGTACATTGCCTGCAGCAGGGTTTGCGCATTTCGCGGTGTTGGCTGGTGTATTCGTCACTGCTTTCTATTCATTCCGTATGTATTTCTTGGTGTTCCATGGCGCAGAGCGCTATGACCAAAACCCAGATGCACACCATGATGACCACCACGGTCATGACGATGGACACCATGACCATACGCCGCATGAATCACCTTGGGTAGTAACGGTGCCTTTGTTGTTGTTGGCTATTCCTTCTGTGGTGATCGGCTACTTCACGATTGACGCCATGCTGTTTGGCGACTTCTTCAAAGATGCGATTTTTGTGAACGAAGACCAGCACGAAGCTATGCATGAGTTGGGCCACGCATACCACGGTGCGATTGCCATGGCCATGCACGCCTTCAGTTCTGCGCCGTTCTGGTTGGCTTTTGCGGGTGTGGTGAGTTCTTACTACATGTACATGATCAACCCAGCAGTTCCTGCTGCTATCAAACGCGCCTGCATGCCTATCTACACCTTGTTTGAAAACAAGTACTACATGGATTGGTTCAACGAAAACATATTGGCCCGCGGTGCGCGCGCATTGGGTACGGGCTTATGGAAGGGGGCAGATCAATCCGTGATCGACGGTGGCATCGTCAATGGTTCGTGGAAATTGGTGGGGGCAGTCTCCGCGCTAACCCGTCATCTTCAATCTGGATACCTCTACCACTACGCGCTAGCCATGATCGTTGGTGTGTTCTTGCTGATGACTTGGTTCGTCTGGCTCAAATAAGGAGAATAAAAAATGGGTCTATTGAGCCTTGCCATTTGGACGCCGATTGCCTTTGGCATCGTCTTGCTGGCGTTTGGCCGTGATGAGCATGCCAATGTAGTGCGCTGGATCGCTTTGATCGGTGCGTTGTTCGGTTTGGCAGTCACTATTCCGATTTATCACAACTTCGAACTCGGCACGTCTGCGTTGCAGATGGTGGAGTCTGGTTTGTGGATTGCGCGCTTCAACATCTTCTACCGTTTGGGCGTAGATGGCCTGTCTTTATGGTTTGTGATTCTCACAGCATTCATTACCGTGGTCGTGGTCATTGCAGGGTGGGAAGTGATTACAGAGCGCGTGAATCAATACATGGGCGCATTCTTAATTTTGAGTGGCTTGATGATTGGCGTCTTCTGTGCGGTTGACGGCATGCTGTTTTATGTCTTCTTTGAAGCCACGCTTATTCCGATGTACTTGATCATCGGTATCTGGGGCGGCCCTAACAAAATTTACGCGGCATTCAAGTTCTTCCTCTACACCTTGTTGGGTTCCTTGTTGATGTTGGTCGCGTTGATCTATCTCTACACCCAATCTGGTGGTAGTTTTGATTTGGTCGCTTGGTACAAATTACCTTTGTCGATGGGCGCACAAACCCTGTTGTTCTTTGCATTCTTCGCGGCCTTTGCCGTCAAAGTGCCAATGTGGCCTGTTCACACGTGGTTGCCTGATGTGCACGTAGAAGCACCTACTGGCGGCTCCGCCGTCTTGGCTGCCATCATGTTGAAGCTCGGTGCTTATGGTTTCTTGCGCTTTTCTATGCCTATTGCGCCGGACGCTGCGCATGAATATGCGTATGTGATGATTGCGCTATCTTTGATTGCTGTGGTCTATGTGGGTCTCGTGGCTATGGTGCAAGAAGATATGAAAAAGCTGGTGGCTTATTCATCGGTGGCACACATGGGTTTTGTCACTCTGGGCTTTTTTATCTTCAATGATTTAGGTGTCTCGGGCGCCTTGGTGCAAATGATCGCGCATGGTTTTGTTTCAGGCGCGATGTTCTTGTGTATCGGTGTGTTGTATGACCGTGTGCACTCCCGCGAAATCGCCAGCTACGGCGGAGTGGTCAATACCATGCCTAAGTTTGCAGCTTTTGCTATGTTGTTTGCAATGGCCAATTGTGGCTTGCCAGGCACTGCAGGCTTTGTGGGTGAGTGGATGGTGATCTTGGGTGCTGTGCAATACCAATTTGTGATTGGTGCAATTGCTGCCTCAGCGCTGATCTTCGGTGCTGCATACACCTTATGGATGGTCAAGCGCGTCTATTTAGGTCCTGTGACTAACGACGACGTTAAAACACTCAGCGATATCAACACTCGTGAATTCTTTATGTTGGCTTTGTTGGCGATTGCAGTTTTGGTGATGGGTATTTATCCAAAACCATTCACCGATGTGATGGATGCCTCCGTGACGGACTTACTCAAGCATGTTGCGATTTCCAAGTTGCCGCAATAAAGAGGAATAAAACATGATTGAAAAACTCAATATCGCGGCGCTACTTCCTGAATTGATCTTGTTGATCATGGCGATGGTGATCGCCATGATTGACTTGTTCGATACGTCTGTTCGTCGCCACACCACCTATGTACTGACCCTGATGACCTTGGTCTTAGTGGCTGTTCTGCAAGCGTTTGACGCCAGCGAGGGTGCAACCATTTACAGCTTTGGCAATATGGTGGTCTCAGACCCCATGGGCAACTGGTTGAAATGTTTCTCTACCTTATCGGTGATGGTGACCTTGGTCTACGGCCGTCCCTATGCCGCAGACCGCGATATGTTGCGCATGGGTGGTGAGTTATTCACGCTGGGCTTGTTCGCGTTGCTTGGCATGTACGTCATGATTTCAGGCAATAACTTCCTGGTGCTCTATCTGGGTGTCGAGTTGCTCGCACTCTCAAGCTACGCCTTGGTCGCATTACGCCGTGACAATGCCACCGCCAGTGAAGCAGCAATGAAATACTTTGTGCTCGGTGCCTTGGGCAGTGGCTTCTTGCTCTATGGCATGTCATTGCTTTACGGTGCCACCGGTTCGCTCGATATCAGTACCGTATTCAAATCCGTGACCTCTGGCCACATTAACCACCAAGTCTTGGTGTTAGGACTGGTGTTTGTAGTGTGTGGTCTAGGGTTCAAGTTTGGCGTTGTGCCATTCCATATGTGGGTGCCTGACGTGTACCAAGGCGCTCCCACGGTGGTGACCCTGTTGATTGGTGGCGCGCACAAGTTAGCTGCCTTTGCTATGACCATGCGCCTTTTGGTGGAGGGCTTGTTGCCTTTGGCCATTGACTGGCAACAAATGTTGATGGTCTTGTCGGTTGCTTCATTGCTCATTGGCAATTTGGCTGGTATTGCGCAAACCAATATCAAGCGGATGATTGCCTTCTCTACTATTTCGCAAATGGGTTTTGTCTTGATTGGCTTGTACTCTGGCGTGGTCAACGGCAATACAGCGGCTGCGGCCAATGCTTACAGCTCCGCCATGTTCTACGTGGTGACCTACGTGCTGACGACCTTAGCGGTATTCGGCATCATCATGTTGTTGGCGCGCGAAGGTTTTGAGAGTGAAGAGATCGCTGATTTCGCAGGATTGAACCAACGTAGTCCCTTGTATGCAGGCGTGATGGCTTTATGTATGTTCTCTTTGGCAGGTATTCCGCCTATGGTCGGATTCGCCGGCAAGTTGTCCGTGTTACAAGCTTTGGTGGCTTCAGGTCAAACTGGTGCGGTGGTGCTCGCTGTGTATGCCGTCATGATGTCTTTACTTGCAGCTTTTTACTATCTGCGCGTAGTCAAAGTGATGTACTTTGATTCACCGATCACTGCCAGCACGGTGTCAGCTGGCGCTGATGTTCGAATGGTTTTATTGATCAATAGCGGTCTGTTACTTGTTCTAGGTTTATTGCCTGGCGGACTGATGACGCTTTGCGCACGCGCCATTGTCTCTACTCTCGGTACCTAAAAGCCCGCTTGTTTGTGAACTAACGCATGAAAGTTCTCGACCTCCATTGCGCACATCTGCATAACTTTGAAGGTTGGTTTGCAAGTGAAGATGACTTTCAAAGCCAACTTTCGCGTCAACTTGTATCCTGCCCCTTGTGTGGTGATACCGCTGTACAAAAAAAACTCAGCGCACCACGCTTAAACCTCAGTGCTTCCCGCGGTGAACAAGAGCCGTCAAAGGCAAATGAGGTTGTTCCCGCAGACATTACCGCGCAAGCGTCTTCTCCTCAAGAAGTTGCTAATCTCGATACCAACCAACTGCAAGCAGCCTGGATGCAAATGGTGCGCCATGTAGTGGCGAATACGGAAGACGTCGGTACTAAATTCTCTGAAGAAGCGCGCAAGATGCATTACGGAGAAGCAGAGCACCGCAATATTCGCGGGCATGCCACGCCAGCTGAAACTGAATCTCTCTTGGAAGAGGGCATTCAAGTGATGCCTTTGCCAGTGCCTGAAGCCCTTAAAGGCCCTTTGCAGTAAACCCTTGTACAAGCGTCAATGCTTGCTCTGTTGGATTCGCGCTGTCGCACGCAATGATATGTCGCTGAGGCATGCTGCGTAACCAAGTTAACTGTCTTTTAGCCAATTGCCTAGTAGCCGCGACGGCTGTTTCTTGCAGACGTGCCATCATCTCTTGTGAACGGGTGCCATGCAATTGCATGGCGTCCATCTGCTCCCAAGCCTGTCTGTAGCCCACGCAGCGCATACTGGGTAAGTCAGGGTTGAGATCACCACGCTTGCGCAAGGTTTGCATTTCATCCAAAAAACCTGCCGCCAACATAGCCACGAAACGTTGTGCAATGCGCCGATGTAACCATGACCTATCGTTGGGCTCTAAGGAGATGACGTCAAGCGTGATGGCAGTGGTATGTGATAGTGGAGTTTCCAATCGCCTTTGCGCGCCTTCATCAAACCATGCAGACAAGCTTTTGCCGCTGATGTGCCATACCTCTAATGCACGTGAAATGCGCTGCGCATCATTCGGTGCCAAACGTAATGCCGTGACAGGATCTACCTCACGCAATGCCTCATGCATGGCGGGCCAGCCTATGGCTTTGGCACGGGTTTCTATGGCTTCGCGTGTGACCGCATCTGTTTTAGGTAAATCGTCGATGCCGTCTTGCAAGGCTTTTAGATACAACATGGTGCCACCCACTAACAAAGGCAATTTACTGCGCGATTGGATATCGCCGATCAATTGCTGCGCATCATTGACGAAATCGGCTGCGTTGTAGGTTTGCGTAGGTTCACGAATATCTATCAAGTGGTGAACAACCTGGGCACGTTCTTGTTTGCTGGGTTTTGCAGTGCCGATGTCCATCCCACGATAGACCAATGCCGAGTCGATGCTGATAATTTCTACGGGCAATTTCTCGGCGATAGCCATTGCAATAGCAGTTTTGCCACTGGCTGTTGGACCCACTAATGCAATGGGCTTAAGCATGTTTCAGTCCAATGCGTTGCACCAGCGTCCAAGCGGTCAAGCTTGTCACCACAGACCAAAACCCGATTCCCCATGCCATGCCATGCACAGCACCACCACCTTGCTGCCCAAGCCAAAGCCCCATAGCAAACGCTACTGCCATCATTAAGAATCCGCCAAGTGCTGATGCCGCACCAGCTGCCTGTGGGAACGGACCGACTGAACCGCTTTGCCCGCAAGGTTGGTGAATGCCGTGTCCCAAAATGAAAATATAAAAGGGTCCAACCAAAGCTATTACGGAATGCCACTGCATCCACGCGCTGAGGTTGAGTAATATGCCGCCAGCCAAACTCAAAATACCACCCATAGCCACAGAGCGCGCTACACCGATGCGCACCAAAAGCCAGCGGCACAAAAATGTTCCCAACATGTAAACAAACGACATGGAACACATCAGAAGTCCATATTCAAGCTTGCTAAGGCCCACCACGCCGATAAAAACAAAAGACGATGTGACTAAAAAAACAAACAGGCCACCGTATGACCCCATCGACAAGGTGGCAAACGCGATAAACGTGGGGTGTTTGAGAATATTCCACCAAGTCTTTGCTAATTCTGAAAACGCTGGAACAGCGCTGTTGGTATTGGGCGCAGACTCTTGGTATTTCCAAGCAATTGCCCACAGACTGATGGCGCCAAATACGGCGACTGCACTCAGAGCTGCATGCCAGCTATAGGTTTGTGTGAGAAATGCGCCTAGTGGTGCGCTCAAACAGGCAATAGCGCCAAGTCCTGTCAATGCTTTGGACATGACGCGCGCGCCAATGTCGGGCGTGTACAAGTCACGCACTATTGCGCGGGCACACACCACCACCGAGCCCATGGCGGCGCCTTGTAGCGTCCGCCAAAGAATAAGCGCATCTATAGACGGCGCGATCACACAACCAATTCCAGCAACGACATAAGCTACCAAGCCCACTATCAGCACGGGTCGACGTCCCCACATGTCGGACAGGGGGCCCCAAAATAATTGTGAGATACCAAAAGCTAACAACAACGCGCTGAGTGTCATATGGACTTGCGCCATCGATGCGCCAAACTCTTGCGTGAGGATAGGGAGTGTAGGTAGGTATAAGTCTGATGAAACAGGTTGAATACCCAGCATCAAGGCCAAAAGCACCACCGTCAAACGGCTAGACATTGCGGCTTGCATCAACGCCCACGCATGAACAAAGCGTCGAGTTCGCGTAGAGAAATTTGTCGCCAAGTAGGGCGTCCATGGTTGCACTGGTCAGAGCGTGGTGTGACTTCCATTTGACGAAGCAATGCATTCATTTCTTCTAGTGTCAATTTGCGATTGGCGCGCACCGCACCATGGCAGGCCATGGTGGCGAGCAATTCGTTTTGAGCCCGTTGCAAAACGGTGCTTGCATCGTGTTGTTGTAATTCCGCTAAAACACTACGTGCCAATGCGACTGGATCGCCTTTGGATAGGGTGGTAGGGACAGCACGCACGGCCAATGTCTTAGCGGTGAGTAAAGAAATTTCTATGCCGAGATCTATGAGTGCCTGCGCATTTGCCTGCGCCGTCGCGATCTCTTGCTCTGTCGCTGGAAAAGTCGCAGGAATCAGTAAAGGCTGGCTAGAGAGTTGGTGCGCATCTATTTGCAATTTGAGTTGCTCATACACAATGCGCTCGTGCGCTGCGTGCATATCGACCAAGACCAAACCTTGTTTGTTTTCTGCCAAGATGTAGACGCCCTGCAATTGGGCTAAAGCTTTACCTAATGGCCATGATTCAGATGCTTCTTCGCGTGCGACAGCATGGAAGGCTTCAGGCATGACGCTAGTGTGGGTGACAGACTGAGGTGCGCCACCTACTAATCCATTCCCGTCTTTTGCGATTGGCGCAGCGAAGACCTGTGACTTTTGCCAGAGCTGCCCTAAGTCTTGTACGTTTTCACCCCGCAATGTCATGGGTGCTTGTTGCCAAGCAGGCGCTCTCCATGCGGATGCTGAAATGTCATTTGTAGAGGCAGAGTCTTGCACCATGACAGCGTTGGCGCGTGGAATAGCCAATGCACTTTCCACCGCGCGCCTGACAGCTTGGTGTACTTCACGACCATCCCGAAACCGTAATTCAATTTTGGTAGGGTGTACGTTGACATCGACACGCGTGGGGTCCATGTCTAAATACAGTGCATAAACAGGTTGACGGTGTCCATGCAGCACGTCTTCATAGGCGCTGCGCGCTGCGTGGGTAACCACTTTATCGCGCACAAAACGGCCATTCACATATAAAAACTGATGGTCTGCGCGTGCTCTTGCAGCGTCTGGAATACCAGCGCGACCAAAAACATTTAAATTACCTTGCGTGAATTGAACAGCGACAGAGTTTTGTAAAAAATCAGCGCCAAGAACATCCGCTAACCTTCGATCTAAAGCTTCGTTGCCTGTTTGGCTGCGCCATTGCTCGACTAATTTTCCATCATGCCAAATCTCGAAACCCACCTGGGGACGCGAAAGTGCATGGCGTCTCACAGCTTCTACACAATGCGCTAATTCAGTAGCGTCCGTTTTGAGGAATTTGCGCCGGGCAGGGGTACTGTAGAAGAGTTCTTTGACTTCTACTGTTGTGCCCAATGCGCGTGCCGCAGCTTGTAACTCGCCGCTGCGACCGTCTAAACACATGGCGTGGTCTTGCTGCGCTGTGCGAGACAGCAGCGATAGCTCTGACACAGAGTGGATAGCCGCCAATGCCTCACCTCGAAAACCCATCGTGCCGACAGATTCGAGTTCGATCAAATTGGCGATCTTGCTGGTTGCGTGGCGCTTTAACGCGATGGGCAGTTCATCTGCAGGAATACCTAGGCCATTGTCTTCCACGCTGATCAAGCGCACGCCACCGCTGAGAAGTCTGACAGTAATGTGTGTTGCGCCTGCATCTAATGCGTTATCGACCAACTCGCGCACGACAGAAGCAGGACGCTCAACCACTTCGCCAGCAGCAATTTGGCTGATCAGCTCATCTGGGAGTTCGCGAATAGCGCGTTGGGGTTGAATGCTAGGGTGCACCTCGGCATTTTAGAGCCTGTGATAATGGGGCACTATGGAAATTATCAGCTACCTTATCGACTTCATTTTGCATATTGACCGCTACTTGGAAGCCTTTGTGCAAGCCAATGGCGTGTGGGTCTATGTTTTATTGTTCGCCATCATTTTTGTTGAGACAGGCTTGGTTGTTATGCCATTCTTGCCTGGTGACTCTATGTTGTTTGTGGTGGGCGCTATGTGCGGCATTGGGCTCATGGACTACGGTCTGTCGGTGGCTTTGCTGGTGACTGCTGCCATTGCAGGTAACCAAACCAATTACACGATTGGTCATTACTTTGGTCCCAAAGTGTTTGCATGGGAAAACTCACGGTTTTTCAACCGCCAAGCGTTTGACCAAGCCCATGCGTTTTATGAGCGCTATGGCGGTATCACCATCGTGGTTGCGCGGTTTATGCCGTTCTTGCGAACCTTCGCCCCCTTTGTTGCAGGCGTTGCGAACATGACGCGTCGAAAATTCACCTTGTTTGATGTCACTGGTGGAATGTTGTGGGTGGGAAGTATCGTGACCGCCGGCTATTTCTTTGGAAATATCGAATGGGTCAAATTGAATTTACAAAAAATTATCTGGGCGATGATTTTGATACCAGGTGCCTTGGCGCTTTATGGCGCTTGGAGAGGCACTAAAACTCCGCCAGCTTGATGCTTTCTTTGTTTGCTCTTGCCGCAAATAGAGATGAATTTAAGAAACTAGGTATTGCGATTACGCGCTAAAGGCGGATTACGCAAGAAGTAGCGCTCGA
>Ga0114975_10003691_pt1 | contig 10158 bp, 7 predicted proteins | sample S_130626_EF_Meta_FD_87031 | JGI IMG/M metagenome (GOLD analysis project Ga0114975, IMG submission 87031) | Freshwater microbial communities from Lake Simoncouche, Canada to study carbon cycling - S_130626_EF_MetaG | ecosystem: Environmental > Aquatic > Freshwater > Lake | place: Lake...
AATAAAAAAAATAAAAAAAAAAAATAAAAGTAATAATAAAAAAATTTCTATTATTCGGGATGGCAGGATTTGAACCTGCGACTTTCTGCTCCCAAAGCAGACACGCTACCAAACTGCGTTACATCCCGTACAAAGGTATATTATAAAGTAATTTAAAATTTAGTCAAGAGAATTTAAAAAGTTATGAGTGAATTAAATGATGCTTAAAATAAAGAACTAAAAAAACTCTATGGCTTTTCTTAAAAGATGGCAATCAAAATGGGAACTAAAATCTTTAACTTTTGATGAACTATTTCTTGTAATTGCTTTTGTAGTAACAAAACAGTTAGATGAAATTGAAAAAAGTGAAGTATCTTTGAAAGCTAATCTTATTATTGATTATGAAGCTGATTCTGTAGATATTGTTGCAATGCTACTATATCTAGAAGATATGTTTAAAAATGCTTCTCAAACTACTCGTACTGTAGTTCCAACAGATAAATTAGGTCAAATTGTTTTAGTAGAAGATATCTTTGATATTATTTATGAAGTTTTAGTTGAAATTGAAAGTAAAATGGATACATTTACTAAAATAAATCCAGATTTTGATTCTCTTGAAAAACAAAAAAAAATGGGAGAGCTTTATCCAGCTACTAAATAATTAAGTCAATAATTGACTTAATTATTTATTTTTAATTGATAGAAACTTTTGCACCTGCTGTTTCAAGTTCTTTTTTGATATTATCACTTTCTTCTTTTGTTACACCCTCTTTTACTACTTTTGGAACATTATCAACAATATCTTTTGACTCTTTTAATCCTAAGCCTGTTAAATTACGTATTGCTTTTAAAATAGAAATTTTCTTCTCAGCTGGAACTTCTGTTAATATAACATCGAAAGAAGTTTTTTCTTCTACAACTGCAATAGGTAATTCTGATACCATAGCAGACGAATTTCCTGGCATAGCAATTGTAGATACTGATGTATCAACACCAAAAACTTTTTCAATTTCCTTTACCAGTTCTGCTGTTTCTAATAAAGTTAATATTTTTAATTCGTCAATAATCTTAGTTTTTAATTCTTGATTCATATTTTTTAGTTATTTATACTTTAAAAAACAATTTTTAATTAAAACTTACATCAAATTTTCTATCCAATAAAAAATTAAAAAAACAAATTATACTTATAGTAAATATATAGCATAAAAATTCAATCACTACAATAAAGCTCTTTTATTTTTTTAAGAATTTTTAAAAGAATTTAATTCTAGACTAACTGAAGGGCTCATAGTTGTACAAATATGAAAGGATTTAAAATATTTACCTTTCACACCTGAAGGCTTATTTTTTTCTATAGAATTATAAACAGCAAGTAAGTTCTCTTTTAGTTGGTCTTCAGAAAAATCTACTTTTCCAAAAGTTAAATGAACAATACCTGCTTTATCTGCTCTATATTCTACTTTTCCTTTTTTAAACTCATTAATGGTTTCTTTTAAATTAGTACTTACGGTTCCTGACTTTGGTGATGGCATTAAGCCTTTAGGGCCAAGAATTCGTCCAAGTTTTGCTAATTTAGGCATTAATTGAGGACTTGTTATTAAAATATCGAAATCCAGTTTTCCAGATATAATATCCTCAATTAAATCATCTGAACCTGCAATAGTTGCACCCATTTGTAATACATCCTTAACATTATCATTTTCTGTAAAAACAGCAATTTTTAAATTTTTTCCAGTTCCGTTTGGTAAAATTAAACTCGTCCTTAATTGTTGATTAGCATATTTAGGATCAAGATTTAAAGCTATATGAGCTTCAATAGATTCTAAAAATTTTGCAGTACCAAGCTTTTTAACTACAGGAATTGCTTCATTATATGAGTAAAAATCCTTTTGTACTAACGTTTTTAATTTTTTTAAACGTTTCGAATAGTTTTTCATAATTATATTTTCTACTTTTTTAAAATTAATTAGCTTCAATTTTTATTCCCATACTTTTTGCAGTACCTTTAATAATTAAAATTGCTTTTTCAATATTATCAGTATTTAAATCTTTCATTTTTATTGTAGCAATTTCTTTAATTTGTTCAAGGGTAACTGTTCCTACAGTTTCTCTATTAGGTTGAGAAGAACCTTTTTTTACGTTTGCAAATTTAATTAATAAAACTGAAGCTGGAGGTGATTTTAAGATAAAAGTATAAGAACGATCTTCATAAACAGTAATTTTAACTGGGATAATTAGACCAATTTTATCTGAAGTTTTTGCATTATATTCTTTACAAAAAGCAGCTATATTTACCCCATGTTGACCAAGAGCGGGACCTACTGGCGGAGCAGGTGTTGCTTTTCCTGCAGGTAAAGCTAATTTAACAAATGCTTTAATTTTTTTTGCCATAAAAATTTTTTCTAGAGTTATAGAATGATCTTATAAAAAGTAATTATTTTTTCAAACCACCAACGCGCCTTGAAGGACTTGAACCCTCGACACCAGGTTTTGGAGACCTGCGTTCTACCAACTGAACTAAAGACGCTAACTATTTTTTTATTTAGTTAATTATTTATTTAAATATAACTATTTAGTTATATAAGTTAATTTATATAAAAAGGCAATATAAAAAATATTTGTAATTTTAGTGCCAAGAACCAGATTCGAACTGGTGACACGAGGATCTTCAATCCACTGCTCTACCAACTGAGCTATCTCGGCTAAGAATATAATATAGAAATAAAGTCACTAATGTCAAAAAGATCAAAATTCTACATCAATTTTTTAGAAAAAATTGATGTAGAATTTTGTTATGTATTTACTACAATTTGATTATCTTCATTAAGACTAATTCGTATTTCACGTCTTTTTGAAAATCCGGATAATTTTAAAAGAGCCTCAGAAATTAAATCTTCAATATATTTAACTATTAATCTTCTTAAAGGTCGAGCACCAAATAAAGGGTTATAACCTTCTCTTGTTAATTTTACTTTTACTCTTTCATCAACAATTAAAAGAATTTCTTTTGATTTTACACGTTCTTTGATATTTTTAATCATAATATCACAAATTTTACGTAATTCAGATGGCTGTAATGGTTCAAACACTATAATATCATCTAAACGATTTAAAAATTCTGGTAAAAACATTGTACTTAATCTTTCTAAAACTGCAGCTTTTAATTTCTTTTTTAGTTCTTTTTCTTGTTCCCCAGTTTTTTGTCCAAATTTTCCTACTTCTTTAAAAGAGTCTTTTATTATAGAAGATGAAGAGTCTGGCGAAACTAAAGTATTTATTTTAGAAAGTTCTATACTTTTAGCAATATTTGATTTTAATGAAAGACCCTCATAGCTATTATCAAAATATTTTTGAATCCTACTATTTAGATTGGTAAAAAAAGATTCTGTTACTCTAGGTTGGCTTAATTGCATTGCACTCGTTGCAAAAGAATTACTAGATTCTTCAATCTTTAGAGATTCCTCTTTTTTCTCTTTACTATAATTATAATCTATAGAAGTTGGCTCAGACTTATTTTCTGATTTCATAATGTTCTGAATTTCTTCTGCCGCAGCATTAGATGTCATAATAATAATTGTATTTTCAAAACGTATTAATCGTTTTTGACTATCGGTTAATCTTCCGTCTTCTAATATTTGTAATAAAATATTCAAAACATCAGGATGAGCTTTTTCAATTTCATCAAAAAGTACAACTGAATATGGTTTTTTACGAACTGCATCTGTTAATTGTCCACCTTCTTCATAACCAATATAACCAGGAGGAGACCCAATTAATCTTGATATTGTAAATTTTTCCATAAATTCTGACATATCAAAACGAATCATATCACTTTCTGAGCCAAACATACTAACTGCTAGAGCTTTAGTAACTTCAGTTTTTCCTACGCCTGTAGGACCACAAAATAAAAAACTTGCAATAGGTCTATTTGGGTTTTGAATACCTAATCGTGATCGTCTTATAGCTTTAGCTATAGCACTAATAGCTTCATCCTGACCAACAACACGTTTATGTAAAGTTGACTCTAAATTAATTAATTTTTTTGTTTCTACATCTGAAAGTGATTTAACAGGAATTCCTGTAATATGAGATAGTAAATCACATATATCTTCTTGTTTAACTCTTGATTTTAAGCCACTAAAATCTCCAACCTTTCTCGCATAATTAACTAGTTCTTCTTCATTAAAACTTGAAAGAAAATTAGGATCTGGAAAAGTACCTAAAAGGCTGTGAATTAATTTTTCTTCTTTACGAGAGAGTTTAAGAGGAACAGATAAAATGATATCTTTAGAAGGTGATGAATCTACAACATCTTCAGAATCTAAAATTAAATCTGTTTCTTTATTTTTTTTATCTGTATAGAAAGTTTTTAAAACTGTATTACTTAAAAGAGGTTGTAATTTTTTTAAATATTCTATAAAAATAGAAATTCTTTTTTCTTCAACTTCACTTATAGTTTCAACTCTTTCTTCATAAAATTCTTTATCTAATTCATAAAAATCTTTCGTGACACTAGAAAAAAAACGAATATCTAAAGTTTCTTTTTGAACATTTTCTATATGATTAATGAAATTTTTTTTTAACTCTTTATTAAGAATATCACCCTCTATCCAATCACCAAATAAAAGTAAGCTTATTCGATACATTGATAATATTGGAGTAATATTAACACTAATCAAATCTTTAAGCTCATTATAAATTAAGGTTGTTTTTTCTTCAGATAAATCTTTAATTTTTGTTCTAACTTTTGTTATAAAACGAGATTTTGTAGATGCATATAATAAATCATCTGTACGTTTTAAAACAGTTAATTTCATTTCTTTCATTACTGCTAGTCCTAAAGGAGATTTAAGTTTTTTTGGACTTTTTAATCGTTTTGGAATCTTTGTGGGATTTTCTAACCAATAAAGTAAACAAGTACGATATGCAATTTCAATTTCATTAAAAATAAATTCAGAAGCAATATCTCCACGTCTAAAAGCTTCAGCACGAAATCTTCCTATAGTATTTAATGCCGAGTTAACTAAAGCAGAAACAACAGATCCTGCAGTAACATTTGTCAAACTAATAACTTTTTTTGCTGCAGCTCTATCGATTAAATCTATTGCTTTATCAGGTAAAAAACGATCAGTTATGTAACGAGATGCTAATTCTGCTGAAAGTCTTATTGCTCCTGGCATTATTTCAACATTATGAAACGTTTCTAGATTTGGTCTTAATCCATAAAGAATACTAACTGTTTCTTCAATTGAAGCTTCTTTAACTTTAATAGGCTGAAAACGACGGTTCAAAGCGGGATCTTTTTCAATTTTTTGATATTCTTTTGTTGTTGTAGCACCAATACATTGAAAACCACTACGAGATAATACAGGTTTTAAAATATTTGCAGCATCTAAAGATCCTTCAGCTGAACCCGCGCCTCCAATATTGTGAATTTCATCTATAAAAATTATTACGTTTGGCTTTTTCATTACCTCATCTAATACTCTTTGTAATCTAAGCTCAAACTCACCTCGATATCTTGATCCAGCTACAATTCGGGCTAAATCTATACTAATAATTGTTCGGCCGGATAAAACAAAAGGTACCAAATTATTAACAAGTTTAGTAGCAAATAATTCAATAATAGCTGTTTTTCCTACTCCAGCATCTCCAATTAATACAGGATTATTTTTTTGACGACGAACTAAAATTTCCATAAGTTCTAAAAGTTCATTATCTCGTCCAAAACATTCATCTATCTTTCCTTGTTGAGCTAAATAAGTTATATCAGTACCATAGGTTTTAAGTGCAGGAGGTTCAACTTCGCCCTCATTTTGTTTTTTTTGAAAAAAAAGATTTCCAGATTTCATTTCATAATAAATTAATATCTTTTTAGTTTTAAATTATCTTATTTATCTCATTTATCTGAATCTTTATCTTTTCCGTACCGTATTTTTATACGGTTTTTATCAAAGAAATTCCTTGAATTTTCTTTTAGAGGATCAATCTAAAAACTTCAAGATAAAAAAGGATCCATAGATTCTTTTTTTTATTATTTTTCTCAGTATCAGTTTAAAATTAATATTACGATTTTAAGATTGCATTAAAATTTGAAACTATAGTAGCTGAAATTAGTTGAATTTCTTTTTCAATATCTTGACTTTGTAAAGTTTTAAAAAAAGATTGAAATTCTAAGCGAACACCAATACTAACTTTTTCTGGATATTTTTCATCAAAATAAATATCAAAAAATTCAATAGTTTTTATATTTGATGAAATACTTTTAATAGTATTTTTTACTTTAAGAAAATTTGTATTTTTTTTAATTAAAAATGATAAATCTTTTTTAAGCTTAGGATATTTTGATAATTCTTGAACTAAAATTATTGGTGACTGTAATTTTGAATAAACTAAGCTTTTTAAATTAATTTCAAAAAGGTATGTTGCAAATTTAGAATTAATTTTAGTAGTTAAATGTGGATTTATTTCTCCAAAAATACCTAGTATACTATTGTTTGATTTTATTACTAAAGATTTTTTTTTATGAAAAGAATTAATCAAAAAATTTGATTTAGTAAAAGAAATATTTTTTGCTCCAAAATTTTGTAAATATTTTTCTAAAAGTCCTTTAGCTTTAAACCATTCAAGAATAGACTCCTTAGATTTTTTCGTATCTTTTAATTGAAAAATCCCAGCTAATTTAGTAGTTTCAGAAATTTTATTTGATTCTATTTTAAAACTACGTCCAATTTCAAAGTAATTTTTAGCGTAAAAATTAAGTTTTAAGTTATTTTCAAAAACATCGATTAACTTTGTTATTATATCTTTTCTTAAAAGACTTAAATCCTCTCGTAAAGGATTTATTATTACTACAGAATTTGTTTTTTTTCGTCCAGAAATATCTTTAATTGGAATTGTTAAAACTTCAGTAAATCCATGCGTTAAAAAAAATTGCTTAGTAAATTTTAAATACTGTCCTTTACTATCGTAATTCTTATAATAATTAAGTTTTTTTTTAGGAATTAATTCTTTAAAATTAGTGTATCCAAAAAAACGACAATACTCTTCAATTAAATCAATTTCTCTAGTTAAATCTTTTCTATAATTTGGGACTTGAAAATAAAAAAAATTTAAGCTTTTACAAACAAGTTTTAAACCAGCTTCTTTAAAAAGTGATAAATTATAATTTTCAAGATTTAAAATTTTTTTTGAAGAAATTTTTCTTAATTTTAAGATTTTTGTAATTTTTAAAGGAAAAGAGGACTTTGGAAAACTACTATAAATAGTAGGAACTAAGACAGTTTCTGTTGAAAGTTCTAAAAGTGTTAGCAAACGTTGGAAAGAAAATCTAAAATTTTCTAAGAATTGTTTTTTTAAATATTTTCTTTGAAAAAATTCTTCACTATCAATATTAGAAAAAATTCCTTGTAAATAAGTTTTTTGAGTAAGCTTATCTTCTTCATTAAAATCTCTATTTTTCGGTAAACTCTCTAGATCAATGATTTTATTATTTTGATCAATAATATTTTTTCTTTCTTGGGTAATCAAAAGCTTTTCTTTGGTTTCGAAATTATAAAGAAAAAGATTATTTTTAAAAATTAAAGAAAAAAAACTAAAATTTTGACCCCATTCAATTTTAATTAAAGATAGAAAATCAATAAAATTGTTAGTAGGCTTTACCGAATAAGAAAGAAGTTTTTTTTGAATCCATTTAGGTGAAAAATTTTTTTCTGGCAATATTAGTTCAATATTATAAATAACTAAATTTTTTTGAAAAGAACTATAAAAATTATAATTTTTATATTGACTATATTTTTGTTTTGTTAAGAAACTATAATCTTGAGTTTGTCTTTTATATAACTTTACTTTTAAAATTGTAGATAAATCTGATAAAAAACAAATATCACTTAATAAATCATCACGATTTGCAGGAAGTTTAATTAAAAGACGAATAATAGTAAAAAACTTATTATTATCATATTTTTCTTTAGAAATTTCATCAACTTCAAAACCAATTAAATTTAATTTATTAATAATTTCAGAAATTTTAATAGTTGTAAGTTTTGCATTTTGATTTAAATTTTGTAAAGAATATTCCATAGTGTAGCTATAAGTAAACTATTTTTTAGAAAATTTTAATTAAATTTTTCCCTTTTATAAGTATATTATAACTCTTTTTCTTTTAAAAAATATAAATTATTATTTTTCGAAGAAAATATTAGAAATTTAAAAAAAATAAAATCATTATCAATTTTTTGAAAAACTAAAATTACTTTTAATAAATAAGGTTTACCTTCTTTAAAAAAAAGTTTTATATTACGATTAATAATTTTTTTATTTTTCCATAATAAAAATATTCCTTTTATAAAAGCAATTTGATAAAAAAAAGTAGTAAAAAATATAGGTTTAATGAAAATAAAAAAAAAATTGCTTTTAGAAGTTTTTAAGTTTTTTATAGATTTTAAAGAATTTGAATTTCGATATAAAAGAATTGCTTTTTCTGTATAATTAAGTAACTGAAGAGAAAAATTCATAGTGGAGTAAATGAAATAAATTTTATCTGGGATGGAAGGATTTGAACCTACGGATGATGGAGTCAAAGTCCACTGCCTTACCACTTGGCTACATCCCATTTTAAAAAGATAATTTTCTAATAACTACTATAGTATTATAATAGTAACTATTATAAATCTCTTTCTTAGTTACTGGGCAAGGAGGGATTCGAACCCCCGACACCGTAGTTCGTAGCCACGTGCTCTAGCCTCTGAGCTACATGCCCTAACAGATATAGTATATATTATATTTTCTCGAAATAAGTTTATTAGATGCAACTTATGAAAAAAAAATTTTCTTTATTAACTGAATTAACTCGAAATTTAGCTGTTATAAAAAATATTTATAATTGTATAAAAATTACTTTAGGTCCAACTGGAAAAGGAGGAATTGTTGCCACAAAAGAAAATGACGTTAAATTTCTGGTAAGTGGATCTCAATTAATTAAGTCTTTAGAATTTTCTACAATTTCAGAAAATGTTATTTTAAAGCTTTTTGAGCAAGCTTCAATTAAAACCTATGAGATTTCGGGTGATGGTACAGCAATAACTATATTATTAAGTTGTGAATTATTAAAAAATTCACTTAATTTAGTAGTAAGCGGATATAATTCTATTTTTTTAAGTAATGGATTAAAAAAAATAGCCTTTTTTTTAATTGAGAAAGTATTAGAATTTTCATTACCTATAAGTAATATAAATCAATTAAATGGAATATTAAAAACTTCATTGGGAAAAAAGTTAAATATAAAACTTTATGAGCTTTTATCAAAATCTATTGTAAAAATTGCAAGAGATGGTCTTATTTTAGTTGAAGAAAATCTCTCACCCATTAGTGAAATAGAAACTGTTCAAGGAATAGAATTAGATAAAGGATTTGCTTCCTCTTATTTTGTAAATGAGTTAAAAAGTTTTGAAGTTATTTATGAAAATCCTTATATTTTAATTGCAAATGATAGCTTAACTTCATTAACACAAATACGAGATATTATTGATTATATTAAATCCACAAATCGTGCACTAATAATTATAGCTGAAGAAATAAATAAAGAAATACTATCTACTTTAATATTAAATAGTATTCAAAAAAAAATAAAAATTGCTGTTATAAAATATAGTTCAATTAAATTTTTAAAAACTGGAATACTAGACGATTTAGGTATTTTAACACATTCAAACTATTTCTCTTCAAAAGAAATATCATTAAAAAATACTTCACGAAAATTTCTTATTAGTGAATTAGGACAAGCTGAAAAAGTTATTATAAAAAAAGATAAAAGTACCTTCCTTATCTCAAAATTTTCTAAATTAGTTGCTAAACGTAGAATTAATGAGTTAAATAGAGAACTTTTGACAAGTGAAACTGAATACGAAAAAACAATTTTAAAAACACGTATTGCTCGCTTATCAGGAAATATTTCAAAATTAAAAATAGGTACATCAAATAAATATCAAATTGAGGAAGAACGTAAAAAAGTAGAAAATTCTCTAACTACAATTAAAGCTTCACTTGAAGAAGGTATTGTACCTGGAGGAGGAATTTTTTATTTTTATTTACGGGATGAATTAAAAAATTGGTCTTATTTAAATTTAATTGGTGATGAGATTTTTTCTTCTCAAATTACTATGAATGCTTTAGAGAAAC
>Ga0114975_10003693_pt1 | contig 10154 bp, 14 predicted proteins | sample S_130626_EF_Meta_FD_87031 | JGI IMG/M metagenome (GOLD analysis project Ga0114975, IMG submission 87031) | Freshwater microbial communities from Lake Simoncouche, Canada to study carbon cycling - S_130626_EF_MetaG | ecosystem: Environmental > Aquatic > Freshwater > Lake | place: Lake...
CTTGCCTACTTTGATTTCATATTCTTTTAAGTATGCACGAATGTCATTGGCTGTTTTACCACTTGGCATATACTTGACCTGTAACAGTCCAGATTTCTTACCAATAATCTTGACTTTCATTTCAACATCGTCTAAGTCTTTAAAGATGTCTTTGGTTGCAATACCTGTCAACATTGCATCAATACGCATTGATACTAATGCTTCTGAAAGTTCTAGTGTTAGATAAACTACATTCAGTCCAGCAAGTGCAAAGTTTACACCCAGGTTAGCAAGAAATAAAGACTTGCCAGCCCCTGATCCACCTGCAAAAATATTAAGCTCTCCACGATTAAATCCTCCAAATAACCTACGATCCATTGACGGCCAACCGGTTGACACTTGACCGTTCTTGTCTTTAATGCCCAACAACCTTCCACGCGGGTCTGCAAAGTAATCAGTGCCCATATCACGAGCAAGACCGATTTGTACTGCATCTTTGATTAGTACTTCCACCGCACCGTAGTCATGTTTTTCTAATAAGTCTGCTGACTGTATAATTGCACGTTCGAGTGCTTTGTGTTGAGTAAACTTTTCAAACTCATCCATGAACCAAGACATGTGTCCGTCTTTAAGATCTTCTGGTTTTACAAACTCTGTTCTACAAGTTGCATTAACCATATTATAGTCTGGTAATACATTATACTCTTTGGCATAAGCATTCATAAACTCGGCCGCATCTTGAAGTTTGCGATCAAATAAACTGTGATCAAAAATGCCTTGACAGCGTACAAATGTCTCAGCATCTGACAGCATTATTTCAAGATATAATTTTTGTACTTCGTAATCGTATGTTTTTATCATTGTCTTTTATATATGTAGTCTATGACTACAGTCCTTCTTGGAACGGATTTTACTGGATATACACCGTGATAGATGTTCCCCGGCATTATTATGCATCTACCAGGAAACCCGTTTATTGTTACATATTTGTGTTTATCTTTACTTGCCATCATAGCATACATAGCTCCGTACCCAGCAGCCTTTGCTGGTGACTCTGGAGTAACGTGCGGCGATGGATCAAGGTAAATGATTTGCGTAATTGAGTTTTCATCATGTGTATGCATTCCTTGCCATCCGCCTTCTTCATAGGTTACGTACCAAGAAATAGCAGGCTGTAGTTTATGAAAAAATCTATACTGTAATACTTTAGCTTGAGTCCACTCAACTATGCTATTGAGTACATCATCCCAACCGTCTAGCGGAGTAAAATCTCGGTGCTCTTTAAATTTATAAACAGATGATAACTCTTTCTCAGTCCATAATGGAAATTGTTTTGCACCGAATGCAGTTGTTTCTCGACTGTACTCAAACTTGTCGTCGATATTTAAAAATGGTAACAATTCTTCATAGGCAGGATACTCTGTATCTATGAGCCATTGATTTCCGCAAACATATTTCTTTTCAGTGAACATACTTATATTTTACTTGATCTTGACATAATTTGCAAGAGGCCCACGCCACTTAATTCTTTTCTTTTGATAGTATAATGCTGCACCAATAGTACTGCTGGCATCACCGGGTATAGGCAAACTCCAAATGCCATTCCAACTAGAGTCTAATTCTTGATTGAATTTGCTATTCATAGCACATCCCCCCATATAAACTAAATTCTCACTACCTGTTAGATGTTTAGCAGTGTTCATTACCTGCATTGCTTGGTTTTCAAATACGTATTGTACTGCGGCCGCAATGTCATATCTATCTTGATCAGTGACAATAGGATCCTTCCACGAGCGTACACCTTTGTGTAAATTTTCAGATAATGTCCAATTTGAATTCCAATAACTTTCAACTTCAATACGATAGCGGTGGTAATTCCCTTTGCTACTGTACTGTTGAAGAATATGCTCCTCGCCCAACGGTTTCAACCCTATTAAATCTGTGAATGCTGAATAGAACAATCCTAAACTAGTAGGATAACTACGGCTCCACACTTTTTTTAAGTCTGTGCCTTTACCGTGCCATATGCTTGCAGACTCCCATTCGCCCATAGCATCTAATACTACAACTGCGGCTTCATCAAATGGAGATGTTAAAAATCCTGCGGCTGCATGACTTAGATGATGAGGCATATACGATATTCTCGGATAACCTAATGCAATTGATTTTAAATATCGACTAGGCAGTTCATCCATATCAAATGCCCAATGATACTGCCCGGCACGGAATTGTCTAAGTTTCTTTAACCAAGGACGCTCGTACCAAACAATATTGTCCGGCCCACGATAACCACTGGCATTAATTGCATCACTGAACAATCCAGAATGTATTTTATCATCACCCGGAATACCAGAATATTTGCTGCTACGTTCCCAAAATTTTAACTGTCCGTCAATCACAACGGCAATACTAGCATCGTGATTAAGAGCGTTTATCCCCCAGGTAATCATTTGTAAATGAACGGATCGCGTTTGCGGAGTTCTGCTAAACGCTTTTTCCATTCTTTATTTTCTTTGTATTTTCTGTAAGGGTACAGAATAAAATCAAGTATTTTTTTCAAGTTTGTTCTCCAGTTTACGTAAAGCCATAGTAAGTTTTATATCACCACTAACGGCGGTTTTGATAGCATCGACTATTACAAATAATTTACCATATTTTTGAACTGCGTCTGCTACGTCTTTAACATTGTCATCCCACGTGGGAAATGCTACACTCCAATTATAATGCATGGCTTTTTTAATCAAATTTAATCCAGCCTCGTCTTGGTCTGGAATTACAATGATTTCACTGCCTAGCCCATTTATGATTCTTGCCTGCTGATCTGCGATATCATTAGTTAGTAAAGCTACACCACCAACGCTAAGTGCATCAAACGGTCCTTCTACTACAAATATGTATTTTTGATTTTCTTTTTGTGCATCAGTATTGAAAACAAAATGAGGATGTTGATCTGATAGATATTTAGGCCTTCCATCTACTACTTTTCGTGCAGTACTGCCTACTATCCTATGTTGGTAACGGAAAGGAATAATCACTCTATTTTCATATCCGGCGCTAGGACTCCAATAGAAGTTTCCATCGAACGGATCATATCCTCGGCTTATGACATAGTCTATTACAGGTCCAATGTCTTCCGAGATATCCGGAAGATAAGCAGAGTTAACCCATTCACTAATAGACAGCGAGCCTTCTGGCAACTCTTTGTCTTCAAATTCAACTTTGGCAACTTGTGCTTCGGGCTCGTAGTCCTCGGACTCTGTCTTAAGAGCCTCGAATACCAATAATTTAATATCATCGTCATTGGCTCCCATCCATCTACATAATGATTTAAATTTCTCTGATATTGGGCGGCCGGGTTGCCAACTTGCAGTATATTTGCAGTTAAAACAATTGAATATAACACCTTGATCAAATCTTAAGCCACCACGTTTGCGTGTGTCTTGGCTATGCCCGCGATGGTGACAACAGGGAGAATTAAAGCTAGTCCAGCCCGATGGACTTGATTTAGCTCGTGCTGGTATTAGTGTTCGGAATTTATCAACTACAAGAGTCATGTAACAAGTATACTATCTATAAAGTATCTTGTCAACGGTTCCTGTGTTTATTGTGGATGGAATATGCTTGATTCTAAACCAATTGTATTTTCCTACAATATTTTTATAGACTGGATTGGTTTGAGCTGTAAGATCAACAGGGGATAGTACTGTTGTCCATTTAGATGGTGAAGCCCCTTGATCATCTAGACTTCCCTCGATAGATATACTTCCGCTATAGTTGTTAAAATACATTTGGAATGTATGAACGCTTTGGGCTGTTCCTAATGTTGGTTGTGCATCTATAATACTACTGATATAGTACTTTGGTGTTGTTTCACCTGCTGTGAACGGATTAACATATGAAAATTTGTTCACAACTAGACTGTTAATTACGCTGCCTAAAGCATCACCAGATATATCGATAGTTCCTACAACACCATATTGACTGTCAACATACAGTGGTGTTCGTGATGTTACTTGATATCCTGTTGAATCTAAATTTTCTCGTTCTTCTTGAAGAATACTATAACTGTAACTGCCTTCCTCTAATCCTTCTAAGTCTGATGCAGTTAAGGTCACGTATGCTCTACCTTTGATTTTTCTAGCAGAGTCATTGGGAATTAGTGTAAATTCTTTTTGGACCAGTAATTGGTTATCCTCTCTACCAATAATGTTAAATATCACGGCTGAGCTACTGATGCTTAATGATTTTTGATCAGAATTACGAAGTTGTAAGTCGATGCGGTTATCAACACTACGATAGATTTTTAAGTTGCGATTATACACTCTACGATACCTCTCAGCGGTTAGGGAATCCAAGGGGTTAGTATATGCGTCAATTTTATTTGGATATAAATACACTGAATTACTTTGCATACATTAGCGGACCTTTATAATATTTATCAATGCGCATAACTGAAAACTTACAACAAAACTTCCCATTCATCAGTGTAATCAACCATGTTGAGCACGAGTATGTGGGTATAATTATCAATCAAGATGCGCAAGTAACTAGTTTATACGACTATACTGCCATTAAAACTGATGAAGAAAAAACACGATTTTTAGAGCTTGGAGAAGCATGGTGGTGGGAGTCAAATAGACAAATTCCTATCAATATTTTCTTGCTTAGAGAAATATTTCCATATAGATATGCTATCCGAAATTTCAGTACAAAAGACGTTAAAGTGCTATTTGGTCCGTGTACAAGTCTAAATGATATTATTGTAAAACGTATTAAACGTAAGAGTATTACGTTAGTAAGAAAAACTTCTTAAGTATACTCATAGCTAATACCTTCACAGATTAGATTCATCTGTACAACAACAGCAACAGCATAGGCTGTGGCATGACTTTTCTTAAAAAAGTAATCACCATTCGCTGGTTTCGTCCATACTTCCGTCATCACCGTAGTCCATGGCTTGCCAATCAGATAGCGTTTTGCTGGACGTATCATTGCTAACACTGCTGCCAGTTGTTCTATGCTGGTTGGCTTCATTTGTCGTAATAAACCACCATGTCCGTTGATGTGAAACAATAGATCGCTGAAGTCGTCTTGCTCTAAAAGATCCCACAGTGGTTCAGTCTCCATCAATTGAATGAGATGTGCTTCATCTCTAACACCTTTGTACAAGCTGACATTTAAAAAATCTACTTTAAAATATCCGCGATCTTCTGCTGTTTCGTAAGGTACTGCACATAGACCCGTGACTGCATTTACAGGAACATCATGGAAATACACACCTGTGTTATGCTTAACCAATTTATCTTCATCATATCTGCTTGCGCCTATATGTTTGAATAATTTTAGTGATTGGTCTCTGTCTAAAAAGTCTATGTCAATATCTGGCATTAATGTAACCTTGTGCTTTCAAACAATAATAACGGTAATGTTTCTGCTAAGAATTGTGCGTATTCTTCAGCATCTTCGTCATCGTTAAATCCTGAAAATTTTACATACACATCGTTTGATTCTTCTGCTACTACTACTTCTATATCGATGTCATCTCTTGAAATAAACTCTTCGTTTTCTTTCAATTCCTCTTCTTCAATAATAGGTTCTGGTCTCTTTGCCATTATAGTATCTTCGCCTCCTTGATGACTTCTTTAACTAACTCGTGATCTGCTGGTAGTGCTTTAAATCTACGTAACCAAAACTGCGGGTCGATAATAGGACCAACAATTTCCAATTGTTCGTCATTCATACGTTGTAGCATTTCTTTTCCCGACTTGCTATTTAACAGTATCCACGGACTTACTAATCCCTCTTTAATGTCATGCGTAGCACGATTTAAATTAACATATTGAAAGTAATGTTCCCATTGTGCAGAGTTAGAATCACCCCATTCCATCATAGTTTTAATTGTACGCTGAATGGCTCCATCTGCGGGCTCTTTCTTAATCATCTCGCTGATATACTGATCATACAATTCATCACGACACCAATGATCTAATTTAACACCGCTTTTTATAACATAGTCTATAAACATTTCTGGATATATAGGCGCAGTATTAATCATAAAACTGCCAAACTTCACCATGGCATTATAAAATGAACTTGTTGCAAAATCATCAAATGTTTTTGGCGTTGTAGACTTTTGCGACACTTCGTAAAAGCGTTGGAAGGTGAGTAAGCCTGCCTGAACATGTCTTTCGTTTTTACTCATGTGTCGACGCTTTTGTTCACATACATGAACAACTAACGTTTTTTCTTTGGCAAATTCTTTGCCGCAGTATTCACATTTAAAATCTAATTTCATTAACTTTTTTCTTATCCCAACCAAGGTCTTCGCAGTACTTTTTAATTTCTTTGTCTGTGGTAATGGCTGCAAGTGTAGTGATGTCATTGAGTTTTGTGTTAGGAAATAGTTCTGCTAAAAATTCTTCTTTTTTGTTTTTTTGCTTTTTAAGAGGAATCCATTCGTGAAAGAATGTCTTCTTACTTTCGTGACTACACAAACATAATGTCTGCCAAACTAACTTTGGATGCTTCTGGATTTCGTTCCAGTTCTTATTATAATATTCGTTTGTGGTTAAAACAAAATGCTCTTGTAATTCTCTATTGTTAGATTTAACATTGCTAATATATCGATTGAGATTCCAGAAATCACCTTTGATCTCTTTACGTCCGTCTTCTGTTGTTGCATCCCAAAGTTCTTTAATACCCATGTCAACAGCAGGTATCATGTCTTTGAAAAGGTCTACGTGTTTATTTTGTCCCATGGTCTTTGCTCAAGTGATATATTAGTATAGCACGTTCTAGTGCTTCGTGTAAAGCACTATTTGTTTTGGCTGCTCTACGAATTTGTCCCCACAACTGGTTTTCTTTCATATGTTCATGCAACGGACGACCGTCATCGGTTCGAGGATCCGGCTTGTCTTCCATTTCATACTTGTAGCCAATTAGTTTACGTTCAGTCTCACCAAATTCGCGAGCATAAACTTCCTCGCCATTTCTTTCGTATATGTATGTTGCTCCAGGTTTAAGACTGCCCATATTATATCATTCCTAGTTCTTTAAGTTTTGGTATTATGCAATTGTCTGCATATGAAAAATACCCTTTTTGTGTAGGATGTAAACTTTTATCTAGGGGTATATTGTTTTCTATAGAATGGTCTATAATATGAGAATCAATATAGTTGAATCTCCTTTCCTTAAGAATTGAAATAAATTGATTATAATACTTGGGAGAAATAGCGGTTTTCCATCCTATTAATATTACAAGATTATTTGTATATTGACGTGCCACAGTTAAAAAGAATAATATATCTTCTAACAGTTGAGGCTCGTCAATTTCCATCTTTAAGGTAATTTGATGATGACATAGATAATCAAATCGATATTCATTATCAAACTGGTTTTTTCTTTGAGGCAGCGCACAATGAGTTCCTAATTTCATACCTTCCTCGCTCCACTGCCGATACGGAGTTTCTTTAATATAATTTTCTGCAATTTTAAATTTTGTTCTTTGATGTCCTCGTTCAGCACCAGTGATTTCCCAAATAACGATATCGTCTTTTTCTAATTGATTATCTAATATATATTCTTTGAATCTTTCTATTTGAAGTTGATTGCTCGAAGCGGGTACCGCTAGATTAACACAGTTAATTCCGGTAACTTCAGAAATTCGTTGAGGCCACGACATCACATGCCCTTCGGCAGATAAACTACAACCAAATATCACAAATTTACTCATAATTTAAACTATTCTTTAGTATATCCCACAGTATCTCTTTCGATATCATCGTGGTCAAATTCTGCCCAATACAATTCAAAGGCAATGCAGTCTGTAACTGCTTCGAACTGATGATATTCGCCAGGAGCAACTTTAGTGTACTCTCCAGCGATTAACAAGGTTTCGTCTACCAAGTCATAATTATTTTTCCAAACACGAATTATCATTTCTCCTTTTTCAACAAAGAAGCCATTCCATTTGTATTTGTGTTTATGCTTACTACATACACCGCCAGCATTGGCTTCAATTCGATGAAACTCTAAAACACCGTTGGCTTCGAATAGTTTTGTGACACCCCAGATTTTTCCTGCTTTCATAATTAAAGAACCTTATGTAACTGTAATACTTCACTCTGACGACTAACTTCTTTTACAAAATAAGCACACGGAGGATTAAACTCATCATGCAACGGAACTGTTAATAACTGACCGTTTTTCATTTTAGGAAAGTACCATTTAACATCTTGAAAAATATTAATAATTTCAATGCTCATGTATTCTGGTTTGAATCCTTTGATAGGATTAAAAATAAATGCGTCAAACCCTCGTTCATTAATTGAGGTTAATGGTAACACTTCTGGATCAAGTCCACAGTCCTTGTCGCCAACAATCATGCACCAATCTAAGGGCATTTGTACTTCGTAACCGCCAATCTTCAATAGTATTGCAGGTGAATTAAATGACTCTAAAAATATCAGCGGCATAAAAAAGAAATCTGGTTCTGCTGGATTACTGTTGTCTAATACACTAAATCTTGTATCTTCATCCACCTCGTCTGGCAGTTCGTTTAGATCAAACGAAGTGTTATTCAATGTTAAAATTTTCATATGTTTACCTTAGTTACTGTGAAAGGATACTTTGCATCCTTGTAAAACTTTTTGCGTTCTGTTAAATGTCTTTTACTATACTTGCATTGACTTGTAATATCCCAAATCTCTACATGGTCTTTATCTTCTGCTTTTCTAATGCCTCGCCCAATTGATTGTATAACGCGGACAAAGCTCTTTCCGGGTTCAATAAGAACCAGATTAAAAATCCTTGGGATATTAATACCAACAGAGGCCACACCGTAAGTCGCCACAATAATCTTGCCATCGCTCGTTTTAATTTCATCATATTCTTCTTTCCTGTCGTCTAGTTTCATACCACCACTGACAAATACCGCTTCAGGGATACGTTCAATTAATTTATTTCCGGTGTCAATTCTATTGATTAATACAAGAGTATTTCCACTTAATGCTAACGATTTAATTTGGTTAGCCATCCAAGTAATCCTAGAATCGTCGGTGACTAAAAATGCATATTCGTCTGCAAAACTTTTAAAAACTTCAATTTCGTTTGTCTGCAAAATATTAATCTGCAGTTGTGCCAACACACCTTTTTCTTGTAGATCGTGTGCTGATACCTGATTAATAACTGGTCCGATACTGGCAAGTATACCTTGAAACTCCCACGCTTCTTTAGGCACAGTCCCAGTCAGTCCCCAACGTATAGAACAGTTTTTAAAATTCTGTGTTAGCAATTTTGTCAATACTTCTGCTTTGGCTTGATGAACTTCGTCGATGATAATAGCGTTAACACCTTCAGCAAATTCAGCCAATGACATGACATCTTCGTCATAACTTTTCTTATCTAGCACATTCAAACTTTGCCAAGTACAGATGGTATGGGTCTTGCCTAGTTCTTTTCGATCACCAAAGTATACCCCTACATCAAGACCTAGATTGATATAATCTTCTTCAGTTTGCACCACAAGACTTTTGTTCGGAACAATCACCATTGTACGACCATACGGCTCGCATAAATGACTTAATGTTGCTGTGGTAATTGTTTTACCAGCACCCGTTGCTACCTCTTGTAGACTTTGCGGATTTTCTAAAAACTTATTGACAACATCGAATTGATAGTCTCGCAATACAATAGGAGTACCTGCTTGCGGATGTCCCTTAGGCCATGTCTTGCCTTGATCTGACCAATAGTTTTCAGTTACTGGCTCAAACTTAAACGAAGTATGCGCTCTTAGATCTTCTACTTCTATTTCATATCCGTCATTTTCTATGATAGGCAATATCACATCTAAGTGTGCAAGATATCCTGTGCCGCCTATGCCAAAGTATGTTTTAGTTCCATCCCAACGACCTAATTTGTACGCTGGCATGTGTCGTGCGTAGGGAAGATCAAACTTCAATTTGTTGACAATTTTTCGTCTTGTTTCTACAGCAAGACCTTCAATCTTGATATTAACTTCATCTCTTATAATGAGTTTACAACTCGACAATTTTTTGATCCTTTGACATAGTTGGTTTTATATCACCAATATAAATTACACAAGGATGGCTGTTAAACCAATCTCGTGATATTGTGTTTGTTGGTGAATATATGTTATTACTTGCTATTATTTTAAC
>Ga0114975_10003696_pt1 | contig 10143 bp, 9 predicted proteins | sample S_130626_EF_Meta_FD_87031 | JGI IMG/M metagenome (GOLD analysis project Ga0114975, IMG submission 87031) | Freshwater microbial communities from Lake Simoncouche, Canada to study carbon cycling - S_130626_EF_MetaG | ecosystem: Environmental > Aquatic > Freshwater > Lake | place: Lake...
CTCTTTTAATAAAATAGTATCGAATATCAATCCAGCCAAATTTTTGATTTAACTCACGATTCAAAGCATATTCGCGTAGAAATCCGCCAGTAATCAAAAAACCTGATATCCAAAAAAAGAGGTCGACCCCCCAGTAGCCACGTTCGAACAAGGGGACATCGAAGTGATATCCAAGTACAAGAATTACGGCTACCCCACGAAGTCCATTAATTACGGTAACTCGGGAAGACGCTCCGTTGATATTTTCTTTCATAAGGTTACCCAGGGCTGAATTTGAAGGCGTTGAGTGACATGTGTGTTTTGAGAAAACATACATCTACCAGCCTTTCTATGGGTAAACCACTTTCTGTTCAATTCAGAATACCAATAGTTCTTTCGTATAAGGAAATGTACATTCTAGCCACTAGATTAGGGGAATATTTCTCTAATCTTGCTCTCCCATTTTCAGTTAGTTGATTGAGTAAAGTTTGATTCGAGGTTAAATTCAAAATCGCATCTGACAGAGATTTTGTGGAGTCATCTTTAAGTATCAAACCAGCGTCACCCAAAACCTCTGCGGCGCTTCCAGATTTCGCGAACGCGATAACTCCTAGGTTACCTGCAAAAGCTTCAAGATAAATTAAGCCGAAAGATTCATGCAGTGATGGATGAACGAGTACCTTGCATCGACTGTATAGATTGCTTAGTTCGCGGCGGTCTATTGACCCGTGCCATGTGACCTGTCCATATTCAAATTTGCTATCAAATTCTTTTGCCAGAGAATCCCCTGCGCCCAACCCGGGACCCACAAGATGCAATCTTAAATGAGGATTTGTTATTAGTGCCATCTGCCAAGCGGCGAGCAGGCCACGCATATTTTTACGTCGATCAGTATTACCAACGGCTATCACATGATTTAGTCGCTTCAATTCCGCTGAGTTAGCTATGGCAAGGCGGTTCATATTAGGAATTACTTCTCCGCCCAAATAAAACATGCGTTCATTCCAACGCATACGGATGTATTTGCTGACAAAGACCAAATTTTCTCTGCTTCTTGATCTAACTCGAATCGCAATTAGCAAGCGAAGAAAGAAAAAGAGGTTACGAAATCCTTGCAGAATTTCCCACGGCTCATCATGCGCAGTGATTACATGAGGTAGCCCTGAATCTTGTGCCGCTAGCGCGTACTCATACGTCCAATGCGCATGTACGACATCAGGTTTGGTAGATGCAATTTGACTAAGTATGGCCTTCCTTTCAATAGAATAGAAAGTTATAGCTTTAAGTTTTTCTTGTCGCCGGCCAAATACATAAATGAGTTTCACGCCATTCTGTGTTTTCATAGACAACACAGAGTCTGCAGTACCAACTATCCCAATTACAGTGACTTCATGACCAAGTTCTACTAGCGTTATAGCTAAGTCAGATACAGGAACCGACCGTCCAAACTTGAGACCGCTGACTCGATTGAAATCTTCCTGACTCAAATCAAAGTCAAGTGGATTTACTGAACCTAACAATACAATCTTCACGTTTCAAGAGTAATCTAAGTGAATGATTCATTCAATCTTCTAGCACCACTGATAGATTAAGCATGTGATTCCTATCTTGGTCCTTTGCTTTGCGAGAGTAGATACATTGCGGCAAACGCTGGACAGTATTTTGAAACAGCCGCATGGTGCCATTTATATATCATGTGATGGTCCATCGCCAGATTACGAACGCGGATGCGCCGAAGTCAAAGAATACATCACAGAGCTATTGAGAATGGGAGTGATTCAAAACCTCCGCATCTCAGATGAAAACGAAGGAACTCTGATAGGTGTTTCAAAAGGAATAGATTGGTTTTTTGATCAAGAAGTAATTGGCGTTATCATTGAAGATGATTTAGTTCTTGAGCCTAGACTCCTAGAGGCTGTAGAAATTTCATGTAAAAGTCTTAGTGATGCGAATCTGATGAGCATCGGTCTCCATAACCGCGTTCCATTAAAGTTTATTTCAAATAATGCCCTAATCCTTCGAAGATCTAAGTTCGTATTAAGTTGGGGGTGGGTTACAACTCGGCAAGAATGGAATGACCGAATAACATCTTTTCGCTGTGTTAACTACTGGAGACTCTTCGTAACAATGATTGGGGCTGTCGGGCCAAGTTCGGCCGCTTACCACCTATGGTTTTATGCACTTCAACGCAGGCAGGAAAAAAATGATCCACGAAAATGTAACTGGGACGATTTATGGCAAATCAATTGTTTTCTAAAGAGTAAAACAAATGCTGTGTTCAACCGTAATCTGATCACAAATATTGGAGATGGTGAGGGTTCAACCCATACCTTTGGAAAATCTCTTTATGCAGAGATAATTCCAATCACGGAGGCAGAATTCAAATCGTTAGATCCCTGGCATCTCCCCCGAGATATCGACAAACTCTCAGATTCATACTTCATGCGTGATAGAAAAATCAGCACTATTCTTCGAGAAAAAGTAAGAATCCGCACGCGACTAGGATTAAGGTAGCGTATTTCTTGAAGGTTCTACTCTTGTTAGAGCCAGTAAGACTAGTAAGTAAAATAAACCAGTGTCTTGAGAAGCACCAGTCAGTAGGGTCTCTCCTGTGCTAGCAACTAGGAAGATGGCAAGCGTAAAAAGGAATGAGTATCTTTCATTGCGGGGCATTTTCCTAAATATTAATGTGAAAGCCAAGGCTATTGCAAGCATGAAAGCTAGGCCAATAAGCCCGTAAAAACTTAGAAGTGTCAAAATTGTGTTCTCGGTACTGTTAATCGAAAAGATCGAGGGCCCTTGCCCTAGCAGTAAGTTACTTCTGATAGCGGATATCGTATTCCTATTGTTTTCTATCCGACCGGTTCCCGTGGTGTTGCTTCCGATTATCTGGCGTGCAACCAAAGCGACGCAAAAAGCGCTGGTAAGCCCAATAAATATTTTTCTTAGTGTAAATCGTCTACGCGAATGAGCTTTTGGCAAATCTTGTTCCATGTGTGACGAACGCACCTTTGCAGCCGTTGATGTGTCGAAGTAGATTCTCAACAATAAACCAACCGTAAGCGCTAATAATGAGGTTCGACTTGAGGCAAGAAAGAGCAAGGTGAAAGAAATTGGAAGTATGGCGATATAAAGTTTTGAAGGTTTTAAGAGGACTAGCAACGATAAGAATGTAATCTGAATCCCAAGTTGATTTGGATGAAAATACGGACCACGAAACCTCTCTTCTAGGCCGAAAAAACTCCAAACACGATTTTGGTATTGGCCACCGAGCCCATATTCGACCTGACTATAGGGGAAGAGTGGATTTTGATATTTAGCCAACGCAGTAATCGCAACCAAAAGAATTATCACGGCCCCGAAATATGGTAAGAATTTCAAGTCTGTTTTTTTAGGTCGCAGCGAGAGAAATAGAAGTATAGGAAGTACATATAACAAATCATTCGCAATAATCCCGCCGTTATATGTAAGCTTCCACGTAAGATTTAGAAAACCAAATCCAAAAAGGCCCACTAAGACCCATAAATCAGAACTTTTCCATTTTGTAACATGCTTCAGCAGTAAGACTTCAAGAAATGCAAAGGCCAACATCAAGTATGCGAAAACCGTATCTAGTTCTCCGAACGACAACTTAGTTGACTCCGAAACTGAAAACCCATTGATAAATGAAGCGCCAAATCGGGCAGAAAAGATAAATACCAGTGCGGTTGCAACCCTCGACTCTGGGGATGCTTGGATTCGATATAAAAACAGTGCCGCAAAGAATAAAATGAGAGAAAGTTCTAACGGGCCAATCTTGGCAATTATGCCCATTTGCTCCCTCTCTATTAACGCTCTAATGCGTTAATATAGTGGGAGAAAAACTAATGGCTTAAGGTTAACGCAGATTATTTTTACCTCTGCTGAGAATTGGGGTATTTATGAATCTCGAGATGCACATCTCCAAATTTCTCTCCAGAATCGAGTCTGGGAATTTGTACTCTATTACCCAGTATTTATTGCAAAAGCCTGCGTTAACCCCAACTTTCGTCTGGACTATGAATCTTTCACATATTCGAGAGGTTTCCACCGATCCGAAAGCCTTCGAATTTCTCGAGTCAAATTCTTTGATTGTCGCAGATGGATGGCCAGTTAAATACTTGGCAAGGGCTCTTGAATCCAGAGAAGTAAGTAGGGTTCCCGGCGTAGATTTAGTTAACGAGCTTCTTAAAAGTGGAATCAGGTTTTCTGTTATTGGCTCTGAACAAGGTCAAGTTATGAAAACTATGAAAATTCATGATAACGCATCATCGGAGTTAACCTTTATTTATGACAAATACATAGACATCAACTCTGAAATACAGATTAACGAGATCATTCAGTTATTACTCGAGTTCAAACCACAATACATTTTTCTTGCACTGGGTTTTCCGAAGCAAGAGATTTTGTTTGAAAGAATAAGAAGCAAAAGCCCTCTGATTCCTGCCTACTTTCTGGGGATTGGCGGTAGTTTTCAGTTGCTATCCAGGGAGAAGGTGCGAGCTCCTCGAATGTTTCAAGACCTAGGTTTTGAGTGGCTGTGGCGATTGACACAAGATCCTAAGCGGTTGTTTAAAAGGTATTATTCAGATTGTAAATTTTTAATGATCATTACGATCAAACGGAAAGTGCGAAGAGCCCATGATAGAGTTCAAAAATGGACTTGGTAAAGTTGATCATTGTTACACCAGCCCACAACGAGGCTGATAACATTGAAAACTTAGCTTTAAATCTTGCATCTTTAAAGTTAAACTTTGAAGTTAAATGGATTGTAGTTGATGACAATTCATCCGACGGAACTTCGCAAGCTTTGAGACGAACTAGTTTTGGTAAGTCCGCTGAATTAGTTACCGCTTCAACTTCAGGGCGCTTAATCGAAGGTGCGGCTTTCGCCGCATGGAACATAGGCATTCGTCGCGCTTATGAAATTGCCCCGGACTTTACACATCTTATGAAATTGGATGCAGATGTCATTTTAGATAGCGAGTATTTCCTTGCTCTTGAGCCATTATTTCTTGACAGAACAATTGGGATCCTTGGTGGGGTGATTGTGCGCGGAGGGCGGGAGCAGAATTTACATGTTCCTGGGCCTGTGAAAATTTATTCAAGGGCCTGTCTTGAATCTCTTCAGCACTTACCGTTGAAGCCTGGATTTGATGTACTGGATGAGGTAGTTGCAAGCACACAAGGCTTTAGGGTCGTTGTTGATACGAAGGCTAAAATTAATCTCAACCGTCGGATTGGTAAGTCTCAGGGCGCCCTTCATGGCCGCCGGCGAAATGGTCTCATTTGTCGTTGGGTTGGCTATGACCCAATTTATTTTCTTTTGCACTTAGCCAGATATACACTGAGAAAGCCATATATTTTTGGTTCATTGTGGATGGGATTTGGTTTCCTTACCGCAGGGCCTAGTCCATATGCGCATGATCTTCGAAAGATTTATGCTGCTAGCCAGCGAAAGAAGTTGAAGCAGCTTTGCTCTAATCCTGTGAACTTTATTTTCTCCACCTACTCGACCAAAAAACGGTGACATATTGAGGCAAGAAATTGAAATTGTGTGTAAGCGCAATGAGGTTCGTTCGCCATTCCTTGCCTCATTCTTAAAATTACATTTACCCGATGCCGAAATGAGTTCATCTGGTGTCTTACCTGTGCAAAAACGTATGTATGACCATATAGCTAAAAATATTGCTGCTAAGTGGGGGTTCGAATACAAGGCGGCAAAGGTCAATAAGGTTACGACGCTCGCTGGCACTCGCATACATTTGCCCGTTGATTCTTTTGTGCAATCTGAACTTGAACAATTAGTAAAACCCGAGCAAATTCTTAGATTGAATTTGGCAGAAAACCCATTAGATACATTCACTCCACTTGAGCCATATCAGTACACTGAAAATGAAATGAAATATGAATTGGCGAAATTACTTGGTTTTGGCGTTCAACAGTTGCGCCAACTCAAGGGTTCTGGGTTCCCTCAGGATATCGAGGCAATAATCCCTAGGAATCCAGCATCGACGTTAGGGATTTTTGCTGAGCTGGAAGAAATGAGAAACAAAAAAAATATTATAGTTGTTGACGCATCCTTAAAAGTGTCAAGGCGAAAATTAATTCAGGCACCAGAGGGCGTTATACAAGTACTGCTAGGTACCCCAATTCCAGGCGCTGTTTACTCTTCGATGTTTGAATTTCTAGAGCCAGAGAAGATTTTATGCTCCCTGCAGTGGAGGGCTTGGCTCACACAACTAACCGAAGTTGGCAAAGTTATCATCGTCACTCCCCCTTTTGAGGATGAGGAAGGCAACAAGGTTTATGACTCTCACTTGGCTGCGATTTGGGCTGAGGCCAAAAACATCGCCTGAAAACCTCTTTTGCCTACAAGCGTGAAAATGAAGGGCTAGCACACTCAAAAAACGTAATTCTATTTGACCCCTTACAATTTAACCCTGTACATCACCCTGTGGGAATTTGAAAAAAGGTCTGAGAGGAAACATGGACTTCGAAGAGCTTTTGCTATTGGTGAGGCGCCGGCTCGCGCTCATACTCATTCTGGGAACTCTCGGCCTCGCCTTCGCGGTATATCAAACCTCTAAAATAACTCCATTGTTTCAGGCAACGGCAACAATATTTGTGTCAACACCACCAGGTGTTAATGAACTCGGCCAATCTAGTGGAAACAAACTTGGAGAACTAAATACCGGTAGTAGTTTCACACAGGCTCGAGTTAAGTCATATGCAACCATCATAAATAATCCAGCAACTCTCAAGCCTGTCATAGAAGAATTGGAATTAACATATGAAATTGAAGAGCTTGCAACTCAGGTTTCGGCAAACGCACCCGCTGACACGGTTTTAATTTATGTAAAAGTAATCAACCCTGATCCTGCACTGGCTGCAAAAATCGCAAATTCTGTTGCATTCCATTTTTCGGCAACCGTACTTAAACTTGAACTCAATTCAAGTTTAGATCCTACAAAAATCATTAAATTATCTACCGTTCAAAAGGCTATACCTGACTATGTTCCAGTCAGTCCTCGAAAAAATTTTAATTACTTTGTCGGGCTTTTTCTAGGACTAATGCTTTCACTCCTTATTTCATTAGCGTTACGATACCTCGACAAGAGTATAAAATCTGAAAGTGATTTAGGAGCAACACCGCTACTGGGCGTTGCGGCATTTGATCCAGAAGCTGAATCGTTACCTGTGATAACACAACTAAGCACCTATGCGGTAAGAACGGAGGCATTCCGACTTTTAAGAACCAATGTTTTGCATGCCTTAGATAGTAAAGATAGAAATTGTATTGCTGTTTCTTCCTGCTTTTCTGGAGAAGGCAAAACAACGACTTCACTGAATTTAGGCCATAGCTTGGCGCAAGCAGGATTTAGAGTTCTAATTATTGAGGCGGATATGAGACGCCCTGGGCTCTTTAAATACCTTCAAAAAAGTGACTCAGAAATTAATCTTCCAAAAGATGGGCTAGCCAATTTCCTAGTTGAAGATAAGATTTCTTCAATAAAGAAAAAACTGACAGCCTCAACATTGAAATTAAAAGATAGTCACCTTGAAATTTTGTTTAGCGGTAAAATTCCAAATAATCCAGCAGAACTTCTTGGAAGTGAAAACTTTGTTGAAATTATCGAAATAACCAAGGCGCTTTATGACTACGTTATTATTGACACCCCTCCCGTCCTAGCGGTTGCCGACGCAAGCATTGTTAGCCGGGTTACGGATGAAGTACTTCTCGTCATGCACGCAGGGATAACTTCAAAGAGAAATTTTGAAGCAGCTCGTGAATCATTGTTAGGTGTTGGTGTTGCTCTGACTGGAGTTCTGCTAAATAAGATTCCTAAGTATAAGGCGGGCGAGAGATACGGTTATACATACTCAGATCCTAAGATGGGGTACTACCGTTATAGTTACGATTACAGACCTAAAGAAGTAAATAGCAGATCCGAGAAGCAAGCGAAATTGTCTATAACTTTGAAGAAGCTAAAGGGAGTTCGCAAACTGTGGAAACCGGAGGCGATAGGTTCAATCTGGAATCGCATGCCACCTGGCCTAAAAATTGGCTTTAAGTCAAGAGGTTCAAGTCTTAAAAAAGAAACTGAAGCCGAAAGTGAGTTTGAAAAATTGCTGGCCGAGATAAAGAAGGACAAATCTAGTAAGAGCCGGAACCGCTAACTACTGCTTTAAATGTCCTCATAATCAGAATTAAGTCCAGCGCCAAGGACCACTCTTGAACGTATTTGATATCAAATGCCATTCGTTCCTCCCAGGATGTGTCTTTACGTCCTGACACCTGCCAGATACCAGTTAGTCCAGGTTTAGCAATGTGGCGCCGGAAATGAATATCACCAAGTTGCTCTTCTTCTTGCGGCAGTATTGGTCTTGGTCCAACTAGTGACATCGTGCCGATTAAAACACACCAAAGTTGTGGCAGCTCATCTAGTGAGAATCTGCGTATCACTCTGCCAACTGAGGTAATTCGTGGATCATTTTTATATCTTTGCGCCATATCCTCATCCGGCCGTCCTAATACCTCAAGCCTTATTTCATCTGAGCCTGGTTTCATTGTGCGAAACTTTGGGAAAACAAAAAGCTTTCCCTCCTGGCCTAATCTTTGTTGGGTATACAAAACGCTGCCGCGAGAATTAACCTTGATCGCAATTGCGATCACTAAATAAAGTGGGCAGAGCAAGATTAAAGATGGTGTTACAAGTGCTAGGTCAAAGACTCTCTTAACTACTCGCTGTGAGTCATTGATCCTTGGAGTTAAAACTCCAAACCAATTAAAATCTGAGTAGCGCTTTACCTGATTTTGACTGATGGCAAATCCCAATTGATCATAAATTATGACCTCAACCTTAAACTTCTGAATCAGCCAGAGTAGATGTTCAAGTTCAGTATTTGATAAAGCTGCAGTTGTAGATAGCACCACTTTGTTGCACTGTAATCTTTCAACCTCTGAGATTAAATCAACCAACCAAGGTTTAAACTCCTTTTGGTTATCAGGTGAGCCAAAGTAGTTAATCTCTGCCTTAAACTGGCTTGCAAATCCCTCGGCCGCCGGACTGGTCGATCCATTAGGGGTAATAATTAACCACTTGTCTTCAATGCGGCTAGTGATTCTCTTATCTACCACTCTAAGGAATGTCCAACGAAGCAGTAGATGGAGAATAGTTCCACCAATCAGGCTAAAGAGAATTACAAAGCGTGAGATTTGAATCTTGAAAATGTAACTAGCTGATGAAAAAATTAGAAAGGTGATTAAGCTAGATTTTAATAGACGACGATATCCATCAATATGATTATCGAAAATAACAACATCCCAAGCCCCAAATAATGCTAGGCAGCAGAGCCAGATGATTGGAAATGCCAGAAGGAGAATAAAAACTTTTAGATCAGCAGCAGGTAAAACTTGCTCACCAATGTTTCTTACTTGAACAGCTAAAGCGGTCAGTGCGGTAAGTAGAATTGATTCAAAGGCAATCAAATAGTTAAGAAGCCTGCGTTTAGCCGGCCAGATTTGTCCAGGCTTTATATCTATTAACACGCTTGCTCAACTCCGTAGGTTATTTACTGGTGAGAGTACATAACTATACCGCTATTAACCTAGGTGTTCTGCTTCGCTGATCAACGCCTAAGAAGGCTAAAGCAGGGTTGTAATCTGCCTACTTCAATAAGTTGGCTTTAATTGAGATCTGATACAGCAAAAATGCGCCTACTGCACCCAAGCAATTAAGAAGCAGATCTTGCAGTGAGCTAACTCGCCCAGGGATGAATTGCTGAAGAAATTCTGCGGTGGCAGAGAGTGCCAGGCAAATGGTCAACGAAAGGTGCGCCTTAGATCTTCCTAGAAACAAGATAAGGAAGGCAAAAATTGGGATAAGGAATAAGAAATTAACAACCGGTTCTAGCGCTCCACTGTAGTAGAGAATCTCATGAATGATCCGCTTAAAGAAATTAGAGTTAATTGAAGTGCTCTGATGTAAGGGTAGTTTTCTAGGCGTTAGCACTGCTGCCGCATAGAGGATTATGTAGAAGATTGCGCTAACTTGCCCAATCTTTCTCCGATTCACCCTTGGAATTTTACACTAATACCAATTGTATTCATCGATTGGCGCTTCTGCAGGTGGTGTTACTACA
>Ga0114975_10003698_pt1 | contig 10138 bp, 17 predicted proteins | sample S_130626_EF_Meta_FD_87031 | JGI IMG/M metagenome (GOLD analysis project Ga0114975, IMG submission 87031) | Freshwater microbial communities from Lake Simoncouche, Canada to study carbon cycling - S_130626_EF_MetaG | ecosystem: Environmental > Aquatic > Freshwater > Lake | place: Lake...
CCTCCATTTCATCATCAATTTCAAGGATTAACTCCACACTATATTTAAAAGGTAAGTTTGTAAAATCATATTCTTCACCACTATCACCAGGTAAATAAAAAGTACCGGGTTTACCATCCTTTATCTTATGGACAATATCTGTTACCGTAGTTCTAATGGCGACTTTACTCATTCTAGATTCTGTTATGTTTTCAGGTTTTTTCATATCAAATTTAAATTCATCAATTGTTGTTCTTACAAATTCTTCTCCGGAATCATTAAAATATCTTAAATAATTCATAATTTCTTGATTTAATCTTGAGTAAAATCCATATAATTGACTCTCAAACATTCTAGCAACCGCTTTACCTGTATCCGTTGATTCAGGCGTAAATATTAATTTACTTACAGGGTCATAAACACCTGTAATTACAACTTTAAGTAATAGGTAATCATAATATTCTCCAACGCTCATCATTTTTTTATGACCAGTTATTTGAAATTTATAATCAATATCCGCAGGTTGGTCAACTCCTTGAATTAACTCACCTGTATATTTGAATGTCTGTTTAGACGCAATTTTATTTATTAAATCTATTTGTCTTTCACTTATCATAACAATAAATACTTTTATAATCAAATAATGTTTTTTATAACTAAATTTTTATTATATTTGCGGTATGGAATTATTAAACACACACCCGATTAAAAAATCCGACTTAGGATTTCACGGAAACCTCTTTGGGGGAAAATTACTCGCGTGGATAGATGCTGCTGCAGCAGGATATTCAATGCAATTATGTGACACACCAAGAATGGTTACGGTATCAATAGATAAATGTTTATTTGAAAAACCAGCAAGAGAAGGTCAATTACTTAAAATATACGGTTCCCCCTCATCACTTGGAACAACATCAGTCACATTATATATGGAGGCAAGAGCTCATAATGTCTATACAGGTAATCAAGTTATTGTTTTAAGAACAAATATTAAATTTGTCAGAATTGATGAAGAAGGTAATGCGATACCTATTAATGCACCAGGTAGAAAAAAAATAGAGAACTTAATTGAGTTAAATAAATAATTCTATTTATCACTATATTTATAGTATAAAAGATTTCATATATGAACAAGATATCAATTAACGAAAGAGAACTTCGTCAATCAATTAGAAAACATTTGATTGAGCAAGATTCAGAAAAAGAACAAAAACCAAGATGTGTTGCAGGTAACGTAATACCATTGGATATGATGATTGGACCATCAGATAAATTTGGTGACTATACTTCAAGTGTATTAAAACGTGATGGTGGTATTAACGGAATGGTTGATACTTTAGATGTATTAAGAACATTAAGATTACATAACGGTATTGACGATAAAGGTGAACATTTGGCATATAACTTAATGAACCATATCAATACTTTTAGAAACAAAAACTACTTTGACGAAACTAACAGTGAATGTCAAAAAGCAATGGATAAAGTAATTGAACTTTACAAAGAAAATGAACACGGGGAAGAACTTGTTAAAGACATTGAAAAAGTGTTAGGACATCCTGACCCATCTCCAAGAGCAAAAGAATATCTGAAAAGATGTTTAATCCTTGTTAAGGAGAAATAATATACCCCACTCTGATTGGGGACGTTTAGGACCGTTATCAGTGATGGTAACAAATTAAAAGGGGAGATTCGCTATCATCCCCTTTTTTATTTTGGTAGATATTTATATATGAGTAAATAAACGATTAAACCTTAACAAAATGGCAAAACCTAAATCAGGTTCCTCTTCTAGTACTAAACTTTCTTTTAATAAGAAAAAGTTTTCCGGGAAACATAAGAAATCAAGAAACAAACACGACAGAACTGAGAAGAATTATCAAGGTCAAGGACGTTAATTTACCATAAATCATTAAAACTAAAAAAATTATGGGTATTTTTTCAAGTATTTATGGGGGTATTAAAGGATTGTTCACTGACGAACACGGAGTTGTATCATCAAAAAGATTTGTTGGTATTATGTGTTCAACTATGTTATGTGTTACTATGTATCACAATAGTTTTTCAACAGTAGAAGTCGCCCCATCACCGGTTTTAGTAGACGCGGTTGCGTTATTAGCTTTTGGTTGTTTAGGATTATCTTCAGTAGATAAATTCACAGCAACAAAGAAAAAAGTGAAAGACGCTACGAGTCAGGAGTAAAAATTAACCCCCAATCAAGGGGGTTTTTTTATTTACCTATCGCATCTTTTTCGGATATCACTAGTGGGTGGTTACCTCTATAAATATTTACAACATCTTTAACAACCGGATTAGTCGTCCAAACAATACTATGTTCTGATTCCGGGTTGTATTCACCTTCAACCAAATATACCACAATTGTGTTGGGTTCCAAAGTTAGGAATCCGTGTGCCTTATCATTTGGGATTAACACAGAATCCGTATCACGAAGAATAACATAATCGGTTTCACCGGTTTGTAAATCAACAGCAAAATCAACGATTGAACCCTGAACCACTTTAATATACTTTGTTTGTGGGGGATTTAACTGATAATGAAGACCTCTAAAGGTAAATTCTTTATCGTTGACACTGATTGAACACTGAGTCCACTTTAGGTCTAATTCAGTCGTTGAAATGGGTGTGTAAGACCCTCTGTTATCTTTGAATGTTTTATGTTCTATTCTTTCCATCTTTTTTATTTTTTTCTCTTAATTTATCACCTATAGATGTGTTACCATAAAACCCATCAAAAAATATATCACCTAAATCGTTACCAATATATTGCGCAACACCTACTATTATAAGGATGAATAGGATACCGAATACTATTGTAAAAAATGTTTCCATATTATGTTAAGTATTGTAACAATTTTTCTTTAACACCTGATTGTTTGATTCCTTCGTTTTCTCTTGGAGTATGAACGAAGTTGGATAATCCCCACTTTTGTTCTCTATCGTGAGTATCTGTTTCACCTAGTTCCAAATCATCAACACAAACCCAATGAGTCACATCCGGATGGTCCGTTAGATATTGTCTAACTTCTATACATCTTTGTTGTTCATACATTGTTCTTCTTGTCCATTCAAATTCATCAGGTTTATCACAACCTATGTATCGTTTGGTGAATGCGATTGGGGCTTTTAAGATTCCTTTTGATAAAAAATATTCACCAAGTTCTTCTAATGTCGCAAATAATCTCCAATCAGAGGAAACAACGATTTCCGCTCCGGTTTCTTCCAATACCTCATTTAATACCTTAATGGCTTTCTTATCAAAATCGTCAAATCTAACATCAAGGGGTGCCTCCGAATCGTTGAGAGCTTCCGGATTAAGTTTTTTATACTTCTTCCATTTTTTTGCTCTCCCACCCCAATTATTACTTAAACATAGGACTCCGTCTAAATCCAAAAATAAAATTGATTTTTTTTTGTCTTTTTCCATTTTATGTGATATTTATAGATATAGTGATTGATTAAATGTTTTTACAAAGATAATAAAAAATGATTAAAAAAGAAATAAATAAAGAAAAAATTATTGAGATGTATAATAGTGGTTCAACTATGATTACGATTGCCGAATATTTTGGGTTTAAATCGTATGGACCAGTACAAAAAGTATTAAAAAAAGAAGGAATTAATTTAAGATTAAGGATTGGTTCTAATAGTCGGTCTAAATCCTTAAATGAAAATTATTTTGATAATATAGACACACCCAATAAAGCATACATCTTAGGATGGATAATGTCTGATGGATATGTTAGTAAAAATAAATTAAAATTTGGATTAAAAGATTTGGAAATTTTAGAATTTATTAAAAGTGAATTGGATTCAGGTCATAAAATAAGTGAAATATTTGTTTATGATAAAAGAACAAATAAAACATATCAACAACATACTTTACAAATATGTTCAAAAAAAATATCAGAATCATTAAATAAATTAGGAATCCAACAATCAAAATCATTTACGGTAGATTTACCAAAAATTGATAAAATTTTATACCCCCATTTAATTAGAGGTCTTTTTGATGGTGATGGATATGTTGGTGAAGGTAAAAATAGTGCCGGAGATTTATTTCCAAGATTTTCATTAATTCTTAGTGAAAAATTATACAATAGTTTAACACCAATTTTTAATAACTTAAATATTGAGTTAAAAAAACCGGATATTGTTGCCGAAAAAAATGGTGATTTAATTCTTAAATTAAGGGTGTATCGTAAAAAAGAATTAAGATGTTTTTTTAATTACATATATGGGGATGGAAATGTTAGTAAATTAAATAGAAAATATGATAAATTCAAAGAACTTTTGGGGGATTCCGACCCAATAAATAATTTAACAATTAAAAAATACTCATTAACCGGTGAATTGATGGACACCTATAAGAGTATTCGTAATGCCGGAAAACATAGTGATATCCCCTTTCAAACATTATATTCTAATATTATTAAAAACAAAAAAGAGGAATATAAAGGATTTAGGTGGGAAGTTTCTCAATAACCCCACCTAAACCTCTTCGTTATATTTACTTATTTTGTCCCAAATTTCCTGTGATGTTGAGACTTCACCCATTTCCATAGTAAAACTCTTTAAACCTCTTCTATAACCATTACTAAACCATTTTCCCTCACCATTTAATCTGACATAGGTTCTAAAACTATTTAAGTTCCAATGTGGTTTAATTTCACTATTTGGGTTATGAGCACAATCACCATACCAAACATCAATACATCCTTCTACACAGGGAACTCTACTGAATTTAACCCACCCTTCTTCTATTATTTCTGGCGTTACCATTATTTATAAATTTGTTTAAACATTTTTTCTAATTCTTGAGAAGTATATTCCCCTATATCATCAAGAGGTCCTTTAGGTGCTACTGTAGGACCTTTACCTTTTTTATCACCAATACCCCATATTAATCTAACTCGTTCCCATTCATTTTTTTTCAAATTGAATGTTAAATATTCATTTCTGTAATAAGGAATTTTACCTACTATTACGGTATGATGTGACCATTTTTCTTGAAATGATTTTTTTATTTTCATAATTCATAATTTATTATATAATCATCTTCATCGTCCTCATCGTCTTCTTCCGGTTCATTTGCCTCAAGTATTTTTGAGACACTTAAATTGTAGAGGACATCTCCCAAACTATCCTGTGATAGGATATACTTTCTAATCTCGTCTATTGTAAATGTGTTTTGCATTTTATTACGCTTTTAATATTCTAATTGCTTTGTTTGCACATTCATTTGTTAATCCATATCCGATATCCAATGAGTCCGGATGATTGATGTTATTTGCCGTTCTAACAAAATTCCCTCGTTGGTGGGGTAAGAAATCATTATCATCGTCAAAGATAACATATTTTTCCACTTCAGGGTGTTCATCCAACCAATATTCCACTTCGTGACCTCTCTCAACTTGGTCTAACCATTCAAATAAACCTTCATTATGTAGGTAAGTACAATCCGGTGTGATATCAATCACCTCACCGGGAAGGTTTCTCTTTTCCCATAAATCTTTCATTCTCTGTAATCCACCATATCTCCAAGTTGATGATATTACAATCTTGGCACCCGTTTCTTCAACAACCCTTTTAAGATTATTGACGAATTGGGGTTGGAATTGACTACCAAACTCATCGTGGTCGTGGGAGTAAACATTAAGAACACCATCTATGTCAAGAAACACGACCTTAATTTTTTCTTTATTTTCCATCTTTTTTCTTTGGTATTTCGTAATTTTCCTCCAACCATTCGAATAATTCGTGGGGTAAAATACACGGGTAAAAATCTATAAAATCAAATAAGATTTCTTCCCAATCGTTTTCTTTTTCTTTTTGTTCTTCTTTATTTAATTGTTCAATAATATATTGAATACCTTTTTCTGTTAATTTGTAACCATCCGGGAATTCTCCGTGACCATTACTGGTCATTTGTAAATGAGCAGGGTTAACTAAACTTAAACCTTTTAATCTTTCAGCAGCATCTTTAAGTGCTTGATTTGGTTCAGATGGATTTTTTATTTCATCAATAAACTTTTTAATATTCTCTCTCTTCTCATCGTTGAAGATGTCCTCAACTTTGATTTCACGAGATTCATCATATAACCCCAATTCTTCATCAGATTTCATCATATCAATTAGATGTTGTTTTTGTTCATCTTTTTTCATTTTCAATAATTTATAAACAAAGATAAACAAAAAATCCCAATAAACAAATTATTGGGATTAAAAAAACATTATTGTAAAATGTTACTCAGGTTTAACCTCTTCAAACTCTACGTCTGAAGCGTTTATATCTGATTCACTTGATTCACTTTCATTTACACTATTGTATAAATCTTGAGTGATGGTTTGGAACTTTTGGGTAAGTTCTTCCATAAGTGATTTAACATTCTCAACATCTTTATTAGAATGAGATTCTTTCAATTTGTCAAGAAGAGTTGTTATTTCTGTTTTTTGTTCTTCAGAAATCTTATCCTCCAAATCCGTTAAAGATTTACCTGTTTGGAATATCAGGTTGTCTGCAGAGTTTAATGTATCCACATCCTCTTTAAGTTTTTTGTCCGCTTCAGCATTTTCTTCAGCTTCAGCCTTCATTCTTTCAATGTCTTCTTGAGATAATCCGGTTGAACCTTCAATTCTAATTGATTGTGTTTTGTTTGTTGCTTTGTCAACTGCAGATACATTGATGATACCATTCGCGTCAATATCAAAGATAACCTCAATTTGAGGAACACCTCTCATCGCTGGTGGTAAACCATCTAAATGGAATCTACCCATCGTTCTGTTGTCTTTTGCCATTGGTCTCTCCCCTTGTAAGACGTGAATCTCCACAGAAGGTTGATTATCAACAGCAGTTGAGAAAACTTGTGACTTTTTGGTTGGGATTGTAGTATTTGCCTCAATAAGTCGTGTTAAAATACCACCCATTGTTTCAATACCTAATGAAAGTGGTGTTACGTCTAATAACAACACATCTTTCACATCACCAGCCAATACACCTCCTTGAATAGCCGCTCCTAACGCAACTACTTCATCCGGATTAACACCTTTTGATGGTTCTTTACCAAAGAACTTCTTAACCGCCTCTTGGATTGCCGGGATTCTTGTTGTTCCTCCAACAAGGATAACCTCATCAATATCGGAAACTTTAAGTTTCGCGTTTTTCAATGCCGTTTTACAAGGGTCGATTGTTCTTTTGATTAACTCAGCAGCAAGTTGTTCAAACTTAGCTCTTGTTAATGTTTTCACCAAGTGTTTTGGTCCGGTCGCATCAGCACTTAAATAAGGTAAGTTGATTTCTGTCTGAGGAGATGAAGATAATTCAACCTTCGCTTTCTCAGCACCTTCTCTCAACCTTTGTAATGCCATAGCATCTTTTGAGATGTCTAAACCACCATTCTCGTTTTTGAACTCCTCAACTAAATAATCAATGATTACTCGGTCAAAATCGTCCCCTCCTAAATGTGTGTCTCCATCGGTAGATAATACCTCGAATACACCACCACCTAAATCAAGAACAGATACGTCGTGAGTTCCACCTCCGCAGTCAAACACAACAATTTTACTATCCCCTTTTTTGTCAAGACCGTATGCAAGAGCTGCCGCGGTTGGTTCCGAAATAATTCTTAACACATTTAATCCGGCAATTTGACCCGCTTCAATGGTTGCCTGACGTTGGGCATCGTTAAAATAAGCTGTTACAGTGATAACCGCATCAGTAATTGTTTCACCAACATAATCTTCAGCAGTTTGTTTCATTTTTTGTAAGATAATTGCCGATAATTCTTGTGGTGAGTATTGTCTATCATCAATTTGAACTCTTGGTTGAGAACCTTCGTTGATTATTGAGTAAGGAACTTTTTCAATTTCTTTTTTACTCTCAGCATAGGTTGTCCCCATAAATCGTTTAATTGAATGGATAGTTTTTGTTGGATTGGTAACTGCTTGTCTTTTTGCCGGGTCACCAACTTTTCTTTCACCATCATTTAAAAAAGCAATAATAGATGGTGTTGTTCTTTTTCCTTCTGAATTTGCGATAATTACGGGTTCGCCACCCTCCATAATTGAACAACAAGAATTTGTTGTCCCTAAATCAATTCCTAGAATTTTTCCCATAGTTTTAATAAGTTTTGTTTAAGTATATATGTTTATTTTGAATGTGTCAAGCACAAATCTCATTTTATCAAAATCGTGCCAAAATAATTAACCTGACACAATAACATAATAAACTGACAGATTGTCAGTTAAATAAAGTTGTGGAACTTAATTAAAGTATTATCTTTGCAGTATGAAATTATTTTTAGACGATAACCGAAAACCTTACGATGTATTTAAAAATACTATTGACCCGATTTATGAAAATGATAATGAGTGGACAATAGTAAAAAACTATGAAGAATTTATTGATACAATATTAGAGTCAGGATTACCTGAAATAATATCGTTTGACCACGATTTATCCCAAAATCATTATTTACCGGAGAATCAATCTAATATTGATTACAATAACTTAAAAGATAGAAGTGGTTATGATGCTGCGTTATGGTTAATTGGGTATTGTAGAATGAATAATTTTGAATTACCGATGGTTAAAGTTCATTCGGCGAATCCTGAGGGTAAGAAGAATATTGAGAGGATTTTACATCTCACTAACAAAAGCTCGTAATTTAACCTTATCCCAATTTTTAAGGTCCTCACCATTATCACCAAGTTTTAATGTTGACATTACTCTATGCCACCCCTCAACCATTTCGTATTTACCATCCTTATGTTTAATAACAATAATAGGTTCGTTTTTACCGGTAGTGGTGGCTAATTTTCTTTGAGTATCCATTCGTTCTTTATCGTTGGCAACCATATACGCATCAATCTCACCAAAATTTCTTTCAAGGAATGCGTTTACGGTATTGTCTGTAAAATCTTCAGGATTAACCTCAATTATTCTTAATTTCCAATCACTACCCAAATAATCATATATCATTTTACCCAAAAAAGGTATTGGGTCTCCGTAATATTGTTTCATAATTGTATCAAAACTTTCCTTATCACCACATAAGACATTTGTAACAAATTCAGTTAAAATATATTCCGGAGTATTTGGAAACTCTTTTCTAAGTCTATTATAGAATGATTTACAAACCGAAGATTTTGGTTTGCTTAACGGAATTGATTGTATGTCTTCCAACAATCTATATTGTTGTTCAGTTATTATTATTTTCATATTACATTCTTTCTTTTATATCGTCCAACATACTCTCATCAAACTCAACTCCGTGTCGTTCCAAGAAGTGGTCTAGTAATATACGGACTGATTCATAATATCCTTTATCTTGTAATAATATGTAAGCTCCCAAGTCAGCTTCCAATTCATCTTTAGCATCTCTTGGACCATCGTGACCTAACAATACGTGGGTAACCTCGTGAGCTTCAATAAATTTCAATGAAGATTTTGCGTCCGGTGAATCCGCTAGTATCTCACCATCAATTATGATTAGATTTTTACCCGGAACCATAAATCCAAATCCATATTCATCAAAATATTCTTTAACTTGCCCATATAACGGGTCTTCCTCAAATACTACCACAACAGTTACATCATCCAAAAATTCGGTGGTGTATTCCAATTGAGTACTTTCTTTTATTAAATTTTTATATTGAGATTCTGTTAGTATTACTTTCATATTGATAAATACTTTAAAATTTAGTATCATTACAAAAAAATATATCTTATGATTAAAAATACAACTCCTTATATCGGAAAAATTAGATTCAAATTTGAAAAGTATCCTGAATACACCGGAAAATCAAAATTAAATAAAATTCATTTGGATTTAGGGTTCACAAAATTAGTGTCCCGTATCACACCACATAAAGATTTAGATGGTTGGTTAATTAACCCAGAATGTATTTACCATATACAAAAATATACCGGAGGAAAAATTGGTTCCCATAGTTTTGGAGATAAAAATGAACATATTCTACCAAATTCATTCTTAACCATAGATGGTGAGTATATTGGTGATATTGAACGTGGTTGGTGGTACTACAAAAACAATATGAAGGTATGTAAAAAATACCCACACGGAGTTGCTGAAGTATATGACGATAATAATAAACTAATTGGTTATCACGGATACACTCAC
>Ga0114975_10003701_pt1 | contig 10136 bp, 11 predicted proteins | sample S_130626_EF_Meta_FD_87031 | JGI IMG/M metagenome (GOLD analysis project Ga0114975, IMG submission 87031) | Freshwater microbial communities from Lake Simoncouche, Canada to study carbon cycling - S_130626_EF_MetaG | ecosystem: Environmental > Aquatic > Freshwater > Lake | place: Lake...
CTCCCGTCATCATTCCGGCGTTTGGTTATGAATTTACCGAAAAAGATTCAGCTAACGTCGCTATATTGGGAACGGCTGGGGTGTTGTTTGCGTATGGAAGACGTTTTTAAGGTTAAATACAGAGATCGAAGGAGAAACCAATGTCAATTTCTATGTACAACGCTTCCGTTCCACAGTTTAAAAAAATGCTTGGAAATTTGGCAGTAATCTTGAAAAAAGCCGAGGAACACGGCACTGCTAAAAAGATCGATGGCAAAGTATTTTTAGAGGCACGCTTATTTCCCAATATGTTCGCGCTTGCCAAGCAAGTACAAATAGCGTGTGACCAAGTGAAGAACGGACTGGCACGCTTGGCTGGCATAGAACCTCCTAAGTTCGATGACAAAGAATCCACCTTTGCAGAACTGCAAGAGCGCATCGCTAAGACGCTTGCTTTTATTGACACCATTCAACCGGAACAGATTGACGGGTCGGATAAGAAAGAAATAAAGTTTTCTATTGGTGAGTGGAAATTTGAATTCATTGGTGACCAATATGTACTCACTTGGATCATCCCTAATTTTTACTTTCACATCACCACGGCTTACAACATATTGCGGCACAACGGGGTGGAGATTGGCAAAGCTGACTATTTAGGCGGGTAGTCTCAAATGGACTTAGGCATCAAAAATAAAATTGCGTTGGTATGTGCTTCGTCCCAAGGGCTTGGGCTTGCTTGCGCAACTGCATTAGCGCGTGAGGGCGCTAAAGTTGTAATCAATGGACGCAATCAAGATCGACTGGATAAAGCAATTTCCGTCATTCGCGCCAAGACAGGCGTCGAGGTTACAAGCATGTTGGCCGACATCACTACCGAAGCGGGAAGACAGACCCTTTTTGATGCCTGCCCCAATCCAGACATTTTGATTAACAACAACGCAGGCCCCGCCCCGGGTCAATTGTCTGACTGGAGCCACGATGTTTGGATCCATGCGCTTGAGTCCAATATGTTGGCGCCAATTCTGCTGATCCGCGGCTATATCACTGGCATGCGCGAAAGAAAATTTGGCCGTATCGTCAACATTACATCTGCTATGGTCAAAAGTCCCAGACCTCATATGGCGCTTTCAACATCTGCCCGTACCGGACTAACTGCGTTTAGTAAATCTCTTTCACTGGACGTGGCGGTAGACAATGTCACTATCAACAACCTATTGCCTGAGCGTATAGACACACCTAGACAAGAATTTTTGGCTGAGCGACTCGTGAAACTACACCAAATTACTTACGAAGAAGCGCGCCAGAGAATCATCCAGACCATCGCGGCCAAGCGGATGGGAACACCTGAAGAATTTGCCGATGCGTGTGCGTTTTTATGTAGTGCGCAAGCTGGTTTTATTTCTGGACAGAACTTGCAGTTAGATGGTGGTTCTTATCCTGGCTTGATCTAGTGCTCACAATAGGGAGTGATATTTTGAATATCGTTCCCACGCCAACAGAGCTCACTGCTGTCAAGGAGCCGCCATGATCTTGGATTATTTTTTGCGAGACCGATAGCCCCAACCCAGTCCCTTTGCCAGGATCTTTGGTGGTGAAGAATGGATCAAAAACCTTTTGCAAAATGTCTTCTGACATGCCTGAGCCGTTGTCTTCTACCTCTATGAATACATAAGCGTCGTCGCATGACGTTCGGACTTGAATGACGCCTTCTTTTCCATCTGGAATAGCGTGTGCTGCATTAACCAACAAATTCAAAAGTACTTGATTGATTTGTGAGGCAGCGCATTCAACAAGCGGTAAATTCCCCAGATCTAGTTTTATCGACGCACGATTTTTAATTTGGTTGTTAGCAATATTCAAAGTGGATTTCAAGCCTACGTGAATATCAGAGGGCAGATAGCTTGCAGAAGTATTTGTTCGAGCGTAATCTTTTAAATCTTTGATGATGGTTTTAACGCGTTCAACCCCCTCTTGCGTTTCACTTACCAAGTTATGCACGTCGTTGCGTATGAAAGTGAAGTTGACTTTCTTTTTGAGTGCAGCCAATGCTGCCTCATCTGTTGTGGGTGCATCCAACACTTCTTCATACGCGGTTAAATATTTCTGCAGCGTTGTCAAATTAGAAGAAACATATCCCACGGGGTTGTTGATTTCATGCGCAACACCTGCGGCCATTTCACCCAATGAGGCAAGTTTTTCGGCTTGCATTAAACGCTTAGTGGTCTCATCTAACTTGGCCTCGGCTATGTGCTCACGTTTGACTACTGAGAAATAAGCACGCCATAAAAATACGCCCAAAATCAAAATACCAGAAACTATGGACAAGCCTGACAGTAGAAAATTTTGTTGACGCAAACTTCCCAGCTCCGCAGTGTCGAGCGAGTTGTAGGTCTGTAGTCGGACCCAGCCTAGATGCACCCCAAGGGAAACTGGAGCCCAGGTTGTGATGTAGGCATCATCCCTAGATTGCAAGGTTAATTGGTTTATGTCGGGTGTTTGAATCCAATTCAAATCAAATACCAAATGTGGTTCTTTCCCAATATCGCGTTTAAGGGCTGAAATCACTTTGCCTGAGCTATCCGTTAGAACAACAGAAGCCACCTCCGCATTTGACATCGTTTGCAGGATGCGTGACTCAATAGAGCCATAGTCCTTCGTCACTACTTGATCGACCACTGAGACTATCAAGCCTTGTGTCAGATTTTGTGCAGTTTGGTATTTGCTATCCCACAAAAGGTTTTTGGATTGGTAATAAGCGGCTAATCCAGAAAAAATCTGTAGAGTGGCCAGCGCTAACCCAATCAGTAAAGCAGGTTTAAAACTTTTCCAAAAAGAAGGACTTTGGCCCTGTGGCATGTCATTGGCCAGTCAGGACTAAAAACTTCTCTAGTTGTAGAGATTCCAGAACTTTGTAATGCTTAGCGTAGCTAACAGCCTGTGGCTTATTAAGGTTGATGCCATCAAGGAGTTTTTGTCCCTCTTCGTCCTGGGAGAGTTTGACCATAGCCTTGAGGAAACGGTCACGAACCTCTGAAGGTACAGAAGGATGGGTTGCAATAGGGTGTGGCGTGTAAGCAGGCGTTTCATATAAAACACGCAATTGCGCACGCACTTCTGGCGCTTCGTTGTCAAGCGTGTTGTTTACACCGCCACCAGCCAAGGCGTCTTTATTGATCACAGAGCGATAGACATTGCTATGTGTTTTGACGAAGACTGGATTGATATCGATTTTCTGCTTTGCCAATTGCGCACGAATGAGTAGAGATGCCGCAAATGAATTGGGTGCAGGGAAGGAGACATTTTTCCCTTTGAGATCGTTCAAATTTTTTATCGGGTTATCAGATCGCACGACCAATATGCCCGTTAAAAGATCTTGTGCATCTGCCAGTAGCGGTTGATACTTTTTCTTTTGATAGGCAAGAACTGCGTGGTAGGGGTTGAGAAAGGCGAAATCGGACTCGCCTTTAAGGAATCGTTGCTCGAATTCAGGTATCGAGGGAGAGACCCTCAACTCAAAACAAAGTCCAGCGTCTTGTCCAATTCTTTGAAGCAGAGGGGACCAGGTGGTATAAATTTTTGCGGCTGGAAATTGTGGGACTACATCGAATGTATACACCTTAGTGCTAGTTTGCGCTCCTAAGCACGCACTATATGAAGTTCCTATACATAGAACATAAAAGCAAACAAACTGTAATAAGGTTTTAGAAATAGATATCTTTGTGCGCATAGAGTTTTAATTTATCATAGATTCCAAACTGTCTATATTTATTTACCAAAGCTTCACATTGGAAAATTCTCAACTAAGTTCGCAAGATCACTTGGATCAGTTGGATATTTCAAGTTTCAAGATCTTGTGTGTAGATGACGAGCCCAATATCTTGTCGGCTTTGCGTCGTATGTTCATGCTATCTGGCTTTGATATTGAAGAAGCCTCTAGCGGTGCAGAAGCTATACAAAAACTAGAAGAAAAAGAATTTCACCTAGTCCTCTCAGACATGCAAATGCCAGGAATGAATGGCGCAGAGCTTTTGGCCCAAGTTAGAGAGCGGTGGCCCAAAGTCATGCGTTTGATGCTCACAGGTACTGCGGATTTGAAGGCTGCTATTTCCGCCATCAATGAAGGCGAAATCTACAGATATCTGACCAAGCCTTGGAATGACGAAGAGGTCGTCTCTACGATCAAGTCTGCCCTAGAGCGTTGCGCGTTAGTACGTGAGCGTGACAACTTACTAGAGTTGACCAAGCAGCAAAATTTAAGTCTTGCTGATATGGTCAACACCTTAGAAGAAAAAGTCAAAGAAAGAACGGCGGAGCTCAGCAATTCTTACGATGAGCTAAGGGGCTCCTACATCGCCTCTGTCAAAGCCTATTCAACGCTGATTGGCCTTCGCGATAGTGCTTTGCTGGCCCATTCAAAGTCAGTGGCTGATTTAGCTGTTCGTGTGGCTAAAGCGGCGAATTGCTCACAAAATGATACGCAAGATATTTATATTGCTGGTCTGTTGCACGATATTGGCAAGATAGGCTTATCGGATGAAACGCTTAGCAATTTAAGCAAGGGTGTAGGTGGCTATAGCAAGAAACTTTATGAAGCACATGCTAAAGCGGGACAAGATTGTCTTGCAGGCTTGTATGACATGGAACGCATTTCTTTGTACATCGGAGCGCACCACGAAAGATTTGATGGTTCAGGTTTTCCAAATGGCCTCAAGGGCGATGCCATTCCGTTTGGAGGAAGAGTCCTCGCCGTTGTGGAAGCATTTGAGGAAGTTCAAATCAAGAAAAAAGATGTAGAACAACTGTCGCCCAGAGAAGCCGCATTGCTTATCAATGATTATTCAGGCACTGCGTTTTGTCCTGAGGTTTGCAAATTACTGTTAAAAGTTTTGGGTGTGGTGGCACTACACAAAAAATCACAACCGCCCGTTGCTGACGAAAGCATTGCAGCTACAGAAGATGTTGTGAGGCCTTCAACACAAGAGGTGGTCGCTCCAACTGCACCTAAGCGAGACAACGTTCCCCAGAAAAATGACGTACTGATTAAAAACTTACTGACTTATTCAGAACTTCTAAGCGTAGTCGCTAAATTTCCTGGTGCCCAAGTTTTTGATGAAAGAGACCAGGCCAATGGCTATTTATGGGTTCGACAAGCAGGTGGTGTCGATAACGCAAATCCTAAATTGGTGAAGTGGTTGGGGGAGCATAAGTTTCTACTCAAAGAAGACAAAGGTTGGTTCTTGCCCTTGCTGTGAGTAGATATTCCCAAAACGATCTAATAGATAACCCTAGGGTTTTCGGGGAGAAGTTGTTAGGCTATTAGTTCGTACATTTAGAGCAGAAACATATCCACCATCCCCCCACTTATTGGAATCATTACATGAGCATTTCCCGCAATCTATCGCGCCGCCAACTTTTACAAACTGGTGCTGCACTCACCATACTGCCTGCATTCGTACCTTCTGCTTTCGGCAAAGCACCTATCGCAGGTAGCCAAGTGATTAGCGTGCACCGCATGAAACTTGGCGCTTTTGAAATCACCAGCATGTTGGACGGTTATATCGACATTCCACCAGCTGTTTTGCAAGCCGATTCAGCCATGGTGAAGTCGATGCTCAATGCTGGTGGTTGGCCAGATGGTCCTATGCGTCTTCCAGTCAATACGTTTCTTGTGAATACGGGCGAAAAATTAGTGTTGCTCGATGCGGGCGGTGCAAAAATGTTGGGGCCAACAGCCGGTCGTCTACCGCAATGCTTGGCAGCGGCAGGTATAGACCCTGCACAAATAGACGAGGTCTACATCACCCATTCGCATGGTGACCATTTGCATGGCACCGTCACACCTGATGGCGGAAAAATGTTCCCCAACGCCATATTGCGTATCTCCAAAGACGATATGGATTTTTGGGCCAATCCTGCTGAAGAGGCGAAGGCTGCTGATAACCAAAAACCACGCTTTATGCCTGCCAAGCGTGCCGTTGCAGCGTATGGCAATCAAATCAAACCGTTTCGATTGGGTGAAGAGCTGACACCTGGCATCAAATCTGTGGAGGCGGTAGGACACTCGCCTGGACACAGTTGCTATTTGGTGCAGTCCGGCAATGCAAAATTGCTTGCGATTGGTGACACCATTCACGTTGCGCCAGTGCAATTCCCACGTCCTGAAATTACAGTGGCTTTTGACTGGGATCAAGCCAAAGCGCGTGCTACCCGTTTGTCAATCTTTGATACGGTAGTGAAAGAGTCAATTCCTATCGCTGCAGTGCATTTGCCATTCCCAGGTATTGGTGTTCTGCGTAAAAAAGGCACTGAATTTATTTTTGATCCAGCACCTTGGCAGTTGTTTTAAGGTTTTTGCATGTTTGAGATTTCAAAAAACAGGCGACTAGCCTCCAAACTTTTTGCTGCCTTATCGGTTGCTGGCGTATTCGCATTACCAAACGCTTTCGCCCAAAGCTATCCAAACCGTGCTGTCAAATTGATTGCCCCTTACCCCGCAGGGGGCGGAGTTGATTCTGTAGCACGTTTACTTGGCGAGAAACTCTCTGCGCGCCTCAACCAAGCGATTGTGATTGACAACAAACCTGGCGCTGCGGGAACTATAGGCGCGGATGCTCTTGCCAAAAGTCCTGCGGACGGTTACACGCTGATGTTAGGCAGCATTACAGACTATGCGATCGCACCCCATGTGCACAAAAGCCTTGGCTTTGATTTGCGTAAAGACTTCGCACCTATTGCAGAGTTGGGTTACGGCACGGTCGTGTTGGTTGTAAATGCAGATTTCGCAGCCCGCAATGTGAAGGAACTCATTGCCATGGCCAAAGCCAAACCCGGTGAATTAAGTTTCGCTTCTTCCGGCTTAGGTGGTTTGCAGCATTTGAACGGAGAAATGTTCAAGCAAATGGCAGGTGTAGATTTAGTGCACGTGCCTTATAAAGGCTCAACACAGTTACTGCCAGACTTGTTAGCAGGCCGTGTGCCCATGGCGTTTGACAGCTTGCCTCCGCATTTGCCGCATATCAAGTCTGGCAAGGTGCGTGCACTGGCAGTTGCAAGCGCCACCCGATCCAACGCTATTCCAGACGTTCCCACCATGGCTGAAGCAGGCATCACAGGCTATGAGTCAGCAACCAACTACACATTGTTTGCGCCTGCAGGAACTTCTAAAGACATCGTATCTATGCTCAATAAAGAAGTGAATCTCATACTCAAAACGCCTGAAGTACGCGAAAAATTAACCTCCTTAGGTATCACCATCACGGGCGGTACCGTCGATTCAGTGGAAAAGCGTATACCTGCTGAAATTGACAAATGGAACCGTGTGGTTAAAAACGGTAACCTGAAGTTTGAGTAATTGATGACTCTCCGTCGCGTTTTCATTACGGGCGCCTCCAGCGGCATAGGCGAAGCCATCGCCCAAGCCTTTCAGCTTGATGGTGCGCAAGTGATAGCCACAGGTGCCACAGAGCAAGAAGTTCAAAGAGCCGCATCGGTAGCAGATAACAAAGGCATCGACTTTCGTGTTTTAGACGTGCGCGATGATGCGCAAGTTCAAAGCATGGTCAAAGGTATTGGCGAACTAGATGTCGTGGTGAACTGTGCTGGTGTGATTCAGCGTTCTCTTGAGTTAGAAGCAGAAGCATTCGCGCGCACAGTAGACATCAATCTCAATGGAACCATGCGTGTATGCGCAGCAGCACGTGAAGGACTCAAGGCTAGACGTGGCTGTATCGTGAATACGGCTTCTATGCTGAGTTTCTTTGGTGGTGGGTTGGTCCCGGGCTATAGCGCTAGCAAGGGTGGCGTTGCGCAACTTACCAAATCATTGGCCATAGCCTATGCCGATGACGGTATACGTGTGAACGCAGTAGCGCCAGGTTGGATTGCAACGCCGCTTACCCAAGCTTTGCAAGACGACCCACAACGTGCTGCCCCTATATTGGCACGCACACCCATGAAACGATGGGGTACACCAGCGGACATTGCAGGGCCTGTGATGTTCCTAGCTAGCCCTCAAGCCCAATTCGTGACAGGCGTCATACTTCCTGTAGACGGCGGTTATTTAATCTCTTAATTTAGAAAGATAGAAGTCATGACCCCCATTGTTCAACAACCTGGTATCAAAGCCGAAATAGCCATACCCGCTATTCCAGACGACGAGCGCGTGTGGGTTCCTCAAGCGCCAGATGTATGGTTTCGTCCGCTTTTAATGAATACCGTTACAGGCAGTTGGTGTAATTTATTACGTGTGCGCAAGTCAGGCGTTTTATCCCGTCATATCCATCCATCATGGGTCACGGGATACGTCATCAAAGGAGCTTGGCGCTATTTAGAGCATGACTGGGTTGCCACCGCTGGTTCTTTTGTGTATGAGCCACCTGGTGAGATTCATACCTTGGTGGTGGATGAGGTGGTTGGTGAGCCAGAAATGATTACCCAATTCAACATCCATGGAGCGATGGTCTATGTCGATGACAAGGGTCAGACTACTGGGTATGAAGATGTATTCACCAAAATAGAGATGTGCCGAAAGCACTATACCGATGTGGGATTAGGGGCTGGGTACATAGATCAATTCATTCGTTAAAAATAAATGGGGCCCCTTGGGGCCCCATTTATTACTAGGTCTATTTACGTTAAGGTTTAAAAACGTAACCTGAACCAATCATGGCATTGGCTGGAATAGCTGGTAGATCAGAAAACAACTTAGGGTTATCTTTCATGACCTTGAGCATATGCTTAGGCTCTATATGTTTGTTTACATCAAATGTTGATTTGATAAAGCCCAAACGGTTTAGACGATCCTCGGCGCTCCACAAGGCTTTGTAATTATTTATAGACAAGCGACGATCAGCTTGTTGGATATTGAACTGCATCGCTGCTTCTGCCACATCCTGTTTGAGTCCGGGAATCCAGCGTGTTGCAACTTGGGCAGCGGCTTTTGGATTGGCGCGCATCCATTGGTCTGCCTCTGAGACAGCAGCAAGAAACTTTTCTATGGTTGCACCGTTCTTTTCAACCCAAGGACGCAAGGCAACATTAAAGCCTACATAAGAAATCACATCTCCACCGCGAATTACTTCTATAGCGCCGGGCACGTCTTTCAGCGCAATGATGGGCACTGGATCCCAGCACGCAAAAGCGTCAATGCCTTTTGCTAAAAGAGCCACAGTCATATCCGGAGGTGGCGTGTTCACTAGCGTCACATCGGCTGGTGTGAGGCCTGCTTTTTCAAGCAATCCCAAAACATACAAGTGGTTGATCGTGCCAAAAGAAGCTGCAATCTTTTTGCCTTTGAGTGATTTGAGATCGCCTTTGACAATCCCAGAACCTGCACCAGCAACCAAGGCGATGGTGGCGTCACCTCCTAATTTATGGGCACTTCCACTGTAGTTGCCTAGTGCCACTAAATCCATACCGCGTAGCACCGCACCAATCATCGGTACGCCGACTTGCAGCATATCGTTCTCACCCGCTTGCAATGAATTCAATGCATCTACACCCGTCGCATAGGGGCGCGCAATGGTTACATCTAACCCCCATTTTTCAAAGAAACCTCGCTCCAGTGCAATGGGTAATCCAATTTGGTCAATGCCAGCCACCATGCCCGCTTTCATCTTGACCAAGTCTTGCGACATGGTGAGTCCTGGCGCTAACAAGCACAGGCACAAGAGCAATTTTTTCAACAACATGTTCAGTCTCCTTTTAGTGGTTCTATACGTTTTACCCAAAAAGGGCGTGCAAGGCTTGATAAATCATCCCGCTTCACCCCGCGAACTTCGATCGACATATCTTCCGTACCAGATACACGGCCAAACTGCTGCATGGCCATTACGTGGAACCGGTCGGGAGTGAAAGGCAAAACAACTTGCACATTCACTTTGCTTTTGCCTTCACGCAGACTATCTGCGACCTTGCCGGGAGCTGTTGATCCCAAATAAATCTGCCACACAGCGTAGAGCAATATTCCAGCAAAGACAATTCGTCCTTGCGTGGATTGATGAATCAACTGCCACAGTTTCATGCAGAACGTACCTTCTGCAGTACTTGTGCACTGAGAGCTTTGAAGGTGTCGTCTTCAATCAAGTGTTCCCAAACCCTTGGGCGTTCGAGTGCAATAGGCATATCTTCCAGGACGCGTCCTTTACTCAGCACAACGA
>Ga0114975_10003702_pt1 | contig 10135 bp, 8 predicted proteins | sample S_130626_EF_Meta_FD_87031 | JGI IMG/M metagenome (GOLD analysis project Ga0114975, IMG submission 87031) | Freshwater microbial communities from Lake Simoncouche, Canada to study carbon cycling - S_130626_EF_MetaG | ecosystem: Environmental > Aquatic > Freshwater > Lake | place: Lake...
CCAAACACATCTGCGTTTGCTTCTAACCATTTTGATACAGACTCCTCAGTTGGGTCTATATCCTGCGGAATAAAAGAAGAAATCTTCTGATTTACCCCGCGACTTGCGAGGGCTTCTTTAATCACTCGTTCTCTTTGCGCTTTATTTAAAGATTCAAAGTTAGCTTTAAGATCTGCCAACTCTTTATCTTTTTGCTTATTAGCCTTGCGTAGTTGTTTAACGAGATCATTGCTTAACGATTCAACACTTGTGTCGGTGTCGTCATCATCCTCGTAGTCATTATTGGACATAGTCCATCTCCCATTCGTTGTAGTTGTCGTAGACCTCATACAGTTTGGGGATCTCTGTATGGCTTCTACTACCGGTTTTGGTGTCTCTCCATCAGACCGGTGTTCCTGATGGTAGGCCTAGTTAATAGGAGCCAGCTCTATCTCTTGCTAGTGCTCCACTGGTTATACCAGTTTGACCACCAAAGGTGGCCTTTTCCATTCCAATAATCTTCTTACGTTTCTCTCCTGCTTGGGTTTGTCCTGACAGTTTAAATAATTCTTCTTCTGCTGTTGCTTGAGTATAAGGAGACTCTCCATAGATTGCGGCAAGTTGTGAACCACGTTGTAATCCACTACCAATAGCGCCGTAACCTTCTCTAGCAGATTCAGCAGTTACGCCATAACGAGCAAGTTGTTCTGCTCTGGTAGCTGAAGTCCCAAGACCAGCACCCATTGCAGCGCCACCAATCTCAGCAGCAGTTACTTTACGTTTAATTTCAGATAATGCTTTACTAGGATCAAGAGCATAAGCAAGAATATCACCATTAGTAATATCAGGATAGAATTGCTTTAGTGCAGCAGTTACCTCTGGTGCTGCGTTAACAACTCTATTTTGTGCTGTAAGAACTCTATCTTCTAATTCAGTAGAAGATACATCACTAGTAAGTAATTTTTCAAATCCTTCTTGTCTACCAGTAGAATCTTTAGTGTAATAAGATTTAGGTAATCCATAGTTACGCATTACATTCTGATACTGATCTTCCATTCTTACATATGTGGCTTCGTCTAAAGCACTAAGTCCAGCAGCTACACGGGCTTTATTAGCAGCAAATCTCTTTTGATAAGCATCTGTTGCTCTTAATGCTAATGTCATCTCAGAAGATGATGGACCTGATTGTATAAGACCTTTTAAAGGTTCTACTAATGCACTTAATCCATATTGACTAAACTCTGATAATAAAAGATCATAGGCAGACTGACCTGTACGGCGTAGTTTTTCGGCTGCATTAGAATCTTCTAATTCTTGTTTGGCTTTTGCAACTGCTTCATCAGTTAATTGTTTTAATGTTTTTCCACCAAAGGTTTCAATATTTACTTTAGAATCTGGTTTGTTACCACTGTCAGTAACAACCTTATTGTATTGTGCAAGTTTTTGCTCTGGAGTTAATGGCACACCTTCATTAGTAACTTCGCCAAATTCGTTTGTGGTTGGTCTTGCCATTATTTACCCCTGAAATCCAAAGTCCTGAAGGACTCTAAGTGTTGTATCTGCAACCTCTTTTTTAGCATTGTCTGTATATTGCCAACGAACATCTTTGCGTAGTTCTTTTTCAAAATCATAAATTGATTTAGTTCCAACCTTGCCATCTGCTTGAGTATAGGAAAGGGCGCTTCTAATCTTAGGATCAAACAAATCAATAGCAGTATAAGGTATCTCAAGGATATTGCTCATAGACTGAATATAAGGATCTGCTAATGTCTTTAGATCAATACCTGCTTTAATCTTATCTGCCAGTTGAGGAAAGGCACTTGCTGCGCTCTCTCTTAAAGTAGAGTAGATAGTATCTGCATCTATTAGACCAGCTACTGCCTTATTAGCATAATCAGTCGCTGCTGAATCTGAAAGCATAATGCCGTTCTTAGCAGCAAAGTTTTTGAACTCAGTAAAGTATTTTCCTGAAGGTCCTTCTGGAACATTACCTATACCAATTGCTTGTTTACCAGAAACAAGTTGACCTTTGATATTAGTATCAAGCCATACAGCAGGATCAGCATTGTCTGCTGTCAGGTACTCAGTATTTACAAGTTCACCATTTTTATAGGTCTCTTTAATGGTGGTTTTAGATTTACCATTAGGTAATGTATATTGAGCTTTTAATTGTGGAAGCCAGATTGCTAATTCAGATTGATTAGCATCTCTACCATAATACTGTTTAAAGATTTGGTTAATCTTAGATACTAAAGCAGTATCATCTGGGATAGTTGAAGAGTTGTAATTTCTAGTATAGGTACCAGATTTCTTTGGTTTAGTATCGCCACCTACTACAGGTGCTCCACTTAAATCAACGCCAAATTCATTAGCAATGGCTGTTGCTCCACCTGATGCAGATGCACTATCAGTATTGGTTACTTTTCCCGTTCCTGGGTCATAAGTAAAAACCATTATTTAACCGCCTTTGGTGTTAAGTATTTATCAAATACTAAATCTTGAGATAAAAATCTATCATATACATAAGAGAACCCAAGTTTATCATCTGATTTTAATTTGTTAACTACTGCATCGTAAATATATCTCATATCTTTATTTGCTTTTGCATCTATAGATTTTACATCTCGCTTAGCCAATTCATTTGATATCTTATTTCTAAGGTTAAGATAGGTTGATATTGATTTCCAAGTTGTATTACTACCATTATCTTTTATAAAATCTGGATTGTTTAGAATAGTTCCAAGACCAACAATAACTTTATTTGTTTTAGAACCATCTGAATCTAGATAGTCATCATACCAAGCTGTTTGAACATATTGACCAGTCTTTTTATCAAACAAAGGTTTACCGTCAGCATCTGTTTGGACTGCTAATTTAGATATTACTTGTTCTTTAATATACTTTAGATCTTCAGCGCCTGTTTCTTGTATTGAGGAAAGTCCTCGTTTTTGTAATTCTCCGTCAATTGCATCAGACATTTTATTGTATCTAATCCAACCCTTTTCAGCATCATTCCTCTTCTGAGATTCTGCTGGACTCTGTGACGATAAGAATGTATCAGGTGAGTCAGGTGAGACCTTTTTGTTATATAGATAGTTATATGCTGATTGGGAAAATTCATAACCACTAGGATTATTTACAACTAGTCCAATAAGTTTTGGATCAATTTTAGTTAAATCAGATACTAGACCACTATACTTTTTAATGTTTTCTGTTGCCTGAACTGAAGATTGAACTCCAGTAGGGTTCTTAGATAAGCTGGCAGAAAAGTCAAAGTACTCAGGATAGTCATTAAGAAATTTAGCATCGGCATTAACACCGTAAATTCTTTTATACTCTTTTGATTTATCTAGGTAGTATTTATATGGACTATCAAAACGTGGAGCAAAAGGCATAATCAAGTTTGCAAAGGTACGCATCCTCCAGTAATCCTTAGTCATATCCATAATCTTTGCTGGACTAACTGGTGGTTTACCGTCACGCTTTGCGTTCTGTTGTTCTGTTTTCCAAATCAATTGGTAGGTTCTAGCAAACTGTGGATCCTTTAATTGATCCTTACGAGTTAATTCTCTCTGAAGCCAGGGTGGTAGAAATGCTGATATTGCATCCTTTGGATATCCATAAGGAAACATTCCTTTTAGGGACTCTCGTATATCTGGCTGATTCTTAGTTAATTCACCCACAGTAACTCCAACATATGGACCTACTGGAAATATATCAGATATAACATTTGGATTACCGGTATTATAAAGAACATCTAATCCACCTTGAAATATAATATCTAAGGATCCTTTTGGAATACCAACTGTAGTTAATGATTCTAAACCTGGTATACCTCTAAGAGGTTTAGGAACATCAAGCCAAATAGTATCATTACCTTTTGTCTGCCCAACTGGAACCTGATTACCGTCTTCATCGGTTACAAGTCCTGCTCTGTTAGGCGATTGCCATACGAGATAACCCTTATTAATAATAGATGGATCTGCCATTGCTAACTTAGTCCAAGTTTTATAAGCATTTTCTTGTGCTGAGAAGAATGGGTTAATATACTTCATAGCGGTAGCAAGATTAGTCTTACGCTCAATATTAAAAAGAATACCCTTCATCTCGCGTAAGGCAAACTTGTGTGCTTGAAACATAATAGCTTCTTGATCTGCTTTGCTAATTATTTCGCCTCTAAGACCAGCTACTACTTCTACTCTACGCTTAGCCTCTTGGCGATATAAATGAACATAAACTGGATTTCTAGCAAAAGCATCCTCAGGCATAGTTGCCAATAATTTAAATAAAGAGTTTATTCCTTTTTTAACTGAAACATCTGAAGCATTAAATATATTTTCTGTAAGAACGTGACCGTGAATAATAGGCAATACTGTAGGATCTTTAAATGTTGCTCTTAAATCATTAGCAGTAACATCAGATATTTTGTTGCGTAGGTTAGATGATACTGGAAGGTACTGATCTAGGAATCCATTAACCTTATTAACGTATTCAGTTGAATCATCTGAAGAGATAGCCAGTCTACGGCGTAGATCGCGACCATCTGGAGATGATTTTACCCAACGAGCAATATCTTCAAGAGATTCACCTTTAATAATCTTCTTTACTACTACTGAGTTACCAAATTGTGTGCGTAGTGTCTGCGCCCATTGGTCAAAGTACCCAGGATCGGTAGGTTTTACAGCACCAATACCTTTAGATGATAGTTTTGTTTTGTATAGATCTGTATTGCTATCAACCATACGCTCAAAAGAATTACCAGAAGATGCAATACGCTTAAACATATCGCCTAGTGGTCCACCAAAGGCATCATCAAGAATGTATTTTTGACCATCAGATGTGGTTACATTATATGATCCACTACCAATAGTTTGATCTGGTTTTACGTTCTTAGATTTATTAAGTACAGTTGAGTAATGCTGATATATAGATTGTTTTTCTTCTTGTAAAAGTTTAAAGGTATTAAGTTCACCAGCAAGATCTATATCATCTGGGTTTAAAGATACCTTAGCCTCTAGTGCTGATATGCGAGCCTTTAATTCATTCAGTTCATTTATAACTTTAGTGTTTAATTTTTGAACTTGTCTAAAAGTTAGACCAGCATCTACTGCTCTATACTTATCAACTAAACGAGCAGGTGTGGATACTGTATCATTTAAAACATTCTTAAGACCAGGACCTAAATGGCGTAGTTGAGCATATGCCCCTATAGAACTAGCAATACGCAAAGAAGAATCTACGGTGTTACGAATAGTATAACCTAGACGTAGTAGAACTGCTGCTTTAAACACATCCTGAACAAAGTCCAATGAGTTAAATACTGCATTTTTAGTATTACCAAGTAGATTAATTTGCTTGGCATTGCGCTTTAACAAATCATCCATTAGGTCAAAATCCATTATAGGTAAAAAGTTCGCAGTTTGTGATTCTAACTGTGGAACTTTAATAATAGAACCATCAGTATCTACCATAAAGCCTTTATCTTTAATAGACTTTAGGGCTGAAGTTCTAGCACCTTTATAGTTATTATAAATATCCATAGCTATTTCTTCATCAACATTATGTTTTTTAGCAAGTGCTCTTACACCAGCACCTTCAAGATTTAAGGTTGCTAGATTTCTTGCTTCTGGTGTAGATGCTGCTAGATATGGATCTACTAAGGCCTTGCTCTCGTCTGGTGTTAGATTAAGTCTTTTTTCTAATCTAGAAACGTTAGCAATAACTTCTCTGTAAGAATCTGGGTCGTTAAAATTTACTAATCCTGCTGGGCGCTCTCCTGGTGACCAAGATACTTTTTGATATAAACGGTGAAACGGAGTAGGCTGAAATACCTCAACCTTAGAAGCCCCTACTGTTTGGTCATAAAATTTAAGTGATCTAGATTTAGCAACAAAATCTTCTGCACCTTGTAAAACTTTACCAGTAGTACGGGTTAATGAACCGCCAGCTTTACCAATTTCCATAAGATCAGCAAAGTATTTATCAGTTGCTGCTAAAGACCTATAGTTAGCTAATGCCTCATCTGCTACTGCTTTATTATCATTTAAGAATGGAAGCATACCTGAACCATCAGGAGCTGAGAATAACTTAAACTCATCTACTGCTGATAACTTACCGCGCTCTGCTTCTAAAGCGTCAGTAATGTAGGCTCTTTGTAGACGTAAATCATCCATAGCCTTAGGATCACCAAGTGCTGAACGAAGAATAAGCGCAGTTTCATCTACATCTATTGAATCACCTAGTAGGTGGGCAAGTAGTCCTGGGTTAGATGAAGATTTAACCATAGGATGAGATAGAGCATAGGTTGAGTTATTATCCGTAAAGTCTTTTAGTACTTTAGTAAAACGATTATCTACACCGTATTGAGCCTTAGTAATATCTTCTGCGGCTTTAGCCACTAGATCTGCGTTCTTTAATTTACCAGTACCAACTGTACTTTCTTTTAATACCTTAACACCTTTAGCAGCACCTAATGAAACATCACCAAATAATTGAATACCAATGTTTCCTGCTTTTTCTAAAGCACTAAACATACCGCTTTTGTATGCGGCTTCTCTTTCTCTTGGATCATAAATATTAAATTGTGGATCATAAGATAATCTAGTTGCTGAAACGGTACCAGAAAGGGCTGCCTTACCAAAGTCTATTGTTTGTGCGCCTTTATAGGCCTTCTTCCAATCGTCAGGATTAAAAAAACTTGCTTTTCCACCTGATACTTGACCTTGCATTAAAAAATAAGTAGATGCTGGTTCTCTAATTACTTCTTGATTTACTTTATATAAACCTTCAAGTGCTGGAGCTATACCAGGAACTTTATAAATTGCTCCAGCAGCAGAAGCAAGTGGTTTAACTATACTTTTTTGTGCTTCACTTGATGCAGCTTTAAAAGGCTGAATAAATCCATTGTATTCTTCATCATCATTCCAAGGCGCAGTTCCGATATCCCAAGCAAAATTAACAGGAGCAGTTACTAATCCTGCTACCTCTTCACCAAATTTAAAAGCATTTTTAGCAGCAGTACTTGCTACATCACCGATTCTGTTCCATACACTCACAACTGATCCTTTAATTGTCTGATAGCTTTGCGAGTTTCTGGTGATGTATTAGGCAGGTCTGAAATGTAAGCCAATACTGGCATATAAGATGAAATTGCTGCTCTAAAATTTGTGTCATCTGGTTGGCGCATAACAAGTGCTTCTGATCCTGCACCATCACCCATATCAATACCATTAGTAACTGGCTCATTTGGGCGTTCTGTTGGAGCAAATAGTTGAGTTACCGGTGCTTGTGCTACCGGATTAGATGGTCTTCCACCTACATTGTCTGCAATACCACGAGTCTTTGACTTTGCTGCTGCTGTATTAAGCGCGGCAGTCTCGCCGCCTTCTCCATATGATGTTGAACCTAAATTCATATCTGTTCTCTTGGAGTATTTACCTGGGCCTGATGCGCCAGCTAATGGGCCTGTTGCCATTATTCCTCCTTTAAAGTTTCTAAGTCTTGCGAAAATTGTTGCCAGATTTTTTCTTCTTGGCTCTTCTGTGTTGAATTGTAGATAGCTAATTGGTGCAGATCATCTGCAAGTGCTTCTACTACTGATACTAAGTTTAAAACAAATCCTGATGCTATTACTAAGTAATCTGACAGTCGCACTGGGCGATTAAGATTGTTATCGTTATTCACCCAGTACTCCCATCTTTAAAATAATTACGCTTTCTTTCCTTTGCGACCTGCTGGTGTCATACCAAAAAACACTTTTCCACCTGCTGGCTTAGAAGTATCCTTCTTACCCTCTAGCGGCTTTGACATAGGTGCTGCTGCTCTTGATCCTTTATTCATTATTCACCTCCCTTATTTATGCTGCTCCGCCAATGGAGGCGAGTAGTTGTGCGATATCAGGTCTTGGTCCAGCAGCAGGGGCCTCTCCGCTTTGTTGTTGTTCAGTTGGCTGCGAGGCAGGAACGGGGGCCGTTCCTACTGCTGGAATAGCAGGTTGTTCAGCAGTAGGTGGTGCTACTGGTTGTGGTTCTGGTGCAAATGCTTTTTCTATAATGTTTTCTAATTGGAAACCCTTTTGTCTTCCTTGGATTACTTCAGCAATTCTTGTAATGACTTGAGATGGGTCTTGACCTTGGGCAGCAAGTGCGGGAATAGTTTGTGCATACTGAGCAACAGCAACGCGAAGAGAATCACGCATTTCTTCAATGTCAACTCTTTGCTCTTCTTGCGTAACATTTAACTCCATTGGTATTTCTCGGCGGACATAATCACGGGATACTAACTTATCGCTACGCATTTGTAGTAATGCAATGATGGCACGGTTAGGATCCATACCAGACATAATGCCGTAACGTACATCTACTCCATACTCGCCTTTAATATCACGAGATGGTGTGTATTTCATTGTATAAGGTGTACCGTCATCGGTTCCCTTAATAGTCTTAGTCATATTACCAAAGACAACCTCATCTACTTCAAAGCAAAGTGAGGTTAACTCTTGGAATAATCTAGCAAACTGCGCTTGTGCTGCTTTAACTTGTGTATCAAAGCCAGCTTGTAATGCTTGAACTCCACGACCTGTAACAACAGAGGCATCAATATTACCTGAACGAGATTCAGGGTAGCGAGAACCTAATCTTAATTCACGCTCTAGTACACCTGACTCTGTAAAGACTCCTGCTGGTAGTTCTAGTGGAACTCTACGAATACCTTGTGGATTAGCAGACCTCATAATTGCATCTGGTCCTAGTGCTAACTCCTGTACATCCTGTGGAATAGCAATAGGTGCTTGAATGGACTTCTCTGCTGCTTGGATCTGTAATACTGCAAAGCGAGCACGGGCTAACTGAACGGAAAGAACATCATCAAATTGTCCACGAGCTTCACCATCTAAAGATGAACGAAGTGCAACTCTTGCTAAACACTTACCGACTGGGTTAGGTGTATTAGATAGAACTAAGTTATCACGCTCTGGTATAAAAATTAAGTCTTGATCTTTATCGTGGTATCTAACAATAGATAGATAAGGGGAAGCGTAAGAATAAACGTTTCTACCAATGATCTTATCGTAGAACTCAGGATACTGGGAAGCAATACTCTCAGCATCGGATGCAATAATCTGTGATATAGATAGGCAACGACCAAAGCGGTCTACCTCAGGGTATACACCAAAAGGATTTAGTAAACGGATGCGAGGATTGTTTGTCTCGTAATCCATCTCAATCATTGCTGGCAATAGACCGTAGGTATTAAAGTAATCAGCGCCGGTATACATCTGGATCTGTAGATCAGATGATGAGATGTAGTAATTTGCAATACGAGTTCTAGTATCAGCAGCACGGCGTTGGGTATCAGATACCATATTGGTTGCTGCACAATTAAAGGATGGCAGTGGTGCCATTACCTCTGCTAGATCACGGGCAGCTACATCTACAAAGTTTGCCACTAAAGGCTTTGGGTAATCCTCTGAGAACATCGCTGGATATACTTTTGATATATCACCTTGGCGCACGGAAAGAACATCGCGCATACGCTGATCTCTAGCTGCATAGCGGTTCTTCAACCGATCTATCTTTGAGACTACCTCTTTAGTTGATAACAATTATTTTCCTTACTAAAGTTTATTAGCCTAGAAGTTTCTTGGCTTTGTCCATCTTCTTTCTAGTTTGAGTCTTAGCAATGTTCTCAACTCTTACTGCTGTTCTACCACGATCTGCCTGTATACGCTTTTGTACAACAGGTGTTAAATCTTTAATTAATTTTTGTTTTTGCTCATATGATAAATTTAATTTACCTAATCCTTGATATACATAATCAGAAGCAGCTTTTTTAGCATTGAAACTAACTTGATCTTTTGATGCCTGTACTTTAGTAGCGTATTTCTTTGATTCTAACATTTTATCTCCTTAGATAAATGTACGTTCTTTTTCTGCAAACAGTTCATCTAGGTTGACGACTGTTCTCTTGCTCTGTTCATACTTTGATAGAAATGGATTCTTCAAATGGTGTGTCTGGTACTTACCATAGTTGAGCATCTCTCTTGCTCTGATCTCGCAGAACCAAAGAGCCATTACCATATCTGTCTTACCCTTAGTCGTAGGAGACCAAGTAATTAACTGCTCTATTAGAGCCTTAATGTTTTCAGTTTGATCTGAAG
>Ga0114975_10003704_pt1 | contig 10132 bp, 12 predicted proteins | sample S_130626_EF_Meta_FD_87031 | JGI IMG/M metagenome (GOLD analysis project Ga0114975, IMG submission 87031) | Freshwater microbial communities from Lake Simoncouche, Canada to study carbon cycling - S_130626_EF_MetaG | ecosystem: Environmental > Aquatic > Freshwater > Lake | place: Lake...
ATAAAAAATTAGAAAATTATTTAGAAAAAATGAACTTTCATGGAAGTAATATGAATATGGGTGAAATACAATTTCATAGTATATCACTTGAAAATACAAAAGCAACCTTTTTAAAAGAATCTAATTATGATATCACATTGTTAATAGGATTAAATTCGGATTTTGAAGGCGGTAGGTTTATACTTTTAAACAAAGAGATTGATAAAAATATGCATATGGATAATACACCAGGGGATATGATAGTTTTCTTTTCAAATATTGAGTATGGAAGTGGTAAAATAATTAATGGTACAAAACATTATTTAAAAATAGGTATTAAAAATATCTTAGATTCTAATTTATCCAAATCACTTATATAACTTTTATGGAAAAAATAATATACGATACAACCACATATCTTTATAAAGATGTATTAAATCTAACCGAATTTAAAAATGAAATTTTAATAAAATGTAATGAAATTATTAAAAGTTTACCAAATGTTACTCAAGATGGATATGGGTATTTTGAAGAAAGTAGAAATATAAATTTTATAGGTGATATTAAAATTGAAAATAAATTAGATGAAATTTTAAATTTTGGAATTAAATCATGTATTGATGTGTATCAACTTGAATATAATTTACCATTTAATAAAATTAGTACAGATTGTTGGGTGAATGTAGTTAGAGCTAAAAATCCTGTACAATTTGATGATATTGAAAGTGATGTGCGTCAATATCACATACATACCGAAATAAATCAAAAGAATAAAACATTTATACCACATTTTACATGGGTTTATTATATTCAAATGCCTGATAACTTAAAAGGTGATGACGGTACTTTATATATCAAAGGTGAAAATGATATTGAATATTTTATACTTCCAAAAGAAGGTGAATTTATAATAATGAAATCCGATTTACCACATTCACCACAGCATGCATTGGATTCAACAAAAGATAGAATGGTCTTAGCTGGAAATGTTGGGTTTGAATTTATTAAAAAACAAAAATCATTAATGTAATATGAAACATAATTTAGATAAAATTGTTATAGTTGGGGGAGGTACGGCGGGGTGGCTATCTGCGTTGTATTTAAATAGAAAATTTAAAAATTCAAAAATAACATTAATTGAAAGTGATGAAATTGGAATATTAGGCGCCGGCGAAGGAACAACGGGCAATATAGTAAAATTTTTAAATCAGTTAGGAATTTCAGAAGATGATATGATTAATAATTGTGAGGCAACATTTAAAACAGGAATTGATTTTGAAAATTGGACAGAAGCCGGTTCATCGTATTACCACCCAATAGATTATAAACCCGGAGGACAAGGGTACGCATACCATTTTAATGCTAGGTTATTAGCAAAATATCTTAAATCTTTAGCAATTGAAAGAGGTGTTATTTGGGTTGAGGGAATTATAACTGAACCAATTGTTGATGAAACAAATATTATTATTGGACTTAAAACAATTAATTCAACGATTGATGCTACATTTGTTGTTGATTGTACCGGATTTAAAAGATTATTGATTGGTAATCATTATAAATCAAATTGGATTTCATATGAAGACCATTTAAAAGTAAATACAGCAATTCCATTTTTCTTACCAACCGATAGTCTAAATATTCGTACAACAACCAAATCCATTGCAATGAAATGTGGGTGGATGTGGCAAATACCACTTCAAAGTAGAAAAGGCTGCGGGTATATATTTGATTCAACTGAAATTAGTGAGGAGGATGCTAAAAAAGAAATAATAGAATTTGTAGGTGCTGATGTTACATTTAATAAATCAATTAAGTTTAAACCGGGTTCGTATGAAAATGTGTGGATTGAAAATTGTGTCGCAATAGGATTAAGTGGTGGATTTCTAGAACCATTGGAAGCTACATCAATAATGACAGCAATATTACAACTTGAAGTATTATGTGAGGTTGTTTCTGATAAAATCAATGTAGAAAAATATAATAAATTTGTAAGGTGTGTTAATACTGAAAATATGATTTTTATTTATTATCATTATTTGACAAAAAGAACTGATACTAATTTTTGGAAAAAAGTATTAGATACCGCAAATGTATTACCACCACCATTAGATTTATTAATAGATTCTTCATTTAATTTTAGACCAAAAAAAGAATTAAATGATATATTTGAAGATGATGCTAGTGTCACATTTGGTAATTTTTCATATGATATAATAAATAAAGGTATCAAACAAAAACAAAAATCATTAATATAAATGTTAATAGAAAATAAATTTTTATTTATTAGTTTACCAAGATGTGCCTCCACATCTTTTTATATTTCCTGTTTAAGAAATGGTTTGGATATAAAACATGTTGACCAACATTTTGTAAATGGATATAGTAATAGAATTGATTTAAATTTAGATAACGAATCTCTTGCCGATAGGTTGGTTCATATGCATGAGAGTATATATGAGTTAAAAACGCATTTTGGAAATGATTACGAGGTAATTACAATAAAACGAAACAAACATGAAAGATTTATTTCGGTTTGGAAACATTTGATTGATATGATTCATATGGATTATGGTAAAAAATATAGTGATATATTGAAAAAATTAAATGCTAATGATATTTTATTTTATAAAGATATTGATATTATTGATATAAATAATTTATATAAGATAGTTGATGAATTTGTAAAAAAAATTGGAATAGGTGATAGATATATAAAAAATATGTTTGAAATAACATTCCAACCGTTATCACATTGGCATAATAATGACCCTAATATAAAATGGTTTGAGTTTGGTAAATTTGATGAATTAGAAGAATGGGTTTCAAAGAAAATTGGTAAACCATTTAAAATGGAAAAATCAAACGGAAGCCAACATTTTGATTGTAATTTAAAACTAAATGATGAATTTATTACGCTTTATAATTCTATCTATGATAAATATGATATAGTTAAATCCAATAAAACATTGATATGATAAACTTTAAAGATATATATGAATCTTGGCAGAGAGCGGGGAATCCTACTGATATTGAAAAGCAACATGCATTTGACAGATTATTAATATGTAATGGCGCAGGATCTATACCAAAATGTGAATATTATACGGAAATAGTTAAAAATAAAAAATGGTCGTCTTTGTGCGGAGGTTGTGGATGTCCCATATCTAAAAAAATATTTACAAACGCAACCCCATCTTGCCCAAAAAATAAATGGGACACAATTGACGTTAATTACAACACTAATATTGTGGTAAAAAATATAAAAACCATTTTATAATATATATATATACATATATATACATATATATTAATAATAAATTTTTAAAAGTGAATGTTTATTATTCACTTTTAAGATATTTATAAGTAAATTTAAATTAAATATACATTTATGAAAGCAACAATAATTGGTAGTGACTTACTACAACAAGGTGATTCGGTTAAGATTTTAGAAATAAACACCAATACCACCATATATAACGACGGGGCAGATTTATTGGATTACACTGCGTTATTTAATATGTTAGTTAATAATTCTATTACAGAATTTCATTACATATATACGGATTTAGAAGCGTTTACACCATTAAATTTTCCACATAGATTTGAAGAAATTATTAAACAAAAATGTGATGAAAATGGTATTACATATACAGCACATTTAGTAGCTCAAAATTCCGTTACTGTTCCCTACATTGAAGATGCTAATAATAAATTCATTCTTAGACAATCATTTGATACAACCGCTTTAGTTGATGAAACATATTGTGCAGACAAATATGAGTTCTTTAGTTTAATGAGTGGTTCTGAATTTATCCCAAATACCTATTTCACAAGTACTGAACTTTCATTAGATACATTATCTGAATTAAATTTTACAAATGGTGATGAACCAAATTTAGTAAAAAAACATAGATATCCAACATATGATGCAAAACAATTACCAGCATTATATTCAATTGAAAATCAATCTGATTTTGAAACTTTTAAATCTGAATTGAATAGTAGTGAAAATAATTTATTACAAGAGTTTGTATATGATACCCAAAATATCGTTGATGGTAGATGGTCTATAATAAGAAGTATTGATATCATATATGGTTCTAATTTAGATACCATTAATTTAGGTGGATATATACAATCTACAATTATACCATTATCGTTTGGTGTAAATGAATTTAAATCTGATACTCGAGAATTAAAACAAAAAAGTAGATATAAATACATAACCAAAGCGTTAGGTAAATTTGGTATGGTAGATTATCACGTAGAAGATGATAGTAATATTTTAAAATATGATGGTTCATTAGTTGATGTTGATACTATTCAAATTGGTGATTATATACGTTCAATTGAATTTACTGATTATAATGGAAACGTAGCGGGCGATACAAATGTAGAAAATATGCAAACATATGGATGGGATTGTGATTTAGCACAAGCAAATGCTACGTTAACACAATTAAGTTCAAGTTTACAGGAAATTGTATCAGCATCAGTAGATACTATTCATATTAGAATTACATTAGAAAATGGATTAAGTTGGGTAGATTCACCTAGTTGTAAATATTTTATTGAAGAATCTGGTTCAACACAAACTAGATTTGATAATGTTAATAATTTATATGTTGGTGATAAATTAGTAATTACTGATTCCGATACTAATCAATTAACAACTGTAGCAATTACAGGATTAGAAATGGAATATGCAACTAAAACAATTTATGGTTTAGATTTTGAACCTTCGGATTTATTTTTAGTTGATATCGGTGAAGGATTATATAGTGTAATGCACAACCCAGCATGTTGGTGTAGTTGGTCCTCTTGTGGTAACTGGTGTTACGAAAATTGGTGTCCTACTTGTAGATGGGGTGGTGGAAATCAAAAATTATAATCATAAACAAATAATTAAATAATAATATTATGGCAAAGAAAGAAAGAATAGAAAGACCTTTACAAACGATAAAAACAGTTATTACACCGATATCATCCGATGTAAAGATTAAATTAGCAAATGCATTTCAAGCAGTTGTAAATAAGATTAAAGAAAAACATCTTTAATAATATGGTTTATGAAATTGTTTACATTTGGGGATAGTTGGACCGAAGGAGTTGGTAGCAATAGAAAAGAAGAATATACTACGGATAATCCAGAAGAAAAGACAATAATAAGACAAAAATATAGTTGGCCTTCGTATTTAGCTAAATTATTATCTATTGATGTTAAAAATAATGGAGTTGGTGCTAGTTGCAACAACTCCATTTTTAATTTTATATGCAAACATCTAAAATCTAATATAATTAAGCAAAATGACTTAGTTATAATAATGTGGTCATCTCCTCTAAGAGATGAATTACCATTTTTTCCAAGTGAGAATAATTTTACTATATGGGGAGAACGTTATAAATCCAAAAAACATATATACGATTCGATAGATGAAATCAATCCCATCGATGATGATTTAAACTATTTAAGATTAAATAAAGATTTTAAAGATTACTATCTTAATAATTTATTTAATGATTCGTACTACCACAACATCAGTCAGAATTATATCTTATATTTACAATTTATGTTTAAAGAATTAGGAATAAATTATGTTTTTTGTGATGCATTTGATAACATAATTTATAATAATATTAATAAAGATATTGATAAAACAAATCTAATTGATAGTGTCCATTATTGGGGATACAAAGAAACTACGTTTGCAGATTATTTAATAAATCTAAAAAGAAAAGATGTATGGGAAGATGAAAATTATTGGATAGATAAAACAGTTGGAAAGCATCCTAGTGGAGTTGGATATGAATTAATAGCCAAAGAGTTGTATAATTTTATTATAAAAAATAATTTACTAAAAGAAAATAATTCTAAAAATTTATATCTAATATGAATTATACTATAAATAATAATTTTTGTAATAAGGAAGAAGCTAATTCTATTATTGAATTTTGCCTTAAGTATGGTGAACCATTTTCATATAACCCAAATGAAGTATGGGATTGTAGACGAATATATGATGAAGAGTTTAGGGTAAAAATAATAAATAAATTAACAAATTATTATAAAAATGGCAATTTTAGTCTATGGTTTGATTATAATAAACTTAATATAAAAAATTTTAATATAAGTTTAACATCTTATTATAATAGTAGGTATTTAAATTTACATAAAGATATATCAAGCGAATTAACAACTGTTATAGTTTTATCCGATGGGTTTTCAGGTGGTGAATTTGCTTTATCTAATGAAATATTACCATCAATACATTTCGAAAATTTAATTGGAATTGAAACATTCCATTTAAAATTAGGCGATTCTATTTCATTTAATGGGTCTAATACATATCATGGGGTACTTCCGGTTACAAATGGTACACGTTATGCATTGAATATTTGGATGACTGAAACTGATTTTAATTATCCTAAGATAAAAAATAATAAAACATTATTATGAGTATTTTAATAATTGCATTACCAAGAACAGGTTCAACCTCATTATTATATAAATTAGCAAAAGAAAATCAATTTAAACCATTATTTGAGCCATTTGATAATAGTGGTAGAATTCAATATAATGGTGAGAAAAATGTAGTTGTTAAAACAATAATATGCCATCATCCAAATAATTTTGAATTAACTAAAGAATTTGATAAAGTAATATTATTATCGAGAAAAAATATATTAGAATGCGCAGAATCGCACGCATATCAAACTTATTTTTCTAAAACAAAAAATTACAATTCAAATAATCCATATTATTATGAAGAAGTACCATCAAATATATTTCAATTATGTTACGATGATATTTTAAAATGGAATATAGAATTACAAGAATTAGCTAAAAAACTTAATATTCAAATAACTTACTACGAAGATATATACGACCCTACAAATGAAAATAGATTAAGAAAGGGTTATAAAAGTGATATACATAAATTGATTTAATTTATGAAAATATACATACATCATCCATATCAAAAATCTATATTTTATAAATTAGGTCATAATACTACCGATAAAAAATATTTTATTGAAAATAATGAAGGTATTATTTTTTGTAAATATCGAAATATTGATATTGAATTTATTTTTAAAAAAGATATAAGTTTTGAAGAAGATGGATATCATATTTTAGATTATTTTACTTCATTTTTATATGGTGAAAAAGATTCGAAAATTGGAAAAATACAATCAGAATCGGGTTATATGGAAACAGAAACCCAAGAGGTTTTAAGAATATTTATAAAGCTTTTAAAAGATTGTCCAAAAAACCAAAAATGGTTAATAACTTATTTTAGGACAGAAAAAATATTATCAACTAAAGATACAAATATTGCTGATGCGAATTGGTTAGAAATTGAATCATTAATTAGTGAATTAAACTTACATCATTTTGTGACGGATAATATATTTTTAAATAAAAATGTAGAATTACAATATCCAAATTTTTATTATGCTTTAACAAACACAATATTTCAATGGAATGAAATAATTGCAATCAGATGGTTTTATGAATTTAAACAAATTTATGATAAATTAAATTTTGATTATGATTTAATGTATAGTATTAGAAATCATAAATGGAATCGTGTTAGTATTATAAATGAATTGGAAAAACTTAAAAATAAAAAATTATTATTACAAAGAAGCGATTCATTACAAAATCCAAGTTACATAAAATATTCACCTACAATAGAACATATAAATACAAATTCAATAGTAGGTGATACTGATTTCTCTGATGTCTCTTGGATTATAAATTATCAAGGGTATATGGATATGTTTTTTAGAGTTTTACCCAAAGCGAAGATGCAGATACTATGTGAGAGTTGGTCGTGGAGTAGTAGAGAATTCACATCACAATATCTGTCAGAAAAAACCTTTGCATTGTTATTATCGGGTATACCATTTATATCTACACATGAATATCCATTACAAATAATTGAAAAAATGTTAGATGTACCACCTCATCCATTTTATAATGATTCCAAAAGATGTAAAACAAATAGTAAATTATTTACTCAATTTGTAGATACGTTTTTACAAAATTTTGATGAAAATTATAAACTATGTAAAGAATGGTCTGACTTGGTTCATTCTAAATTAATTTATACAATAGAAAATAAAAATTCATTATTGGATTTAATAATAGATGGTAATTTAAAAAGTGAATTTACTATCAAACAATCATTACTATAATGAAAGTAGTATTTACATATTTACCTATTAGACTTAAAGAGATTACTGAAATTTATTTAAAGTATTCAATTGAAAATTTAAATAATCAAAATATTATACCGTTGATATATTCTGATAAAGATTATTTAAAACATACGAATTTAAAATATGAATGGATTTTATTTGAAATAGATGAAAAATATAAAAGAAATACGTTATGGTCATATGCTAAATTAAAGGTTTTATCTATAATTAATTTTTCATTTATACATTTAGATAATGATTTAATAGTAAATGATTTTAATAAATTACAAAATATTATAGATGGTAATAAATTAAATTTAGGATATAAACATCCCTTGACTGAAAATCAAATGATTGATTTTACTGAAATTTATAAAAAATATTCAAATATTCCTTTAAAATTTAATGAATTGAATAATACTTGTATAATTGCTTCGGATGATTTTAATAATGTTAATAAAGCATATTCCGATGTTATTAAAATTATAGATTCAAATTACGAATTCTTTACTAAAAGATATAACGATATTCCGCCAATAACATTAAATCAACAATATTTAAATTTATATTTTAATAATATAAATTATTTATTTAACGAAAATCCATCTTTTGAAAATTTAAATATAAATGGAATATGTCATATGGCAGAAAAAAATATGATTACTAGCTTTATAAAAAATAAAAGTTTAATATAATGTCAAATAAAAGAAGTATATCATTTATTGAAAAACATTTTGACAAGCATTTTGAATTTATTGTAAATAAAATAAATGAATCAAAAATATCATTGGGTAGATTTTCAGATAAAGCATTAAATGAATTAATTTATCCAATTGTACATTTAATTGATTTTGAATTTAATGGGGATTCTACATTTTTATTAAATAAAACAATAGATGAAATCCATACAATGTATTTAGATTGGTATAAAATACATGAAAAAAAATTTACAACATTTAATTATTTAGAAACAAATAAAATAATATTAGATTATAGAAAAAATGGATTTGGATATTATTGGGTTGACTTAAATTGTTATTATAGTTATGAAATGCTATTTAGATTACATAATTGTGCAAGAGTAAATTCATATCAAAATTTTTTAGAACTTAGAGAGTATACCAAAGATGGATATAATCACAGTAGAGTTGTAGTTGTTACTTGGTCTGATTTTATAAATCAAATTAAAGGAGATTATAATAAGAAACCAGATATCATTTATAAAGAGTACATATATGATTTATTTTTAAATTATAAGGAGTTAAAAGGTTTTAAAATATTTTTTAAAAATGATACCAATTTTACTCATATGGATTTAAATGATACAGAGTTATCTAATTTAAAAAGAACACGTCCAGAGTTCTTTTTCTTAATATAATTTTTCAATCTATTTGATATTTTCGTGGATTTTCTCTATATTATCTATAATGAAAATCTTAGCACACGCCCCCTTTATTGGTACTACTGGTTATGCCAATCATGCACGTTCATTCCTCACGGCACTTAACAAATACCACCAAGTTAAAGTTAGAAATTTAACCGTTGGGGGTAGTTGGTCAGGTTATAACAACACCCCACATGACGGGGAATCCTACATTACGGATGAGATGAAGGAAATGTTACACCAACAAACACTAATTAATGGGGATAACTCAAGAACCGATTATCCAATTTACGGACACGACCCCAACTTTAAACCTGATGTTCACATTGTATTAATGGAGAATAACAGTCATTACTATTATGACAATTACGAGGGTTATAAAATTGCGTATTGTGTTTGGGAGTCAACAAGATTTAGTGATAGTTTCTTTAAAAGATTACTTACGTTTGATGAGATGTGGGTACCATCACAATGGCAGTATGATTGTATTGTGGAACAAGGTTATCCCAAAGAAAGAGTCTTTATAGTACCCGAAGGTGTTGATGTAGATACTTTCAAACCCTC
>Ga0114975_10003705_pt1 | contig 10129 bp, 9 predicted proteins | sample S_130626_EF_Meta_FD_87031 | JGI IMG/M metagenome (GOLD analysis project Ga0114975, IMG submission 87031) | Freshwater microbial communities from Lake Simoncouche, Canada to study carbon cycling - S_130626_EF_MetaG | ecosystem: Environmental > Aquatic > Freshwater > Lake | place: Lake...
CATGTCTTCCAAGCGCAACGCCTTCACCGCCTTGAAGCCAAAGACGTTGCCGATGATCGACGCTGTCAGGTTGGCGATCGAGCCGCCTTCGAACAGGTCGATGTCGTATGCGATGTAGGCGAAGTACTGCTGCTCAGTCTTTGTGCCGGGACCTGTGTTGGGCACGGCATCGACGCGATAGGCCTTGGCGCGGTAGAGGTCGCAGGCGGTCAGGCGGTCGGTCCACACCACCGTCCAAGTGGCAGTGGAGGATTCGCCGGCCACAGCCGCCGCGCACTCTTCGGAGTCGACGCCTTCCTGCGGCGTCATGCGGAACATGGCGATCAGGTCGGTTTCCTTCGGCTGGTAGTCTGGATCCCAGTAGCCCATTTGTTTGTATCTCAAAACGCCGGCGCTGTAGCGCTTTTTGCCGTCGGTAATTGGGCCGTCTTTACTGCTATCACTCATCGTTGTGCTCCTTGTGTGGAATGGGGATAGCGAAATGTAGAGACGCTACGAAATAAGGTAAATTCTTATTTTGTTACTTGCCAATTCAGCTTTTACTTAACCGAACACGCAACCAAAGGCCGCCGCCATGAAAAATGCCACCTTCCGGCAACTACGGGTTTTCAACGAAGTCGCCCGCCAGCTGAGTTTTGTCCGTGCCGCAGAAAATTTGCACCTGACGCCGCCTGCGGTGACCATGCAGATCAAAGAACTGGAGTCGCAGGTCGGCATGCCATTGTTCGATCGCAGCGGCAAAAAAGTCAGCCTGACGACCACCGGCGAATACATGGTGGTTTACGCCCGCAAAATTCTGGCGTTGCTGAAAGATGCGGAAGATGCGAGCGCGCGCCTGCAGCGCGCTGAAATCGGCCTGCTCACCGTGGGCATGGTGAGCACTGCCAAGTACTTCATGATGCGCATGCTGTCAGATTTCCGGGCGCGGCATGCGGGCGTTGATATCCGGGTGTGTACCGGCAACCGCGAGCAACTCATCAAGATGCTGCAAAACAACGAAGTCGATATCGCAGTGATGGGGCAACCCCCCACCGAATTGCAAACCCGCGCCGAGCCGTTTGCAGCGCATCCCCTGGTGTTTGTGGCCGCAAGCGACCACCCCCTGGTGGAGCGGGAGCAACTCACGGCGGATGACCTGCGGCCTTACGAGTTCATTGTGCGGGAGCAAGGTTCCGGCACACGGGTCGCGATGCAGAAGTTTTTTGCCGACCACCGGGTGGAGCCGCGCCTGCAAATGCAGGTCAACAGCAATGAAACGCTCAAGCAGGCTGTGATGGCCGGTCTGGGGCTGGGATTTGTGTCACTGCACACCATCGGTTCGGAACTGGATCACGGGCAGATTGCGATCCTGGACGTGCAGGCAACGCCGGTCTTTCGCGTGTGGAATATGGTTCACACCTTATCCAAGGTGCTCTCGCCCGCGGCCGAAGCCTTCCGCTATGAAATTCTGGAGAGCGGGGAGCAGTTTTTGGCCAACAAATTCGGCCACCATCTGGTCCTGCCGTAAACGAAGTTAGTGGCTGCTGTCAGCAGCGCCGGTTTGACCCCGGACCCGGTCCACAAACTGGTAAGCCAAGGCAGTGGCCGCGGTGGCATCCGCGCAGGCAATGTCCGCCCCCACCTCTTGCGCCAAGCGTTGGCGTAATGCGACTTGCGGACCGCCCACCATGACGCACAAATGTTTGTTAACGCTGTGCCGGCGCGACACAATGACCGACTGCGCCACCGTAGGAATATGCTGCTCATAGGCCACGCTGATGCCCAGAACATCAACCCATTCACCGGCCAAGGTCCGCTCCAATGCTTCCGGCGTGGATTGGGAGTCGCTGTAAACCCGCCAATGGTGGCGTCTGAAAATTTCACTGACAACCATCAGCCCCAGCGAATGCTGGGAAGCGGCGGGCTTGGCCAACAAAATGGTGAAATTGTGCATGGGGGCACTGCTTTTATTTTCACCCGTCAAATACCGGTAGCCGTTGAAGATCAAGTCTTGCAGTCGATTGGCACCCAAGGTCACGTCGACAAAGGAAACCCGGTCTTCGTCCCACCACTGACCCAGCAATTGCGCCGCGCCGCTCACGCCCTGGACGTAGATGGCATCCAAAGACAAACCTTGCACCAGCCACCGGTTAACCAGCGCCAGTGCAGCTGCTGGGTCCGCTGCCATAGCCGCCTTGGCCAATTCGGAAATGTCCGTCTGACCTAGCACGGGCTGAGCGAGAACGCCCTCCAGCTTTTCCTTGTAGATAGCCGGAATCACATAGTGCGTCAAGGCGTGCAAGAGCGGAACAGACGAAGGCGAACGGTGTGGAGATGAGGTGTCCTGCGTTGGCTGCAAGGCGAGCTCCATGGTTGTTTGAGGCGCGACCATATCCGAAACACCGCAGAATCAACCTAGTGTTTGTACTGACAAATTAAAAATTACTGTCATAATTCATCGAAACCAACCCACAATGCCTTTCTGGGTAATTTCAAAGTGGTTTGCGCAACAGCGGTTTTGTTTGCGCACCAACAATCCCCCACCCTTCTCAACCCCGATTTTTCGGCAACCCCCAACGCGGGAAAACTCTCATGCATCTGAACGAACTCAAGGCACTGCACGTATCTGAAGTGCTACTCCAAGCCGAAGCGCTGGAAATTGAAAACACCGGGCGGATGCGCAAGCAAGAGTTGATGTTCGCCATCATCAAAAAACGTGCACGCACCGGTGAACAAATCATTGCCGATGGTGTTTTGGAAATTCTTCCCGACGGTTTCGGATTTTTGCGCAGCCCCGACACCAGCTACACCGCCTCCACCGACGACATCTACATCAGCCCCAGCCAGGTGCGCCGTTTCAACCTGCACACCGGGGACATGATTGAAGGCGAGGTCCGCACGCCGAAAGACGGCGAGCGCTACTTTGCTTTGAACAAACTGGACAAGGTCAACGGCGACTCCCCCGAAGGCAACAAACACAAGATGATGTTTGAGAATCTGACGCCTCTGTTTCCCAAAGAGCAGATGCGTCTAGAGCGCGACAGCAAGTCCGAAGAGAACATCACCGGACGCGTGATTGACATCATTGCGCCCATCGGAAAAGGCCAGCGCGCCTTGCTGGTGGCACCGCCCAAAAGCGGCAAGACCGTGATGATGCAGCACATTGCCCACGCCATTTCGGCCAACTACCCCGACATCCACATGATGGTGCTGCTGGTGGACGAGCGGCCTGAAGAGGTCACCGAGATGCAACGCACCGTCAAGGGCGAGGTAATCGCGTCAACCTTCGACGAACCTGCTGCCCGCCACGTGCACGTCGCTGAAATGGTGATCGAGCGCGCCAAGCGGCTGGTCGAGCTGAAGAAAGACGTGGTGATCCTGCTGGACTCCATCACCCGCCTGGCGCGGGCCTACAACAACGTGGTTCCGTCCAGCGGCAAGGTGCTGACCGGCGGCGTCGATGCCAACGCGCTGCAGCGGCCCAAACGTTTCCTGGGCGCGGCGCGCAATGTCGAAGAAGGCGGATCACTGACCATCATCGCCACCGCGCTGATTGATACCGGTAGCCGCATGGACGAGGTGATTTTTGAAGAATTCAAAGGCACCGGTAATTCGGAAATCCACCTGGACCGCCGCCTGTATGAAAAGCGCGTTTTCCCGTCGATCCAGCTCAACCGCAGCGGAACCCGCCGCGAGGAGCTTTTGTTGCAACCCGAAATTTTGCAAAAAACCCGGATCCTGCGGCAGTTCTTGTACAGCATGGACGAGGTGGAGTCCATGGAGATGGTCCTCAAACAAATGCGTGCCACTAAAACCAACAGCGAGTTTTTCGACATGATGCGCCGCGGCGGCTGAGCTGCGCAGTCAGCACACGGGCCCAAGCACCTATAATCACGGACTTTTCGCGTCAAGTACAACGGATTTTGGATTGGGCAGGTTCTGCTCGAGGGTCCGATGCGGCTAACGCAAGCGATGGAGCAATCAATGAAAGACGGCATTCACCCCAATTACCGCGAGGTCTGTTTCCTCGACCTGTCCAACAACTTCAAGTTCGTGACCCGGTCTTGCGCCAACGCCAAAGAGATGATCAAAATGGACGACGGGCGCGAGTTGCCCCTGTACAAATTGGATACATCCAGCGAGTCACACCCTTTCTACACCGGAACCCAGAAGTCGGTAGACAACATGGGCGGTCGTGTAGAGCGTTTCCGCAACCGGTTTGGGAAAACAGCTGCCAAGTAAGCGCAGCGGCAGTGGCTGCTGCCCATCCGCACCGGATGGGCAGCCCCTAGCCACAGAAGGCAACCCGGTTTCCCGCGTTGCCTTTTTTTCTTTCTACATGCCTGTTCACTTTTGACCATGAGCCCCACCAGCCCTGCTCTTGTTTCGCAGGACGGCGTGCGCAGGCTCGCCCGCTCCGTGCTGTTGCTGGTGTGTGCGGTCTATGTCTTGGCCGGCTTTGTTGGACGTGATGCCTGGCGCAATGACGATGTCGTCGCGGTTGCGCACATGGGCGAAATCGCTTACTGGCATACCAGTTGGCTCCGCCCCACTTTGGCAGGGTTGCCAACCGAACATCCTGGGCTCTTGCCCTATTGGCTGGGTGCCGCGAGTTTGAAACTGCTGGCACCCGCAGTGGTACCAGATATGGCCGTACGTTTTCCTTTCATGGTGATGCTGGTGCTAGCGCTGGCTTGCACCTGGTATGGCACTTACTACCTGGCGCGCGCGCGCGCGGCCCAACCGGTGCGCTTTGCTTTCGGGGGCGAGGCCAAACCCAAAGACTACGCCAGGGCACTCGCAGACGGCGGGCTGCTCGCCTTGATAGCCTGTCTGGGGCTGGCCAAGCTGGGCCACGAATCGACCCCAGCCGTGGCGCAACTCGCATGCGCCGCCGTGCTGTTCCTTGGCTATTGCTTACGCCCCTATCGGCAAGCGCAGGGCACCGTTGCAGCGGGCGTTGGCGTGCTGGGTATGACCCTTTGCGGTGCGCCTGAGCTGGCCATCATTCTCAGCGTTGGGGGTGCCCTTTTGGAATGGCGACAGGCACGCGCAGTCACAGAGGATGATGCCCCACAGCGCGACGGCCTGGGGCTTTTGCTGATTCTGGCGTGCACAGTGGCGTCGGGCTTGATGGCCCATGCATGGGGACTGTGGCAATCGCCCGGTTATCCGTTTTCTTTCGCGGAGCTTCGATGGGAAGGCTACGCGCAAATGCTGGTCTGGTTCATGTGGCCGGCCTGGCCGATCAGTGTCTGGGCGTTGTGGAGCTGGCGCCGCCATCTGCGCGACTGGAGCAGCAACCGCCATCTGGCCTGGCCCTTGTACTTTGTAGTGACGATCTGTCTGGCAAGCCTGCGCTTTGACAACGCGGACACCACATTGCTGCTGGCGCTGCCACCGCTTGCCGCACTGGCGGCTTTTTCACTGGTCACCATGAACCGGCAGGTGTCCGCTCTGATGGATTGGTTTGCGGTGCTGTTTTTCTCCGTGAGCGGCATCATCATCTGGGTGGTCTGGGTCGCGATGCATACGGGCGTTCCGGCCGCCCCAGCGGCCAATGTCGCCCGCCTGTTACCGGCCTATGTTCCCCGCATCGTTTGGTGGGAGTTGGTACTCGCGCTGGCCGTCAGCGGCGCGTGGGCGGCATTGGTGCGCTGGCGCAGCGGACGACACCGCACGGCCATTTGGAAGACCCTGGTGCTGCCAGCTGGCGGTGCAACGCTGTGTTGGCTGCTGCTGGCCACGCTGTGGATGCCGCTGCTGGACTTCGCCCAAAGCTACAAGGCGCTCTCCGTGCAGGTGCAACGCAGCATTCCCGAAGGCCAATGCGTTCAAACCCTGGGTCTGGACCGCCATGAAATCGCCGCGTTGCGCTGGTACGGCCAGCTCAAGCTGGCCAGCCCTTGGCAGTTAGAGAACTGCCCTTGGTTATTGGTGCAAGCTGTCGGGGATGACAATAAAACCGAAACGCCAGTGGATCTGACCCAGTGGAGGCTGTCCGCCGTGGTCAGCCACTTTGTGGTGTACCGCGATTCAGTCCTGGTCTACCAGCGCCGCTGACTGGGTCATGCGTGGCCGAACCCGGTGCGCCGGAAACACCATCCGAAACGACGAGCCTACGCCCGGGGTGCTGTCAATCTTCAGTTCCGCGTCATGGCGCTGCAGCACATGTTTGACAATGGCCAGTCCCAAGCCAGTGCCCCCGGTGTCGCGCGATCGGCTTCTATCCACCCGGTAAAAGCGCTCAGTCAAACGGGGAATATGTTCTGCTGCAATGCCGATTCCTTGGTCAGTCACCGTCAGAACGCCGTGTCCGTTGGCATGAGCGCTCCATGTCACCCGAATCGATTTATCAGCCGGGGTATACCGAACCGCGTTACCCACCAGATTGAACAGCGCGCTGTGCAACTCCGTCTCGGACCCCGCGATCGCGTCTTCGTCATCAAACTCCAGCTGGATTTCCTGGGAACAGCCCCACACCAGATTTGAGAGGGCGCGCCCTTCGTCAGCACATTGGCGCATCAGTGAGCCAACCCGCACCGATCCAAAGTCTGCTGGAAGCGGGCTACCCTCCAGCTTGGAGAGGGTCAACAAATCATCCACAAGGGATTGCATCCGCGAAGCCTGTTGCGACATGAGATCCAGGTAGCGAACCCGCTCATCGTCGCTCAGCTGCAAAGTTTGCAAAGTCTCCACAAAACCGCCGAGTACCGTGAGCGGCGTGCGAATTTCATGCGACACATTGGCGACAAAGTCACGGCGCATGGCCTCGGCTTGCTCGATGGCCGTCACGTCACGGGATAACAAAAGACTGCGGTTTTGGCCGTATACGTGCATTTGCACCGAAATGCGTTGCGCCGAAGAGCGCGCCAGCGACCGTCCGGCGATCAAAACACTGTTCTGAAAATCACGGTTCGCAAAGTAGGCCGCTATCAGCGGATCCCGTACCAAATTGGTGAAGTGCTGCTCGGCATCACGCCGCGCGTCTAAACCGAAATGTTCAGCGGCTGTTTGGTTGAACCATTCAATCCGATCGTCAGCATCCATCAAAACCACGCCATTGGGCGAGGCTTGCATAGCCGCGAGGAAGTCCTCCAGGCGCTTGTCGCTGTAGGCAAGTCGGTCTTTTTGCTTACGCCGCTGGCGGATCACATAGCTTGCAAGCTCCATCCATTGGGGCGCTAAGCGCCTGGGCAGTGGCGTATCGGCAGTTCGTAACCATTGCAAAAGATGACCTATCTGCTTGGCGTCAACCGCCTGCGTGGCCACCGTGGCGACCCCGAAAATCCCAACCCATACTGCCGCCCACCAACTGATGGAGGGGAAAAAATGCAGAAAGAGGCCCGCCCCAACGCAGGCCAACAATACCTGCCAGAGAACTCTGACAAGCAGTCGGCCAAATATCGCGTTCTCTGACAGACCCTAGGCCCCGGCTTTAGCGCTTGCCGAAGATTCCGCGACCGGCTTTGCGGTCAGCCGGTACCCGGCACCACGCACTGTCTCCACCATGGTCCCGGCAGCACCTAAAGCCTCGCGCAGGCGCTTTACATGCACATCAACCGTGCGCTCTTCGATGTAAACATGGTCTCCCCAGACTTTGTCCAGCAACTGGCCACGGCTGTGTACGCGCTCGGCATGCCCCAAAAAATACTGCAAGAGCTTGAACTCGGTAGGCCCGAGTTTCAGGGGTTCACCAAAGTAGCTGACACGGTGGGTGTCTGCGTCCAGGGTCAAGCCACTCACGGTCAGTATTTCTCTTGACAGATCAGGACCGCGGCGGCGCAACACTGCGCGCACTCTGGCCAGCAACTCCTTGGTGGAGAAGGGCTTGGCCATGTAGTCGTCCGCGCCAGCGTCCAAACCGGCAACCCGGTCCATCTCGTCCCCGCGCGCGGTGAGCATGATCACGGGAATGTCCTTGGTTCGGGGCTCAGCGCGCCACTTCTTCGCCAACGACAGTCCGCTTTCGCCAGGCAACATCCAGTCCAGCAGGATCAAATCCGGGACGGCTGCATCGATTTCGCGCTGCGCGGAAGCGCTGTCCATGGCCCAGGTAGGACGGAATCCGTTGTGCCGCAAGTTGACGGCGATCAGCTCGGCAATGGCCGGCTCATCCTCCACCACCAGCACTGCAGGCATGGTCCTCATTGGATGACCGACTCAATGGTTGCGATGGGCGTATGGCGCACATCTTCACCCTTCACGACGTAAATAATGAATTCAGCGATGTTTTTTGCATGGTCGCCGATGCGCTCCAGCGCTTTGGCCAGGAACAGCAAGTCCAGGCTCGCAGAAATTTTGCGCGGATCTTCCATCATGTAGGTGATGAGTTTGCGCACGAACCCATCGAATTCTTTGTCGATCAAGTCGTCTTCTTTCAGAATGCTCAGCGCCGCCTGCACGTCCAAACGGGCAAACGCATCCAGCGCTTTGCGCAGCAGGCCGGAAGCCAGATCAGCCGCCACGCGCAACTCCAAGGAGGGCAGCGAACGCGGCGCACCGTCATTGATGATGGAGATCACCATGCGCGCAATCTTGTCCGCTTCGTCGCCGGCACGCTCCAAATTGGCAGTGGTCTTGGAAATGGCGATCAGCAAGCGCAGGTCGCGTGCGGTGGGCTGGCGCCTGGCGATGATGCTGGAGAGATCGCGATCAATCTCCACCTCCATCTCGTTGACCCGGGTCTCGTTGCGCCTGACTCCCTGGGCAATTTCGGTATCGAATTGCGAGAGCGCCAGGATCGCGTGCAGGATCTGCGATTCAACCAGCCCGCCGAGCTCCATCACATTGGCGGAGACGGCGGTCAACTCACTGTCAAACTGCGTCGATAAATGTTTGTCGGGCATATTCATTCCTTAAGAAGCGTGCGGGGCCATGCGGGACATTGAGCCGAATTCGTATTCAGCCAAAACGGCCGGTGATGTAGTCTTCTGTTTCCTTGCGCTGCGGCTTGAAAAACATTTGTTCTGTGGCACCGAATTCAATCAAATCACCCAGATACATATAGGCCGTGAAATCGCTACAGCGCGCGGCTTGCTGCATATTGTGGGTCACAATGACCACGGTGTAATCTTTTTTTAGCTCAACGATCAACTCTTCCACTTTGCCGGTGGAAATGGGGTCTAAGGCAGAGCAGGGTTCATCGAGCAGCAAAACCTCGGGTTTGATAGCGATGCCCCGGGCGATACACAGACGCTGCTGCTGTCCGCCGGAAAGGCTGGAGCCGCTTTGCTGCAACTTGTCTTTGACCTCGGTCCAGAGCGCCGACTTGCGCAGAGCCCATTCCACGCGCTCTTCCATCTCGCTCGCGCCCAAATCTTCAAACAGTTTCACTCCGAAGGCCACATTGTCAAAAATCGACATCGGAAATGGCGTGGGCTTTTGGAACACCATGCCAACCTTTGCGCGCAACAGCGCTACGTCCTCCTTGCTGGTCAGGATGTTCTGGCCATCGAGGAGCACCTCCCCTTCAGCACGCTGCTCCGGATACAAAGCGAACATGCGGTTCAAGACACGCAGCAGTGTCGACTTACCGCACCCGGACGGGCCGATAAAGGCCGTTACCCGCCCCTCGGGTATGGCCAGGTTGATGTTCTTCAATGCGTGGAACTTGCCATAGTAGAAGTTCAAATTCTGAACTGCAATCTTGGTCGTTGTCGTCGGGCTGTTGGTAGGTAACATGGGTCAACAATATAAAGAAGGGTGGGCGAATGGGCCGGAACGTTGGCGCACTCAGGACTTGCTGCGGGTTAGCACCCGGGCTGCGATGTTCAAAAGCAAGACCGCCAAGGTAATCAAGAACACCCCTGCCCATGCGAGCTTTTGCCAGTTTTCGTAGGGACTCATGGCGAATTTGAAAATGGTGACCGGAAGGCTGGCCATGGGTTGTCCCAGGTTGGACGTCCAGAACTGGTTGCTCAAAGCGGTGAAGAGCAGCGGTGCCGTTTCACCTGCAATCCGCGCAACCGCCAGAAGAATGCCGGTAATCACCCCCGCGCGGGCAGCTTTCAACGTGATGCTGAGTATCACTTTCCACTTGGGAGCGCCCAGGGCATAGGCCGCTTCGCGCAAACCGGAAGGCACCAGTTGCAGCATGTTCTCGGTCGTCCGAATCACGACCGGAATCACAATCAGCGCCAGAGCCAAC
>Ga0114975_10003708_pt1 | contig 10112 bp, 10 predicted proteins | sample S_130626_EF_Meta_FD_87031 | JGI IMG/M metagenome (GOLD analysis project Ga0114975, IMG submission 87031) | Freshwater microbial communities from Lake Simoncouche, Canada to study carbon cycling - S_130626_EF_MetaG | ecosystem: Environmental > Aquatic > Freshwater > Lake | place: Lake...
ATACTGTCCAAATCACAATTCGAGACCAACGCAGTAATGATGAGCTTTCCACAAGCCGTAATAGATTTAGTGTGAAATATCCGGGTTAAAGCCAGGGCAGTCTCCACCGCGGTCTTCCGACCGCCGGTGGTGTCTACATCAGGATTCGCCGTGCCTCGCGACGAACCAGTATGAAATATGCGGGTTAATGCAAAAGCTTTGACACAGTTCCGTTATTGAATATTAATAAGTCCGGTCATTTCATACTCTAGTGCATTCAGTAGAGAGGGAGCATTAGGAGTGATGAATTTTTCTTAGGATAAGGACAAGGATTTCAGCGCAACAATGGCTGTATCAGCACCTGCTACTTAGGAGCGATTCAAACCTGATGCAGCATACAAAAGGTTCCTGCCTGGCATGAAATAGTACGACTCAGCAAGTTGATTGCAGGAGGCCTACATAAAAAATTTGGAGGGGTGGTAGAGTGGTTTATTGCACCGGTCTTGAAAACCGGAGAGGTGTTAAAGCCTCCGTGGGTTCGAATCCCACCTCCTCCACCATTCGGTTATTCCTTTCAAGAGTGGAGTGAATCATTCATTCCTCTAGCCCGCATATTTCATACTGATTCCTTGCGAGGTGCCGCGAATCCTGATGGGGCACCACCGGCGGTCAGGAGACCGCGGGGGAGACTGCCCTGGCTTTAAGTGGGCAGCCCTAAAAGGGCGAGACGAGCGGGAGCGAGCAAGTCAACGCAGGCGAGCATTTTGATGCAGGGCTGTATGTGTACATACTGTCCAAATCAAAATGTGAGTCTAACGCAGCATCGATCTGACTTCTCGGCTTACGCAGTAGATCGGTATGAAATATCCGGGCTAGGTTACCCATTTTACTACCATGTTTCTTAGCTTGGCAGCTGTAACACTCTGGAAAAGGGTATGACAGAGAGTCATTTTTTAATAAGAACTACTCCAAAGCACGACTTTGGTCATTCATTTCGTGAGGTGCACAAACAAAGAGTTTATCTAATATACGATCTGCAATCATCAATGCTCTCATCATGGCCTCCAAGCATTTGACTTTTCCTTGATCTTTTTCATCTTTGAGTTTCACCTCGGTTTCTTGACGCAGAGAGATAACACGGTCGCGCAGAGTCAAGCGATACTTACCACTATGATCATTTTGAAGAGATTCCCCCATCTCCATGATCTGTTTTTTTTTGTTATTAATCATAAGTTTTTAGGATTTTTTATTGTAAGCCTATTGTTACGCAATCAAACAAAAAAGATAATACCCGGACTAGGGAGACTCATCACTAATATTCAATTCCGGAATTGATGACTGTCCGTTGAGTGGAATAGTTTTTTTGTCACCATGATTGATTAATTGGATTCCATTCCGAGTGATTGAATCGACCGTATATCCGTTATTCGTTTTTGCTCCAGGAAAAATACGTTCTCCATTGCCAAGAATTGCATAAGGGGAGGAAGAGATTGATATTGAAACAACTGGGGCATTAAAAAAACCATATATCTTACTAGGAGCCGCACCAACGGTAACCATATTTAAGAATTTAACATTATCATGAAATTCTTCTTTGAGTTTTTTCAAGACCTCTTCCCATCGAATGCTATCCCCCATCCCAATAGTGCCAGTGAGTGTAATATTTTGTCGTTCTGGAGTTGAGGTAATATTACCAAAATAGTTTTTTGTTAATATTTCACGAACATGCTTGATTGCCTCATCTCCTAAAACAATATGAAATTCTTGCTCTGTGATTGCAGGCAAATCTCTTTCGATCTGTTTTTTCATGGCATCATAGAGCTCTTGATTAGGAAGGTAGCCACTCCATGTCACGTTCCCAGTGGAATCATCTACGGCAACTGAAACAGCTAAGTTCATCGCTTGCATCATCGCAAGACCACTATCATCAATATTACCAATATTGATGATATTGCAGACGATAGAAACATTTGCCTCATTCATTGTTTTGCGAACATAGTCACTCTGCATTTGATCATGCACATAGATGTAGAGAAGAGATGTTCCATTTCTTTCCACAACCTTGATTTTGTTTTTTGGAAATTTTTTTTCCAGCTCCTTGGCAGTGACTTCAGCAGCAATTCTCTGTTCTTTGACTCTTTCCTGATCTTCCTTATCAAATGATGTGGGTTGAAAAGAGTTTTGTGGAACCATGAGATTCTTGTGTGCAATAATTCTAAAAAGCACCACCCCCATAAAAAGACAAGCCCCTACAATGATAAGAATAGCAATGGAAATATTAGAAAAGGGCCGTTTATTTTGAGATGGTGAGTTTGATCCTACTGCAGGTGGCTCCGGTAAAGTCTCCGGTGGACTTTCTGGAGCAACTAATCCAATTTCTTGCATTTCAGGAATCTTAACTGGTGGCCAAAGCTGCTCGCTAGGCCCTCCAGTGAGATGGGTACTACCAAGCGTTAAAACATCACCTAATGTTAGTAAAGCCTGCTTCTCTAACACCTGAACTCCATTAATAAAAAAAATCCCATCTCTTGGAATGATATCAAACCCCTCCTCTTTCTCCTTCTTAATTTGACAATGAATGGGGGCAATATGAGGGTCGTTAAGAACCAGATCGCTCTCCAATGAAGTGCCTATAGTAATTTCCTTGGATACCATGATCTGAGCTCCTGCATTTGGGCCATTCAATACTTTGAGGAGCCAAGGTTTTGCTGCATTCATGATATCATCTGTTAGTTAATACCTATACGACCTAGAGGCTGTATATTAATTTCCTCTGTTAATTCTTGATGGGAAAGCACAGTGAGTTGTGGAATTTCGAGTTCAATGAGTTTTTTCATGTAACGACGTACATCCATGGAAGAGATAAGAACAGGGGGGCGTTCTTTATTCGCAATATCACCTACCTGTTCCTTAACAGCATTAACAAGTTTTTTGCTAACCACAGGATCCATTGCTAAAAAACTTCCAGCAGAAGTTTGTCGAATTGATTTTCTGATTTGTTCCTCAGCGCTCGGCTCCAAGATATAGGCCACAAGAACATTTCTACCACCGCTGAAATGATAGCTAATATAGCGGCGCAAGGCAATTCGTACATATTCCGTTAATAATAACACATCTTTTTCTTTGGGAGCCCATTCAATAAGTGCTTGGAAAATAGTGCGTAAATTTCTGATAGAAATTTCTTCCTGAACCAAGCGTTGTAAGACCTCTGCAATTTTCGTTGGTGGCAACACCCGCTGCACCTCACGAACAACCTCAACATTATCTGCTTCCATTTGGGAGAGAAGCGTTCTGGTTTCCTGTAGGCCGATGAAATCAGCAGCATATTTTTTCAATACAAGCGAAATATGAAAACTCAATAGTTTCGGAGAATCCATCCCGCTTAATCCAATTTGTTGAAGTAATTGTTGTTGAGCAATAGGCACCCAGACTGCAGGAACTTGATCAGGAGGTGTTTCAACAGGTTCAAAAGGAATATGAAATGCTAATAGGTGCTCCTGGCTTTCTCGAACATAGAGATATTCAGGCCGAAGAACTCCCGAAGACATCGGCACTTCCTGCAAAAGAAGTTGATATTCTCCCTTTTTAAAATTTTCATTAAATCGCAAATGAATCCCTGGAAATGGGACACCTAAATCATGATAGAGGGCACGTCTCACTTGAACGAGCTCTGTATTGAGGGCATCTGGAGAAATGAATTCTTGAATAGCAGCATCCACTTCAAGCAAAACCGGAACAGTAATTGAAAATTCTTCTTCATGTGAGGCCTCTTTTGTTTCATCAGCAGAGGATTCTCCAGGAGGAGTAGCTGCTTTTTTAGAGCCTGGAGAGAGCAATAATGAACCTCCTTTTTTTAGGAGAGGGAGGGGACCTCGCTCCAGCATATACCCAAGCACAAGAACAATAATTGATAATAAGCCAAACTGAATTTTGGGAAAACCTGGAACAATTGCAAAAAATAATAAAATCGTTCCTGCAATCATCAATGCTTTGGGAATTGCTAGCACTTGGCCAAAAATATCTGAACCCAATCCTGTTTTTTCCTCAGAACCAACACGCGTTACAATAATTCCTGCAGTAATCGTGATCAGCAATCCAGGAATTTGGGAAACTAAGGCATCTCCGATCGATAAAATAGAGTAGGTTTCAACGGCCCTGCCAATCACCATTTTCTTTTGTAAAATTCCAATTGTAATTCCAGCAATAATATTAATCGAAACAATAATTAATGTCGCAATAGCATCTCCCTTAACAAACTTCATAGCACCATCCATCGAACCAAAAACCTGACTCTCTTTTTCTACATTGTGACGCCTTTTTTGTGCTTCCTTAATATCGATCACTCCGGCCCGCATATCAGCATCAATACTCATCTGTTTACCTGGCATCGCATCCAAAGTAAAACGTGCAGCTACCTCTGCAACTCGCTCTGCACCTTTGGTTACGACAATGAACTGAACTACAAGGAGAATCATCCACACAACAACACCAACAACAAAATTTCCTCCTACCACAAAATTACCGAACGCATAAATTATTTCTCCTGCATAACCATCCAATAGAATCATTCGTGTTGATGTAATATTAAGCGATAACCGAAACAACGTTGTAATTAAGAGCAAACTTGGGAACGTTGAAAAGGCTAATACATTAGGAACATAAAGCGCCATCATGAGCATCACGATAGAGATCGTGAGATTCAGTGAAATCAATGAATCCAGAAGCCATGGAGGTACAGGCAGGATGAAAAGCCCGATAATGGCAACAATCAGAAATGCTATATAGAAATCTCCGAATTTCTTAGAACGTGTAATCCAACTGTGAAATTGTTCTAAAAATTCGTTCATGAGCCGATAATCTTGGTTTTTCTAGAAAAAATCATACTTTAAGATTTAGAAGTTTTCTGAGACTTAAAAATTCAGCTATAGCATGAGAGGAATCCTCCAGGCGCTGAAGGCGCATTAAAACCCGACCTAGAAGAAGAAATGTTGCAGCTCGTTCCTCTTGATCCATACTCATATTTAAACTATTTTCCAAGATCTCCTTCGCCTCCTCCATGTTGCCAGACTCCATTTCACTACGTGCTAACGACCTTAGAAGGCGACTATCACTAGGTCTCAATTTAATTAAAAGACGTAAATAGTGACGTGCCCTTTCTGGTTTTCCATAAACCATATAAAAATAGCTGAGCAAATCCAACAAAGCATGTAATCGCTCTCTATTGGGGGAATGCTTTTCTTGCGTCATAGTAATATTCACTTTGAGATTAAAAGAATTTTTGCGAAACAGACCACTCTTTATCCTCCGAGAATAGTTCTTCTAAGGGCAGCAAGAAGTTCGTGATTCATAACCTCCTCAAGTAACATCTCTTTGACGCAACCAATTTCGTGCATCGGGGCAATTCCTTGTGCAGAACTTAATAGTGATGAGCCATCTGCAATAAGCGACTTGAGCGACTCTTGAGCAAGAACCTTGAGCGTCTCCGCAGGGAGTGCTAAAGAACTTAATTCAAGATTCTCTAATTCATTTCCACGAAATAGCTCCTGTAATTTACTCAAAACAGGAGCATCACCCATGAGAGGAGAGAGCTCTTCAGTTGGAAGTTTTTCAGGACGAGACTGAGGTAAGAGTGTTAATCCACCTTCTCTAAAATCAAAGGGGGAAATTCTTTTAAGCTCCATTATAAAAACGGTAATGAGAAGTGATTCAGTGAGGCAAGGATTTAATCTATCAATCACAAACTTTCAAACACCTGGCTCATCAGTTCTGTGAGAGAATCTAGTGCATTTGATAGCACAGAAGGGTCAATTTCTTGCTCTTCGAAGATAAAGTAGAATCCTAGGATATCGTCATGAAGCTGAGCGTGCAGAGGCTTAATTCTAGGTTCTTTAAAATGAGCACGAGCTAAGATTTTCCGAGCATTTAGCAAGTATGGATTTTCTACTTTTTTGCTTAGACCTATAAGAAAGTGAGGTGCTTTATGATCAAGCTGAAGAGTGCCAATGCTATCAATGATTAAATTTAAACTTGCTCCTTCTTCCATCGATACACCGGAAAGACCATACTGTTGACAAAACTGTTGAACGGCATCTGTAATCATAGTCATTGATATAAAGAGTGTTGATCACTCTATTCTTAATTAAAGTTTGCTGGAAGCCTCTCTATGAACTCCAATCTAAATGGTAAAGGGTTCACCTGAATATTTCATCCTAATTCTGCTAACCCGGATATTTCATGCTTATCTTGACTAAGAGGCCGCGAAGGCTGATGGAAGAGGGCACGTGATGAAGTCTGAGGACGGCTGTAGTAGTCCCTACTGGCCGAGGAAGACTTCGAACTCAAGCAGCATCGACCCTTGCTTTCAACCACCACAGGTGATCAGTATGAAATATCTAGGCTAAGGCTTTAAAAGCTTATTACCCTCTCTCACGCGATCTCACTCTCTCGAGCAATGGCAGAATCTAAGGAGCATTGTATCGCTCTTAAGCAATTTTCTCGATTAGCGTCACTAGGAAAGATTCTTTCTGGAAAAAGCCTCATCATTTCATAAATACGAGTTAGGAATTCAATGGAGAGTTGAAGTGGGGGAACAGAAAATTTTTCTGCAATACGCAAAAACTCATCATCTAGAAGTGTCTCTTTGGTCACACGCGTCAATATTTCATTGATGAGTAGAGAAGGTTTCACAGGAATAACAGGGTTATTCATATTCATTTTTGTGAGCATTTGAAGAAATGAACGGTATGCATTACGAAAAAATTCTATTTGACACAAGCCGTCCATAACACTTTTTAAAAATGAAGGTTCTAGAGAGGGAGCATTGGACTTTAATTCTGCTGCTAATGATTTCAAAAGAAACTCTAATGCCTTCTCAAGGCGCTCCTGGCCTTCTTTTCCATCTGGCTCTTCCCCTTGTCCCTGCTTATTTTTTTTCTTGTTTTTATCCCTCTTCACTCGATCTAATTCCGGAAAAGAATTCATGATAGTGCGATAGTTCGTTACTAAATCTTGATTGCTAAAAACGACCTGACAGTAAAAATCTCTGAGTGCAGCTACAAGATCGGCCTCATCCCCTATTGTTGATGCGGCAATTTGAGAAATATTGTATCCAGCTCGAATTTCAGCTCCATTAGACTCATCCAAATCACTCAGAATTTGTTCTAATAATTCCTTAAGCAAGGGATCATCTAATTGGCTTTCAAGAACCTTAATAGCACCTTTGAGCGCTGCACTTTTTAAGGTGGGATCATCAAACAGAGAATCTAATGTTTGCTTGATCTCATCATAACTTCCGCCTCGTTGACTCCTTCTAATTTGAGCCATAAATTTTTTAAAATTAGGAGATTCGGAGAATTCTTCAAAATCAGGAAGGCTTTCTTGCTCATCCTCAAATGCATTTTTCTCCTTTTTTTGAGAAGTGCTTTTGAGTTCGACTTTGCTGCTTGAGGCAGATTGCCCCCCACGATCATCACCCTCATCATGAATTCCAAACTCAATATTATCATCAGCACGAGATTTTTTAATTTCCTTACCTCGATACAGCCCTACACCCTGTAAATCAGCAGTGTCGATTTCACCCCCTACAGGCCTTGATACACGAGCTTGAACCCTCGGATTCATCATCTCTTAAGGACTCACTATTTTTGTGATCTGAAGAGAGGGGACTCCCTCCACCAAAATTAAATCGGCTTGAGCAATAGTTTTTTCTTGAAGCATCACGGATGCTTCAAATTGAGAACCTCCAAGAGAAATCACTTTTCCCTCTACAAGGGAGTTGAGCTCCTCCATAGGAATCATTTGATTTCCTAATACAAAAGATAATTCCACTTTCAATTGGAGGGAGGTGCTAGGCTCTTTTGATAATTCTTGAGGTGCTACTTCCTTTGGAGGTGAGGTTATTATCTGAGGCTTGACCTCAGGTGATTCTATTTCAGTAGAAGTTTCCTTACTCTTCAATAAAACCTCATCTGGTAATTGTTCTACTAATTCTGGTTTTGTATCATCAGGATTTGCCATGCGCTAACAAATATCTCACTTTCTTCAAGAGGTCAAAAATTATAGTCAAATTACTCATCTCGGATAACTAACCCAGATATTTCATCCTAAATCGTTATGAGTCGTCACATAGCCAGATTGAGGACCAATAGGGGTCGTGAGATAACGCTGGGATCGCTCCTAACTTCACCAATAGCCGTTTGACTATCGGACTCAAAACACGATTTTCAAACCTCTTTTATTGAGGTATTGAAAGTAACTTCTTTTGCTTCTGAGCTATCATTCTCTTTCTTACTCGGTTCCAAATTGGAAATTTTTCAAAGCGACTATTTCGATGAACTTCTGCGTAAATGAAAAAAACTCCATTATGCTCATAAGATTCAATCTCTCCTAAAATACGATTATAAAAAGTAATGAGGTTTTCCATTTTTAGATTATTTTTATTTTCTTTGATATTGAAATTCTTATCAATATTCCCTCCCACATAGTTGATGCCTTCGCACTCGTAACGAGTAAAAGCAAAAAACTCTGTTATTCCAAATAGAGGTGATAGCATTTTTGGCCCCTCCTCCCTTTTCATAAAACAGACGGCTAAATCATGAGGAGTTGGCTGACGAAAAACAATACGAAGTCCACTCATGGAGACTTGAGAAGCCAACCAGTCTGAGTCTGTATATTGAGGGTATAACGGATAATCCACTACAGTATAGCCATAGGCAACTAAAGCACGGGCCATAGGACTTTCGCCTGGATTTGAACGAAAGGCTTGTTCTTGAAAACGCTCATTTAATTCTTTTCCAATGGGACTTTTAGGTACCAGATTTTTTGCTGAAGAATAAATCTGAGGCTTCCGATTGGCACTGGCAGCAGTAGTGGAATTGTTAATATCAAGTTTCATAATTTTTAAAAATAAATGAACCCGCCTACAGGGTGAAGGAGGTGTGAAAAGTTCACTCTGCTACGCGTGGCGGCAGAGTTCTGACCCAACGTAAGATTTCAGTCACTGGCTCAAGAAGACTTTTGGGAATGATATCATTGACCTCAAGTTCATTGTAGAGAGCTCGTGCTAAGGGAACATTCTCAACAATGGGAATATTCTCTTCGCGCGCTACAGAAATCATCCTTAATGCAATAAAGCCACTTCCCTTTGCCCTTAAAACTGGCAGCGGGGTTTTGCCTCTTTCATAATAAATTGCAGCTGCATAGTGAGTCGGGTTGGTTACAAGCACTGTAGATTTACGGGTTGCTGTGGAGGTATCTTCAAAGATCATTTCGCGTTGCAGACGACGCCGATTCCCTTTGATTTGTGGATCTCCTTCCATATCGTGCATTTCACGTTTTGTCTCATCCTTAGTCATTCTGAGCTCTTTTAAGAGCAGTTTTTTTTGAATAATAAAATCAAAAAGAGCAATAACGACATAAATGGCCATGAAAGAGCCAATGAAATTTAACAACATAGGTTGAACAACATCTAAAGAATTCATCAGGGTTGCAAAAGGTAATGTTGCCAAAGGCCCTATTGATTTTGAAATAATAAAACAGAGAAGAATACCAAAAATGCTGAGCTTGATCGTTGACTTTACTAGCTCAAAGAGTGTTTTCATTGAAAAGATTTTTTTAAATCCACTCATAGGACTTATCTTATTTATGTCAGGTTTGAGGGGGTCCAATGAAAATAGAAAACCAAATTGGCCTACATTAGCAATAATCACTGCGATTGCAGCAACAATGCAGACTGGATACATGGAGGAGATGAGTTGAGGGATAGACAATTCTAACATATTCAACATTGAATTATTGTTAGGACTAGAAATTGCTAAAAAAACAGCATCAAAGAATTTGATGAGTGATTTATAAATATCCCCAAGAGTTAAATAAATTGTTTCTAATACAAAAAAAGTACTAACAGTAGTGACAACATCTGTGCTTTTAGCAACTTGTCCCTTTTCTCTAGCGTCGCTGAGACGCTTCGACGTGGGCTCCTCTGACTTTTCTCCACTTGGTTGATCAGCCATGGAAAAGCCCCTTTAAAAAAAGTGCGACTCCGGTAGTCGTGAATAGTTCATGCTGAAATCCCTCGATAAGGTAACGCATATAAAATGGTAAAAAGATAAAACAAAGTCCGCTTTTGATAGGAA
>Ga0114975_10003709_pt1 | contig 10110 bp, 10 predicted proteins | sample S_130626_EF_Meta_FD_87031 | JGI IMG/M metagenome (GOLD analysis project Ga0114975, IMG submission 87031) | Freshwater microbial communities from Lake Simoncouche, Canada to study carbon cycling - S_130626_EF_MetaG | ecosystem: Environmental > Aquatic > Freshwater > Lake | place: Lake...
ACTCTCTTTCAAAAAATTTGTGTTGTATTATTTTGAAAAATGGACAGGCATTCGTCCATTTGATTTTAAGAATTATAAAATTATCCGTTCATAAATGTTTGCTGTAACAGATATCGCAAAAGGGGTTGCTGAAGGCAATTTTTTATTGTTGGCAAAAACCATTTCACAAATTGAAAATAAAGTGGAAGGGGCGGATGACTATTTAACTAAATTAGTTCCTAAAGCAATTCCTGTGATTGGTATTACTGGTCCTCCAGGAGCAGGCAAAAGCACCTTGATTGCAGGCTTGGTGGGCGAGTGGATAGCAGCAGGTAAAAAAGTAGCCGTCCTTTCGGTAGATCCTTCTTCGCCTTTTCACAAAGGAGCTATTTTAGGAGATCGTATTCGAATGAAGGATTGGTATTTGCATCCTCAAGTATTCATTCGTTCTTTAGCTTCTAGAGGCCATTTAGGCGGACTAAATAGTTCCATGATAGAATTGACAACCTTATTACAATCAGTTGGATTCGATCAAATTATAGTTGAAACCGTTGGAGTGGGACAATCCGAAGTGGAAGTGGCATCCTTAGCTGATACAACAGTAGTCGTGCTAGTACCTGAAGCAGGGGATGAAGTGCAGATGATGAAATCGGGATTAATGGAAGTAGCGGATGTTTTTGTAGTCAATAAAAGTGATCGACCAGATGCACAAACTTTCACCAACCATATTCGACAAATGATGATGGAAAATGGGGTGTCGGAAGACCTAGTCAAAGTAGTTGCTACCGTTGCTTCACAAGGCGTTGGGATCTCTGAATTGATTCAAGCAATTGATGCCCATCAAATTTCTAAGACAGCATTAGGTAAACAAAATCAATTGATGGTGGCCAAAGTCATTCAGTTGATTGTTGCAAATAAAATGCGTCAGGTAGACCTTGTAAAATTGGAGCAGGATATTGCACTAGAAATTTCAAAACCTGGATTCAATATTTTTGAATTTTCACAAAGATTTCATTAAGGCAATTGCGCGATTGATTTTGTTTTTCCACTTCAATTTGGCGGTCATAACAAATTCTGGTAAAGGTCCTTGCCAATCTTCTCCTCTGTGTAACATATGTTTTGTAAGTAAGCTAGAAGTGAAGCCCCATTTTTGTATAAATTGATTGTAGCCTTTATTGCGTTTAACACGTCCAACAGATTTGGACCCAAAATGGTACGCCCTACTTTGACTAAGGCCCTTGAAATAACGTACTCCTGCCATCCATAGTTTCATAGAAAAATCTGGATCAGAATACATCCCTGGACTAAATTCAACACTGTATCCGCCAACGGTATCCCACAAGGCAACTGGTAAAATATTGGGAGGCCAAGTTGCACCAGACCAATCCTTCTTTTCTAATTGACTGTATTCTTGTAGTAGTTTTTCTTCTTGAAAATTGGCAATGTCCTGGCCATAATTTTTTTCAATCACTGCATTGCTAGATGCAATAGGTTCAATCATAGTAGCGGATAAAAAGAATAATTCATGCCCAATGCTTTTAATTTCTTCCATTAGGGCAGTATCCCATCCTGGACATAAATACATATCGTCATTGAGATAAAGTAAATAAGGTGTTCTAATCAGTGTTCTTGCAGCATTGAGTGCATAACATACACCAATATTCTCTATGCTATAAGTATAATCTAAATCTGTTTGCGCTTTCACCCATTCATAAGAGCCATCTTTTCCTTGATTCACATGTACAATAATCTGATGTTGTAATGTTGAATTTTTTCGGATGCTCTCAATGCATTTTTGTAAGAATGGAAGATTGTTCCAGCTTGGTATTAGGATCGAAAATTGTGCTTGCACATTTAGGGTGCGTTGCAGAGCGGATTGAATGGTAAAATTGTGCAGAGACATTAACTGGCTTTTTCATTTTTCCACCATCTATATGCGACATATCCCATGATGCCAAAAGGCATTGCAGCCAGATAAAGAATACCAACATTAAAACCTTTTCCAGCTTCTTCACCAATCTGCGCAGCTGTTTTAGTACAGATGGAGCATTGTGCTTTTCCAGCTAAGACGATCAATTGAAATACAAATAATAAGTAAATGCTTTTCATGATGCAAAAATAGGCATAAAAAACCCCGAATAATCGGGGGAATCTATTTTTAAAAAAAATTAAGCTTTTGCCTTTGGAGCTGCTGTCTTAATATTTCTTGTTTTGTGTGGTCTGCTTTTGCCAAAAGAACCTAAAAAGCGTTTTCCTTTTGCTGTTTTTTTATCTCCTCTACCCATGATATTATAATTTTTAAATTGTGATTGGACTGCAAATATAAAAAAACCCTCTGAATAAATGATTATCCGAGGGTTTTTATTCAAATAAATTTGAGATTACAACTTGCCGCTCAATTCTTTACCAGCCTTGAAACGTGCAACTTTCTTTGCTTTAATCTTAATAGTCTCACCTGTTTGTGGGTTACGACCAGTTCTTGCAGCACGCTTAGATACTGAGAAAGTACCAAAACCTACTAAAGTTACTTTGTCGCCTTTTTTCAAAGATTTAGTTACTGCTTCGATAAAAGCGTCTAAAGCTGCGTTAGCTTGTGTTTTTGGACAATCAACTGCGTCAGCGATGTGTGCGATCAATTCTGCTTTGTTCATAGATGTGTTTTTTATAGTTTTAAACGATAGAACAAATTTATTGGGTTTGACGAAACAAAAAAATATTTTAGTGTTTTTTTTATTTTTTATTTTTCCACTAAAACCCTTAAATAGTAAGGTTTTCCGCCCAAGGTCATAATTTCAATTTTGGACCTATTTTAAATGGGTATTGCTGTAACCCTTTGCAGCATTGAATTATAGCGATTTTAAAAATGAAACCGAGGCCAGTTAAGGGTTTTCGGAGGCTAGCTATCCACAATCAATTCACAATTTTCATGCTTGTATTGAAATGAAAACATTGCTCTCCCCATTGTGCTGTGACGCTAAAAAGGAGTGTTTCTGCGTGGTTTGCTTGGAATTCAGCCATTTGAATAGCAGTTTGACTGAACAATTGTAGGGTAAAAGTAGGAGGCTGATCAGCTGCTAGGTCTAATTGATAGAGTTGGTGCTCTACAAAGCAGGCAGTGGAAAGACAACTTGGTATAAAGCTTTGCTTCACCCAATTCAACCATGCTGCTTCTATGGAAGGATCTACTTGAAAACTAATATTGGATACAAACATGGATTTATTTTTTTAATTCTACAACAATGGGGCAATGGTCACTATGCTTTATGTCTGGAAGGATAAAGGCATCCTTAATTTTAGTGGCCAATATTTTTGTCGTACAAAGATAATCAATTCTCCATCCTTTGTTTTGTAATCTAACAGATGGAAATCTTTGACTCCACCAAGAATAAGCGCCAATGGCGTCTTCATGCATATGCCTAAAACTATCCACCCAATTATTTGCAAGTAACTGATCCATCCAAACTCTTTCTTCGGGTAAAAAACCAGAAGATTTTTTATTTCCTTTTGGATCATGGATATCGATTGCTTGATGTGCAATATTATAATCTCCTGCTACAATGATATTTGGTCTTTCTTTTCTGAGCGTTTCTACCCAATTGTAAAATTCATCCAACCATTGGTATTTATAGGCTTGTCTAAGGTCTCCACTTGTACCTGAGGGGAAATACGCGTTGATGATGGTAAGGTCTCCAAAATCGACTCTTATGACACGTCCTTCGGCATCACTCATTTCATGTCCAGTACCATGCTCAACAAGACTTGGCTTTTGTTTACTAAATACCGCCACGCCACTGTATCCTTTTTTTTGTGCAGGATACCATGCAATATGGTAACCAAGATCAGTAAAAAGACTTAAGTCAATATCTGAACTACTTGCTTTTGTTTCTTGCACACAAAGGATATCCACTGGGTAGTCCTTAAGCCATTCGACCAAACCTTTTTTGATGGCGGCTCTTATTCCATTGACATTATAACTTACGACGCGCATGTAGGTTTAATTTGGCGATTGAAAAATTTCACTATACGCAATTAATAGTAAGAGCGCGGAAATTGAATTTTGATTAATTGGTTCAATTGGTATTAAATAATTTGGCTTATTCCTTCCTTTTGCCGCCATGATGGCCACATTATTGAAATAAATTAATTTAACATCAATGTCATTATTGAAAAGAATCTTAAATGTGTCCTTCCCAATCCGCCCTTCAACCGATTTTGATATTGCAATCAACCCTTTTGGATAAGTACTATTCAATACATAGATAGAGCTTGAGTCGTATCCATTGTATATTTGGTTTGAATTGAACATCAAGCCCCTTGTAACTGGTTGTTCCGTCACTTTGAAACTGCCAATTACATTTGTGTCTGCATAAATTTTATGTAAACTGTCTGGCAGAAAACGAATAGGAGGTGTGGCGCGCAATTCGGGATCAATCATTGGATTGAATTCAATATAAGCTTCTAATGAGTAGTCTTTATTTTCACTCACATTTCTTAGAGGCTGTACTGCTTGATAGTATTCTTTAAATAGGGTATTGGTCCTTTTTTTAATTTCAGGTAAAATAGCAAAAAATGGATTGGTGGTTGTTTTGTCTTTTGTGTCTATTTTCTGCATCACTGCATTTGGTGTTCTGAGCACCACCCTGGAATTATTTTCTGTGAACTGAAAAAAATCTTTACTTGTATCTACCACAATTCTTGGCTTAGCTTGTAATAATGGCATGGTGAAATTATCCGAAGCATAACTAATAGGCACTTTTGCTTCAATGTATGCCAATTCCTCTCCGTCTTTATCAAAATAACTTACACCAGATTGGATGGCTTTGAATAAACTTTTTGGTGTTGTGATAGGAATATTGATTGGATAGCCAATGCCCTGGTTGGCAATTGGGATCATGCCCATTAAAATCGTTTTTTGGAAAACAGGTTTTTTTGTGGCATCTAAAATAGTACAGGTTAAAAACCAAGTGGATTGAATGCTGTCTTTTTTGGGAATGATAATGTTCACCATTGAATTGCTAAATGTTTGTTCTGGTTGCAATTCATATATTTCTAAATAAGCATGAAAAGCCGAGGATTGACTTTGACTCCAATCAATTACGAGCTTACCAATTTGGTTTGATTTGTTTAAAATTTTTATCTTAGTTGCGAAACTCGTATCTCTTTTTAGTTGCAATGGATTAAAAAGGGCTGTGTCTAATAAGCTTGCAAATGCTTGTACTTGTGTTGTAGTAGGGTGCCAATATTTTCCTTCTGGTCGAATACTAGAATACATTTGAACTTGTTCGAATGTCACTTGATTGGATTGTCCAATTGTAGCGATACAAATGCATTGCGTGAAGAGTAGACTTAAAAAGTAAAAGCTTTTTTTCATTTGGAAGTTTCAAATTGGGTAGTCAAATTTAGTTGATTTAGACGTTTAATACTTATTTTATTCTAACTTCATTGCCATTAATGGCGTTCAAAGCATATGCAAACAAATGGTAAGTCAATACCTGACAAAAAGAGGATTCCCTCGCAAAAATTGGTTGAATTAGACGGGCCTCGACCGAGGCTCAAGGAGTTTAAATTTGCTATTCAAATATTCTTTGAATTTATAAAAGGATTTAGAGCGCTCAATTTTGTTGGGCCTTGTATCACAGTCTTTGGATCAGCACGTTTTAAAGAGGGGCATCCTTATTATGAGCAAGCCAGAAAAATGGGACAAAAAATTGCAGCATTGGGTTTTGTTACCATGACTGGTGGTGGTCCAGGTATTATGGAAGCGGCCAATAGAGGCGCTTATGAAATTGGTGGACAATCGATTGGCTGTAATATTAAATTGCCTTTTGAACAAACGCCTAATCCATATGTACACAAGTCCATCACCTTTAGTTTCTTTTTTATCAGAAAAGTTTTATTAGTAAAGTATTCTTATGCATTTGTGATTATGCCAGGTGGGTTTGGTACACAGGATGAATTTTTTGAGACCCTTACATTGGTGCAAACTAAAATCATCAAAAATTTCCCCATTGTTGTCATGGGTAAGGACTACCATGAACCATTCATGCACTGGATAGAACATATGATTGCAGCTGGTACCATCTCGCCAGAAGACAAAAATTATATCTTGTTAACAGATGATTGCGACGAAGCCATTGAGCATATTCGTAAATATGTTTCCAATTATGTAGTCACACCAAGAAAACGTTTCTGGTGGTTATTTGAAAAAGATTAATCAATCACAGGTTGCAACCACTTGGTGATATACTCTAAAGATTGATTTTTCCTTTTTGCATAATCTACCACTTGGTCTTGCTGTATTTTCCCTAATCCAAAATATTGACTTTGAGGATGTGCAAAATACCATCCACAAACACTTGATGCTGGATACATGGCTAAACTTTCTGTCAAACTAATGCCAGTATGTTGTGCTGCATTCAATAAATTAAATAAGGTATATTTTTCGGTATGGTCTGGACAAGCAGGGTAGCCTGGTGCAGGACGAATGCCCACATAATTTTCTTGAATCAATGCCACATTGTCTAGTTGCTCATCTTTTGCATAGCCCCAGAATTCTTTTCTTGTTTTAACATGTAAATATTCTGCAAATGCTTCGGCAAAACGATCTGCTAATGCTTGTAAAATAATTTTATTGTAGTCATCTAAATTATCCTCAAATGCTTTGATATGTTTTTCGATACCGTGAATGGTCACCGCAAAAGCACCTAAATAATCTGCTTTGTTTTCTGAAGCAGGACAAATAAAATCAGCTAAAGAGAAATTCGGTTGACCTGCTGCTTTTTTTGCCTGTTGTCTTAGAAAATGTAAATCAACATTCGTTGAACCGTCTGTAACAGTCACATCATCGCCATTCGATTTTGCTGGCCAAAATCCAACTGCCGCTTTTGCAGTTAACCAATTTTCTGCAATGATCTTTTTCAATAAGGTCTGTGCGTCTTGGTATAGTTTACTTGCTACTTCACCAACCACTTCATCTGTTAAAATGGCTGGGTAATTACCATGCAATTCCCATGCAATAAAGAATGGTTTCCAATCTATATAATCCACCAGCACAGAAAGATCTGTTATTTCAATCGCTTTATTACCAGTAAAACTCGGCGTAGTTGCATTAAATCCAGTCCAATCAATCGCTACTTTATTATCTAATGCAGTAGCATAAGGAATGCTTTGCTTCACTGTTTTTTTATTGTCAAAGTCAGCCTTTAATTGCGTGTATGCTTGTTCCAATTCTGCTAAGAAAGGTTTTTTTGTTTCTTTGTTCAATAAAGACCCAGCCACAGTCACACTTCTTGATGCGTCCAATACATGAATCACCCCATCATTGTATTCTGGCGCAATTTTAACTGCAGTATGCATTCTAGAAGTGGTCGCTCCTCCAATCATCAATGGTATGGTCATGCCACGACGTTTCATTTCTTTTGCGATGTAAACCATCTCATCCAATGAAGGTGTAATCAATCCACTTAATCCTATAATATCCACTTGGTGTTTTTCTGCTTCTGCAAGTATTTTATCCGCAGGTACCATTACGCCAATATCAATAATCTCATAACCATTACAGCCCAATACCACACCCACAATATTTTTACCAATATCATGTACATCGCCTTTTACTGTGGCCAATAAAATTTTAGCTGGTCCTTTTGTTAGACCATTTGGATTAGCAGAGGCATTTTTTAATCTTTCTTTTTCGGCTTCGATAAATGGTGTCAATACGGCCACACTCTTTTTCATCACCCTTGCGCTTTTCACTACTTGTGGTAAAAACATTTTACCTGCGCCAAATAAATCGCCCACTTGATTCATACCTGCCATCAATGGCCCTTCAATCACTTCCAATGGCGCACTATATTGTAGTCTTGCTTCTTCTGTATCTGCTTCAATGAAATCCGTAATACCATTGATCAAGGAATGCGCTAATCTTTCCACTACCGTGCCAGATCTCCATGCCAATTTTTTGCTATTGGCTTCTGCCACTTGTCCTGCGTCTTCCCCCTTTGCTTTCAATGCATCTGCATATTGAATCAATGCTTCGGTGGCTTGGTTGTCGTCATTGTTTTGATTCAAAATCACATCCTCACAAAGCTGTTTTAATTCAGGTTCAATTTCATCGTATACAATTAATTGACCTGCATTGACAATGCCCATATCCATCCCTGCGTTCACCGCATGGTATAAAAACACCGCATGAATGGCTTCTCTTACTGCGTCGTTACCTCTAAAAGAAAATGAAACATTGGATACACCACCGCTTACTTTTGCCAAAGGCATTAAGGTTTTTATCTCCCTTGTTGCTTCTATAAAATCTACTGCGTAATTATTATGCTCTTCGATACCTGTTGCAACTGCAAAAATATTTGGATCAAAAATGATGTCTTCTGGATCGAATCCAACCTGTTCTACTAAAATTTTATAGGCACGTGCGCAAATCTCTACTTTTCTTGCTTTGGTATCTGCCTGTCCTACTTCATCAAATGCCATCACAATCACTGCAGCACCATAGGCTTTGCAGATATGCGCTTGCTCTATGAACTTGGCTTCTCCTTCTTTCATTGAAATGGAGTTCACAATACATTTTCCTTGCACACATTTCAATCCCGCTTCGATGATCTCAAATTTTGAGCTATCAATCATGATGGGGATTTTTGCAATATCTGGTTCGCTCTGCAATAAATTCAAATAAGTGGTCATTGCTTTTACGCCTTCCAGCAAGGCATCATCCATATTGATGTCAATGATCTGTGCACCATTTTCTGCTTGTTGACGTGCAACAGATAAAGCTTCTTCGTATTTATTTTCCTTAATCAGTCTTGCAAATTTTTTAGAGCCAGTCACATTGGTTCTTTCGCCAACATTCACAAAATTTGTTTCAGGACGAATCACTAAAGGTTCTAATCCAGCTAATCTTAAATAGGGCTTAATATGTATTACTTGATCGCTCATAATCTTAAATAGTTTTGTCTACAATGGGTAAAGTTCTTGGCTGAATGCTGCGTACGTTATCTGCCATATGCTTGATATGGTCGGGGGTAGTGCCACAACAGCCACCCACAATATTCACGAATTTATTTTTAGCCCATTCTTCAATAAAATGTGCTGTTTGATGCGGCGCTTCATCATATTCTCCCATCGCATTCGGTAAGCCTGCATTTGGATAAGCCGATGTGTAACAGGTTGCGATTTGAGAAAGCTCTTCGATATGTGCACGCATTTCTTGTGCACCCAATGCACAGTTTAATCCCACACTCAGTGGTTTAGCATGTGCCACAGAAGTATAAAATGCTTCTAATGTTTGTCCGCTTAAAGTTCTACCAGAAGCATCTGTAATGGTACCGCTAATCATGATGGGTAATTCTGGTTGTCCTATCTTTCTGAAATATTCTTTGATTGCAAAAATGGCTGCCTTGGCATTGAGTGTATCAAAAATGGTTTCAACTAAAATCAAATCTACACCTCCATCTACAAGACCACGAATCTGTTCAGTATAAGCGACTACCACTTCATCAAACGTCACTGCGCGATAACCTGGATTGTTCACGTCGGGGGAAAGACTTAATGTTTTATTCAAAGGACCAATCGATCCTGCAATATATTTTTCGGTGCTATTGGGATGTTTTGCTTTGTATTGTTCCACTGCATCTCGCACACATTTTGCTGCAGCTACATTCAATTCATATGCTAGTTCCTGCATATCATAATCTGCCATGGCAATAGAAGTGCTACTGAAAGTATTGGTTTCAATAATATCCGCACCTGCTTCTAAGTATTCTAAATGGATGCCAGTAACGATGGCTGGTTGTGTGATACATAAAAGGTCATTATTGCCTTTTACATCGGAATGCCAATTGGCAAATCTTGTTCCACGATAATCTTCTTCCGTTAATTTATGACGTTGAATCATGGTACCCATGGCGCCATCAATGACTAAAATTCTTTCTTGTAAAGCTTCCTTAATTGACATAATACTACATTAAATTTTATGCAGCATCCAATAGGAAAAGAAGTAGGGGGGCGATAAGTGTACCGTTTATTAGTTCTTTTCTCCTTTCGGATGGCAGGGTGAACAATAAACAAATCCTCCTGCTGTTGCGCAGCGAAGATAGGGCAGAATCAAATGATGGCAAAATAATA
>Ga0114975_10003710_pt1 | contig 10109 bp, 7 predicted proteins | sample S_130626_EF_Meta_FD_87031 | JGI IMG/M metagenome (GOLD analysis project Ga0114975, IMG submission 87031) | Freshwater microbial communities from Lake Simoncouche, Canada to study carbon cycling - S_130626_EF_MetaG | ecosystem: Environmental > Aquatic > Freshwater > Lake | place: Lake...
CACATAGGTGGTAAATACCTAAGAGATACTGCAGAAGTTCAATCAAATGGAATTGCTACCTTTAACGGTAGTTACAATACAAAAAAGCCAAGTCCTACTAAATTACAACGAGGCATGTATTTATTCGTATTGCCGGAGAAGAAAGATTATTTTGAATTTATGATCGACGACGATCAAGATTTCACAATTACTTTCGATACGTCTTTCTATGAAAGAGAATATTACAAAAAAATGAAGGTGGATGGTTCAACAGAAAATTCTGATTTTGTTCAATATCAAGTTTCTAAAATGTCTGTGATTGAAAAGTTAGTTGCATTGGATGAAGAAATCAAAAAAGATTCAACACCTGCAAATATCAAACGCTTGGAACCTAAAAAAGCTGCATATTTAAGAGAAAAAGAAGCTTCAGATTCCCTTTTTATTGCCACTCATCCCAAAAATTTATTGTCTCGTTTCTTATATTCTTTAATTGCGGTTGATTTCCCATCGGTATTGCCAACCAAAGCAGATGGAACTAAAGACAGCGCATATCCATTTAACTATTTCAAGTTACACTATTGGGACCATGTTGATTTCAATGAAGATGGATTAGTGAGAATGCCAGTAAACGTATTGAAACAAAAATTAGATTTTTACTTTGACAAAGTGATTGTTCCTGATGCCGATACATGTATTGTAGCAAGTGAATGGCTTTTGGCAAAAAGCAAAAACTCAATTGAAAATGAAAAATATATTATTTGGTACTTAACCAACAGATTTGAATCAAGTAATGTTATGGGATTGGATAAGGCATTTGTTCACATGGCCCTTTCTAATTATTGCGCAGGAAAAGCATGGTGGGTTGATAGTGTTACCGTTGCCAAAATGTGCGAAAATGCATTTAGACGTTCTCATACGCTAATTGGACAAGTAGCACCTGAATTAGAGTTGAAAAATTTAGATAGTGCATGGGTAAGAACCAATTCAATTAGAGCTCCTTACACCATTATGATTTTCTGGGACCCTACATGTGGTCATTGCAAAGAAGTAATGCCTAAATTGGCTAAACTTTATGCAGAAAATAAAAGCAAAGGTTGGAAGGTTATTGCATTGTCGTCAGGCGACAAAAAGAAAGAATGGCATGAATACACCAAAGAGCATCCAGAAATGAAAGAATTCATCCATTTAATTCGTGGCGAAGTACAGAGTCAAAAATACGCCGACGCTCTCTATTCTTACTATGTAATTGCAAGTCCTACAATTTTCATTCTAGATTCTAACAAGAAAATTATTGCCAATAGAATTGATGTTGAGAAAATTGCAGAATTCATAGAACATAACGAAAAGTATAAAACCAAATAAAACTTAATTATAATTGATATTAAAATGGTCGGATTTTATTCGACCATTTTTTATTTATTGAAATTTCGAATATCTTTTAACAAATCTTTGGTAAAGACCATGATACCAAATGAATAATAAGGTGCAGTGTAATAAGTATTGGGTGTAAGTGAAGTTCTAACCCCAATTCCACCAGTAAGACCAAAATATTTCAAAAAACGAATATTACCTGTAACTCCAGTTTCAATGGGTAAGATCATTTTGGATGTAAATTGAATTTCCTTGGTACTATTATTAGTTTCTTTAATATCAACTGTGCCAATTCCAGATTGAAGTGTTTGATATACCCTAAATCGATGTGTTTTATACCAATGATATTCGCAAATAGCACCTAAAATCATATAATCATAAGTATTTTCAGTACCTTCCTTAGTGGTTGATGCAGAATAAAAAGCACCAAGCAATGCAAGCTTACCATAATCATAACCCACCCTTATGCCAAAAACATTTACTGGCATACCTACGACATATGAATTTCTTTTGTCCATCCCCAAAATAATATTGGGCTTATTTTTCAAAGACAATTTCATACTATCCAAGGGCGACCAGGTCTGGGCCTTTGCCAACTGAGTAATAAATAAAATAAAAAAGAATACAGTAATTCTCCGCATTTAGGTACAAAAATAGATTAAATAGCTATGTTATAATTCAATATTTGTAATTTTGACAAATAAAGCGGTTGTTTTGCACTATTATTTTCGAAATATAAGATATCAAACAAAAAGGCTTTGCTCAGTATTTTAAAACCTAAATCTATGAAAACAAAATCAATTATTACACTTTTAGCATTAACATCAATTTTTCAATTCTCTTTTGCTCAGAAAGCAGAAAAAAAAGACATCACTATTGAAACAACGTTGAACTTCCAAACAGGAAATGCACCGGTTGGACTTACAATTTCAGAAATTCGCATGCGATATTTCCTAAAAAAAGACATCGCAGTGAGAACAAGATTGGCTTTTAACTTTGATCAAAGTACAGATTATTCATACGATGGAATGAATCCGAAAAATCCTCCTTTCACAATTAATCAACAAAATACTGACTTTAAATTCATTGTAGGAATAGAAAAACATTTCACTGGTACAGAAAAACTATCGCCTTATTTTGGTACAGAAGCTGGAATTGGAATTTCAAACATGAGTAAAGATGGCACAAATACGATAAATGGTATTTCTTACACAGAAAACGGACAAATGTCATTAATTAATTCAGGTGGATTTTCTGCCTATGGAGGATTGGTATTTGGGGCAGACTATTATTTCCTTCCTAGCATTTATATAGGCGCTGAAATTGGTTATGGATTTGGCTATCAAGACAATGGAACAGCTCAGTTTTGGAATAGCAACAACGAAAATAGAGAAATAGTTTTAGGTTCACAAATGGGATTCACATTACAAACAAACCCAGGAATACGATTTGGTATCAAATTCTAATATTCTTGTTTAAACAAATCAATTATTCTTTTAATTATAGTTAAATTTCATTGCGTAATGGTTTAAATAGACTTAAATTTGCATTGAATAATCATTCAAAAAAACATGGCTACAATTAGATTTGAGGGCAGAAATGCTCAATTTTTTAGTACTTTAAGATCAAGAATTGATCAATATTTCACAGAAAACAACATAAAACCAACTGGAAATTGGAGCTTATACATAAAAACAATCGTATTTGGTTTGTTGCTGATAAGTTCATACTTGTACTTAGTTGTGTTCACACCAGAACAAACTTGGTTGCAGATCGTTCTTTGCTCTTTACTGGGAATATCATTCGCTGCAATTGGTTTTAATGTAATGCACGATGGTTCGCATGGTAGCTATTCAACAAAGCCTTGGATAAACAAAATCATGGCAAACAGTTTAAATTTCCTTGGTGGAAATGCTTTTTATTGGGTTGAAAAACACAATATTGCGCACCATAGCTTTACAAATATTGATGGCGCAGACGAAGATATTGACATTTATCCTTACATGCGTTTGAATAACAACCAAAAGAAATTGTGGTTCCACAAATTCCAACATATTTATGGCATTGTGCTATACTCAGTTGCTTATTTAACTTGGATATCTTTACAAGATTTTACAAAATATTTCAGTGGCAAAATTGGCGACCGCAAAATGAAAGGTAAAATGACAGCATTTGAACATTTCGAATTTTGGGCAAGCAAATTGGTTTATTTAGGCATATTTATATTTATTCCAGCATTGAAATTGGGTATTTACAAAGCAGTGATGGGTTATTTGATTATGGCCATAGTTACTGGTATTTGCATTACAATTGTATTCCAATTGGCACACGTTGTTGAAGGAATGGATTTTATTGCAAATGACCCAGAAGAAGTGATCGTAGAAAATGATTGGGCTACACATCAAATTAGCACTACTTCTAATTTTGCTACAAAGAGCAAATTATGGTGTTGGTTATTGGGTGGTTTAAATTTCCAAGTTGAACATCATTTATTTCCAAAAATTAGCCATATTCACTACCCGAAAATCAATGAAATTGTAAAATCTACTTGTGCTGACTTTAATATCAGGTATCAAGAATTCCCAACCATGTTAACTGCAATTAAATCTCATTTTAATTACTTAAAATACATTGGTCAATTGAATCCAACTACATAATTTATATAACTATAAAACAAAAAAACCGCGATTGAAATCGCGGTTTTTTTGTTTTATACCAATATTATTTACCATAAATAACTCAAACCGAATTCCATATAATCAGCCACATTCAAATGCGCCTTTAATCGCGTTCTAGCTACCCAATTTTGGCTCAACCTATAATCTATTCCAATACAATTATAAAAGGCTGGCTTCTCGCTAATAATTGGCCTAAATAAGTACATTCCTAAATCCGTCCTCAATCCTACCCTCCCAAATACATACTGATGGCCAAATTTTAATCCTAGTTCCCACTGATCTAAATATGAAATATCATTGGAATTTCCATACCTATCAAATTTATAGTTGTCATCAGAAAACAAATCAAAACCAATATCCCAAACATGATTCGCAGATTTTTGAATCCTATATTGAATATCTGTTATTACCGCCGTTAATGAGGTTGGATATTCTAATGTATGCTCTCTAATGGCATAACGCATTCCGATTGATAATGGACTAGTATAATATCTCTTTTTATGCAAATAGAACGAACTTCTATCTGTATTATATACTTCATTTGGAAAATATACAACACCAATATTCGCATGTATAGCATTCAATCCAACATTGGGTTTTGCAAAATTAGCATTTGAAACATGGGTTAAATTTGCACCTATTCCAATTGAGAAATTAGGTAAAATATTATATTGCGTCTCCACTTTCAACTGAGCTAAAAAATTAATATGACTTCCAATAGCAAAATTTACAGGTTTTGTAAATGTATCATATTTTTCAGAAACATAAGATAGACCATGGGTAAAATACCAATTTAACAACCATTCTCTTTTAACAGAAATCTCCGCGCCCAAAGTAACACCCCCACCAAATTGAAAACCAGTTACTGGCAACCCATTATTCAAGAAAATTAATGAAGTTCCAATTTTGGGACAATATAAAACAGTTGAACTAGATGCTATTTTATTAGATTGATCCAATCGCAATTTCCACAATGCATCAATTTGAAGGCCACTTACATTTGCCTTTAAAGGTTTGGTAAATTCAGAATGCGGCACCATTACTCCTGTTAAATATTGCAAGGAAAGCGAATACTGAGAATACCCAAAATTGCTAATAATGACAAAAAGCAAAGTAAAACCTATATGTTTATTACATTTATTGTACACTTTTCATAATGCTTAGACAAAGAAAAGTAAGGCAAATCTCTCAAAATGCATTAGTTATCTTATATTGCAAATTTAAGATGTAAATGGAAATATTAACTACAACCTAAGCACTTAGTGCTAATATAAAGATTGAATCAGAGAAATAACGAAAAGTTGAGTTCAACTTTCGCGCAGATAGGTTAAAATATAATCTAAAGATTTAGTCCTTTTTAAATACAGGAATATTGTTCAATTCTAATCTTCGGAATTCAAAGATTTGTTTGACTTTGTTATCTACAAATAGTTTGCTTGCTATCCATCCTAAAAAAGACAAACCTACATCATAATGCAAGATGTCAGTCATCAAAACACCACCCTCAACAGCCTTAAAATGATGTTCGTGGTGCCAAATATTGTATGGACCTTTACGCTGCTCATCAACGAAAAATTGTCCCTCAACAATATGGGTAATTTCTGTACACCAGTTTAATTCAATATTCAGCATTGGCTTAATTTTGTATTGAATAAACATACCTTCATACATTTTTTCTGGCAAGTCAGAAACGATTTTAAAAACCATATCCGGAGGAGTAATGTCATTTAAATTTTTTGGGGTTGCAAAATAATTCCAAGCAGTTTCTAATGACACCGGTAAAAATTGTTCCTGAACAAGTCTTTTCATACTGTTAGAACAAAGAAAACGGATAATTGTTTCGGTCCCCTTGACAAAGGGCAAAACATATTTGAACGTTCTTATTGCAGCGAGACGAATGAAAATTCGCTGTAAATTTCAAATACTAATTATTCAACGGCAATTTATTTTGTTTTATAATCCAAATGATTAACAAACTTATACCAGCCGACATAAAGCACCAAGTTGAAGGCAACGCATTTATATAGAAATAGTATGCTATTCCTAAGGCAATTGCATTTACAAATGCCAAAATCAGTATTTCACGAATTTTAGACAGGAAAAAAGGAATCACCGTAGCTACGGTATATAAGTATTTATTTATTGGCCAGCTCAGTTCGGCATTTTTAAATTCGTAGGCAATGTGAAAATCATGAATCCTCGGAAATGGATTTAAATACTTCATTTGATAAATTGAATAAAGCGCAGTAAAAACACCTGCCACAAAACATAAAAACAACCCAAATACGCGCCATGAAGGATGTGTTGCTTTTCCTTTTGAAGATGGCAAACCCTTGCCGCCAAATTCGAATTTATACAAAGCCAAAGGAACCAAAATTGGCCAAATAATCCATGCAAATGAAAGAAAAGATTGGGTAAAAAAATCTTGATATGTTACGCTTAATTGATAATTCAATGTGAGCCAAACAAAACCTTCTGAAAATTGCTGAACTGCAAATAAAAACGGAATTGCTGCTAAATATTTCTGATGGGTTTGGGTTACCGATTTAATCGAATAAACACCTAAGGCACCTATTACCACTGAAGAGGAAAAACTAGCCGTAGCAGAAAAACACATAAACAAAGATAGCCTAACTGCGAACAGATAGGCTATCTAATTGAATTTAAATATGTTTTATTATTTCAATATATATTTTACAACCAAATTGGCATTTGAATTTCCACCTGCTGAAATTTCAAAGTCACCTGGCTCAATGGTCAATTTCATTTGATCATTGTAAAAACCGAAATCTTCATTTGTCAATTGAAAGTTCGCAGTATAAGTTGAATGCGCTGAAATATTCACTTTCTTAAATCGCTTTAATTCTTTCATTGGACGGGTTCTAGAAGCCACCAAATCAGACAAATAAATTTGCACAACCTCTTGTCCATCTCTGTTGCTCGAATTAGTAACATCAACAGATATGTTCACAAGTCCATTGCCAACCTCTGTCACCCTCAAATTCGCATATTCAAATGCTGAATAACTCAAACCAAAACCAAAAGGCAATAACGGCGTATTCGCAACATCCAAATACTTAGAACTGTATTTTTGATTTGGATCAACTGGACGGCCTGTTTTACGCGAATTATAATAAATAGGAATTTGACCAACATTGCGAGGAAAAGTCATTGTTAATTTCCCTGAAGGATTTACATTTCCAAACAATACGTTCTTCACTGCCTCACCCGCCATTGTTCCTGGCAACCAACATTCAACAATAGCATCGGCTTGATTGAATTCATTTTCAATGGTCATTGGTCTGCCATTAAACAACAATAATACAATTGGTTTTCCTGTTGCCTTCAATGCAGCAAAAAGTGCTTTTTGTTGAGGTTGCAAATCCAAATTCGACATTGAAGCAGCCTCACCTGTCATTCCAAACGCTTCACCCAACGCCAATACCACAACATCAGATTTCATTGCAACTTTCACCGCTTCCTTAATTAACTCCGCAGCCGATTGTTTTGCCGTTGTAAGTTGACCATCATGTTGATTTAATTTATTTTTCAAATCCACATTATCAATCAAATTACATCCCAAAGCATAGGAAATATTTTCCTTTCTAATATTGCCTTGATCTGAAACTATTGCATCGTAAAGGGTAATTGCTTTCTTAGCATCGCCCGCACCACTCCAACTTCCGATCAAATCGCGTTGCCCTTTGATATGTGGACCAATTAAAGCTATTTTCTGATTTGAAGGCAGTTTCAAAGCAATATCTGATGGATTCACCCCATTGCCCAAAGGCAATACATTTTTGTTGTTTTTAAGTAATACAATTGATTCCTCCGCAATATGCAAAGCAATTGATTTATGCTCGTCAGACATAATTTCTGCTTGTCTAGCGTCGTTTAATCCTCTGTAAGGATCACTAAACAAGCCCAATTTGTATTTGGCCATTAAGATATTTCTGCAAGAGCGGTTTAAATATTCCATATTTAATTTACCGTCCCTCAAAAGCCCTTCAATATGATTTAAATATAACTCACCAACCATATCCATATCCGCACCTGCTTCTAATGCACGTTTGGCAACTGTTTTTTCATCGCCCATTCCATGGTTCATGAGTTCATTAATGGCAGTATAATCCGTAACTACCAAACCGTTGAATCCCCATTGTTTTTTCAAAACAGTATCCAATAAGAAAGGATTGCAAGTTGCAGGAACACCGTTTACATCGTTAAATGATGTCATTACGCTCCCAACACCCGCGTTTACTGCGGCATGGTAAGGTGGAAAATAATCATTGCTCATTTTATAGAGGGACATATCTACGGTATTGTAATCACGGCCAGCTTCAGCTGCACCATATAAAGCAAAATGCTTTACACAAGCCATTACGTTTAAAGGATTGGTTAAACTTGTACCTTGGTAACCGCGCACCATGGCTTCGGCAACGCGAGAACCCAAATACGGATCTTCTCCTGCCCCTTCAGAAACCCTACCCCAACGAGGATCGCGGGCAATGTCAACCATTGGAGAGAACGTCCAATTCAAACCATCTGCAGTTGCTTCCTTGGCTGAAATTCTGGCCATTTCTTCAATTTTACCTAAGTTCCAAGTACAAGACAATGCCAATGGAATTGGGAAAATGGTTCTGTGCCCATGAATTACATCATACCCAAACAACAATGGAATATGCAAACGATGTCCCTTTATTGCCTTTTCTTGCAACTTCCTTACTGCAACTGGGGTAAATGTATTGAATACACCACCAACTAACCCTTTGCTCAATTTCTCATCAACCCCTTGACTTACAACAGGACCGGTTACATCAAATCCTACTGATGGCAGATTTAATTGACCAATTTTTTCTTGGATGGTCATTAAATTCATTAGCGAATCAACAAATAAATCGGCGCGTGAACCTGCTGATTTATTCAAACCGGGAGCATTCTGAGCGAATGTTGATTGGAAAGAAAATAAAGAAACAATAAGACTCAAGCCTACTGATTTTGAAACTAAAAATTTGTTTTTATACATAAAATTCATTATATTAATAGTTTATAAATAAGGAGCAGAAAAGCCCAATTTTTTCATACCGGCTTTTACTTCGGTACAACTTGTAAATTGTTCCCAAAGCAGTGAAGATCTATAGTTTTCAATCATAACCACAATGGGTCCTTGATCGATAGCCAAATAAGAATCTGCTACCCAAGTTTCATTGACATTGAAAGCATCTACAAAACCAAATTCACCCCAAATCTTGTCGCCCAATTTGTAGTAGAAAAAGCGCATTGCAGCCTTAGATTCATTTGGAGTATATGGCATAGAAGCCAAAGCTGCTGTTGGTGAAATCACACCCCTATCGTTTGTTGGAGAATGGGCATCATAACCCCATGGATCATCGCTCGCAGTTAATCCCCAACATTCGGCGCTATATCCCCCAAAATTCTTTGGATTTTGTTTGCAATACGTATAATTAATTAGAGCATGATTTTGATTTTGTTGCCAATAATCGGCGTATTGATCGGTAAGACCTCTCGGGTCAATTCCTAAAAATGAATAATGGGCAAAAAACATGGGTCCACCATAATCAGAACCTAAGGGCAATTTGTAACCATAAAACGACTTCCCATTTTTCATTCCGCCATTTGAGGCCCAACAATTTTTATAAACATCTGTACTTACCGGGTAAGTTGGCGAAGAAGCGGCCAAAACATGGGTAATCAAGCACTCGTTCCATCCGCGAATTTGCATATTCATGATAAATCCTTTCGAAGGACTCCAATGCCAATACAGATTGGTTTCTGCACCATTTTTGGTAAACCAATTCCATTCAACCCTACGCCAAATGCTATCAATTTTATTTCTGAGGGACGTTTCTTTGCTGCCTGCATCGTTAAAATACTGACGCGCTGTTAATAATCCCTGAATCAAATAAGAAGTTTCTACCAAGTCTGCACCATCGTCATTTGTAGAAAATGCAACCGTATTTCCATTTGCCCCATTTAACCAATGCGGAAAAGCCCCATGATAAACTTTTGTTTTGTATAATAGAAACTGCGACATGATATTGAGGTGATCTACGGCTTCGG
>Ga0114975_10003712_pt1 | contig 10105 bp, 9 predicted proteins | sample S_130626_EF_Meta_FD_87031 | JGI IMG/M metagenome (GOLD analysis project Ga0114975, IMG submission 87031) | Freshwater microbial communities from Lake Simoncouche, Canada to study carbon cycling - S_130626_EF_MetaG | ecosystem: Environmental > Aquatic > Freshwater > Lake | place: Lake...
ACTCTGTGTTAGTCATGATTTTCAAATCGAGGCTTTCACCTTGAGTGTCCCAAACGGCGGCTTCAATTATTTTATGGCCAGCTGGTATTCGACGCAATAAGTCGGATACTTTCTGTGGTTGAGCTTCTATCCAAATCACAGGGCCCCAACCGCCACGTGCATAATTGTCAAGCTCTTCCGCATTGTGAGCGCCTACATGGACTATTGATTGAGGATTTACCCCCCAGTATTTTTTTAAATCCTGAACTGAGATGAGCACACCTAAGTATAGGGAGAAATGGTTATTTGGCACAGTGGACTAGACTTAAGAAATATGAAAGTGTCTCGACCTTCAAGAGTTAAAACTGCACAAATATACCTAAGGCGTGCAATCCGTTGGAAAAGAAACTCTAATCCGTATATCTCAGGAGATGCATTTGCCGATTTTTCCGACTTCGTTTACAACCCTCCTAGGTGGAGAAATCTCAATCGGTGCTCTCATATTTCTGAGGCTAAGGTCATTTATTGCAGGAGTCATGAGCTTCAAGATATGCTAAATAAGCATTCTCATGAGATCAATGCCCAAGTAATTGTTTCTGGAAATAGTGATTTTGAGTTTTATTCAATACCGTCTAAAATTCCAAAATCTGTACGTGCTCTCTTTTTGCAGAATTCATTTATCTCTGACCATAAATTCATTTTTACAATACCAATTGGGCTTGAGAATTATCGCTTGAGTATTAATGGAAATCCGAGATTTCTTCGTACTCGGGGGTCTTACCCGGTAAGAACCAATAAAATTCTTTTCGGCCCGTTAAGTCCGACCCATCCAATTCGTAAGAGAGTTTTCGAAGAATTCAAGGAGGAAGGTCCTAAATGGGACGTACTATCAAGTCGACTGTCACCGAAAGTGTATGGTCGAATTTCAAATGGTTATAACTTTGTTGCTGCCATTAGGGGAAATGGTATTGATACCCATCGCATATGGGAAGCACTTTACAGAGGTGTTATTCCGGTAGTTATCGATGATAACTGGTGGAAATCTCTTCAGGATTTTTTTCCCCAAGTTATTCCAATCTCCGACTGGAATAAGGGTGAAATTGAAAATGTGATTAATTTTGGAGCAAAACCCAATTTTAACCCTTTGACAATTGAAGCTCTATGGATGCCATTCTGGGAGAAAAAAATCAATACATTTTTAGAAGCTAGAATGAAACGTTAGTTGCACCAAAGTAACTTGACTCAAGAAATGACCCATCTTTAAAACCATCTGTATCCTTGAGGAAATAAAATGGTTTTCCTATTGATTCTATCAGAAAACTTAGTGCGATTTGTTCGCTAATTCGACTAGTACTTTCCCTAAATTCTATGGAATTACTTGGATCTTCTGTTATCAATCGAATGGTACTTAGGAATTCACAAATAATTGTTTTGTAATTATTTTGGGGAGTGTGGTTTCCCCAGTAGACGAACGAAGTATTTTTCATTGTGAAATCTTTGAATTTTTCAAATAACTCATCTTTTACTAATGGCTTATAAAATAAATTTTCACTGAATTTAAACTCTTCAACAAATAGTGTAATTCCATTCAATACTGGTATTGGGCCATTCCACCTTAGATCTGTATCCATAAAAAATTTATGAATACCTATGAGATTTAAAATAATTTCTAACTTTATTTCTTGCCATGAACGATACTCGTTATCAACTAATCTTATTTTTACCGTGCCCCGAATAATCCATTTTTTCATAACTCTTGTTACTTCAGCTGATGTGATTGTATCGACATGTATCACTACAGAAGACTTAGGGTGAAAAAACAAAAAACTTTCGACACAGACTTTAGCTACTGAGGCATAGATTTTCTTTTTTACTACCAATAAATTGGCTTCGAATAACTCTTCTGACTTATCGGATGGCTTAAAATAAGCATATCTGAAGGAATTAAGCCCTCTATCTGCTTTTAGAAAGGTAAATTTTAGAAATCTCTTTACTTTTTTTAGTAGGTGTGCTGCGGCCACACTTGATTCTACGCCATAATTTGGGGGTGCGCGCCTATGTCATTAATCTGAAATCGAGAGTCGATCGATGGAATTCTGTGATAGCTCAGTCAAACTCTTTGGGACTACCGATTGTAAGAATTGAAGCTGTGGGTATTGATGAAATTAATGATCAAGAACTGTTTGTTGCAAAAGGTATTGCTGCAACATGGAAATCGCATCAATTTGCGATGTCTATCTTTTTAGAGTCTGGAGATTTGTATGGGTTAATACTTGAGGATGACTTTCTGCTAACCAAATACTGGGATTCAAATGTGCTTAATCTTGCGTTACAAACTAACCCTGATTTTTTTCAACTCGGATATTTAGTAACTTCACCGCAGGATAAAGTAGGGTTAGTTTTGAATAATTCAATTGACGTATTGCTCAAGATCTTAAGCAAACTTTGTAGTTTTTCAAAACTAATTGACAAGAGGTTAGGTAAACGCCTTTTAATTCTCGAACAAAAAAAATTACATTGGAAGATTGTGCCCAATGATATTCGCGCTGGTGGTCAAGCCTACTTAATTTCAAGAAAATTTGCATTAGCAGCTGGGTACATGAACAAACCACCGTTTAACAGTGCAGATGGAATGTTTATGTCTCTGGGCGGTATGCGAAGTTTTCGTATGTTTAGATTTCGCCGTACAATAATCTGTCAAACCGGTAGTATGAGTTCCGTTCAAGAAAGATACTTATAAATTCTCGAATGTTTCGATTAAATCTTGGTTAAGTTCAGAAAAAATTTGTCAGCAAAAATATCCACGGACTTTGCTCTAGATTTCGCCTTGAGATCTAAGGCACAAGTAAATACAAATAGTTGATTTCCAAGGCGACCGGCAGATTGAATTTTCACATTCTAGTAGTGAATTCAGTAGAAGTAAGTGCTAGTCCTTCCTCAAGATTAATAGTTGGATTCCAGTTCAATATCTTCCGGGCTTTTGATATGTCAGGCTTTCGCTGTTTTGGATCATCCTGAGGAAGTTTATGAAACGCGATTTTTGAATTGGAATTAGTTGTGGAAATAACTCTTTCTGCTAGTTCGAGCATTGTAAATTCGTGGGGACTCCCCAGATTTATAGGACCAGTGACTTCTTGATTTGAAAACATCAACCTTACGAAGCCTTCAATTAGATCTGAAACATAACAAAACGAGCGAGTTTGATTACCTTCTCCGTAAATAGTAATTGGCTCGTCTTTCAAAGCTTGAACGATGAAATTGCTGACAACTCGCCCATCATTGAAGCTCATCCGGGGACCATATGTATTGAATATTCTTGCAACTTTGATCTGAGTTCCATACTGGCGATGATAATCAAAGAAAAGTGTCTCGGCAGAACGTTTCCCTTCGTCATAACAGGCGCGTATTCCAATAGGGTTTACATTCCCCCAATATTCTTCATTCTGTGGAGAAATAGCTGGATCGCCATAAACTTCACTTGTGGAAGCCTGAAATACCGGAACCTTAAGTCTGTAGGCAAGGTCAAGTACATTTATTGCACCAAGTACACTAGTTTTGATGGTTTGAATCGGAAATTTTTGATACTGCACTGGTGAAGCAGGACAGGCTAAATTCATAATTCCATCTACTTCAAAATTTAAAGGATCAGTTACATCCTGGCAAATTAGTTCAAATTTTGGATTATCTTTAAGCGCTTCTACATTAATTCTTGATCCAGTACACATATTATCTAAAGCGATTACTTCATGGTCATCTCTTAACAGGCGCTCGCATAAGTGTGACCCAAGAAAACCTGCACCTCCAGTAACTAAAATCTTCATAAATGAGCCTTTCTTGGGTTAAAAGCAAATCTTATGTAATTGAGCAAATAGCATGACGTCATGATATCGAGAATACTAATACTATATTACACTTAATACTAAAAATCTATCTCTTTTTCTCGACAAGGCTAACTTAATAATATTTCTTTTATTCGTATTAGATAGGAATCTATTGTATGAATGTGTATTCTTTGTCCATGAAAATCTACAGAAAATTCTTTCATAAAATAGGTTTTGACTTAATAAGAATTGATCGAGAGAAACCCTCGAATTGGCAATTGGACCCGATGCGCAGATTTCGTAACCCAAAGTCTTGTCAAATTAGAGATCTTGAGTTAATTTACTCACATTTTGCATCAGAATGTCCAAAAGTATTTGTAGATATTGGAGGATATGATGGCTTTACTTATTCAAACACTTGGTCATTAGCAGCAAATGATTGGTTAGGGTTCGTCTTCGAACCCGATCCCGAATCTGCCTCGCTGTGTAAAGCAAATTTGCAAAAATTCCCGAATGTAAAAATCTTTAACAAAGCCATTTCAAGATTTAATGGTAGTCGTAAACTTTATCGGGCTGGTGAATTAAGCACACTAGATTCAAACATGGCAATTCTTCATAAATCCCAAGATTGGTCCTCTGGAATGGTCACCGGTGAAACTATTGAAGTAGAGTGTGAAACAATCGACCAAGCATTTGAGCGCGAGTCAATATGCGAAATAGGTGTGCTCTCGGTAGATGTTGAAGGGCTCGAATTGGATATATGGCTGAGTTTAAATTTCACTAAATATAGGCCAAAGATTATGATTTGGGAACTTAAAGAGTTGGTTTCAGCTGAAAAAGATTATGCTTCAAAGTGGAATTCTGTTAGAGAAGGATTGGAAAATATCGGATATAAAGCTATATATAGAGACTACATTAACACTGTGTTTGTCGATAAAACTTTTTTTATAAACCATAATTGCCTATGACTTCAAACTGAGGGTTATAAATGCTGTACTCAACTGTTGCAATATCTGCTGATGTTAATTACTTGGATTATGCAGAAACGGTTATAAATCAAATTAGAAATAGTGATCGAGGAAACTATATTGGACACATTACTCTGATTACACCTTCTGATACGACATTGCCGTACGCACTGAACAGATTGGCCAAAGAAGATCGATTATTACAACATTCAAGTATAGATTTTAATATGTTTCCAGAAATTGAAATACCTTCATCACATTTAACTAAATCAACTTATTCAAGGCTTTTTCTGGAAAAGCTAATACCCTTCAACTTCAAAAAATGTCTGTATCTGGATATAGATATACTTATTAAGCAAGACCTTAATAGTCTTCTAAATCTTAACGTTGAGAAAAGTATAATTGCACTTCCATGCAAAGAAATTCCAACTGCGAACCCAATATTCTTTTCGAACAATGATTACTTTAATGCGGGTGTAATGCTAATTAATCTTGAAAATTGGCGCAAAGACTGCGTAATGAAAAAATCTCTTGAAATTGTTGGAAAACATGGACCTTTTGAATATGCAGATCAAGATGTTTTAAACATAGTACTAAAAGATAAATGGCAGTATTTGGATGAGCGATTTAACTACATGGTACCAAGGAAAAAGGTTGAACCCAAAGTTGTAAATCTGGTGGTAATACACTTTGCTGGTTATGGAAAGCCATGGAAACGACCATGTGGTAAGTATGGAAGTGAATGGAGAAGTGTTCATAGAGAACTATTTCCAGAATTTAAACTTAACATCAATGCTTATATTGAAGAAATCAGATTGCAAATAAAGGAAAAAGCGTATAGAGCTTTTTTTAAAAGCTTTAAATTTATAATTGCTGATAAAAGATTTCTTTTGATTTTACGCAAAGTTCTGGATAAGTTGATTTATTTACTAAAGCGTTCAAAGATTTTATAAAAATACCTTTGGCAGCATACGTGTTTAAATCTTCACCTCTTTAAATCTCTAATTTAGCAAAACGCTTATCCAATTAAACATCAGCTATTCAACTGCTTAACAAATTCAAGATCAAACCAACTTATTCAATCTAACTCAAGGTGATGCAAGTTATACTTTAAACTAAGAGGGCAAATTCCACGCAAGCGAAAGTATTTTCCTCTATTTTATAATTCTGGCACAGAGACTATTAAATTGATATCTGTCAAGTTATAATCATATCAAATTCTTATCTCTAATCCTTATACTGATAGTAATAAAAATTAAACATTAAAGTAGTAATTAAAAATCTTTTTCTTTATCTCAAGAAACTTTTGTATGATATAATTTAAGTGGCATGAATATACAAATTCATTCGCAAGGTGGAATTGGAAACCAATTATTCCAGGCTGCAGCAGCTCATAGGCTGGCTGTTCTATACCCACAACATAAAGTTCTTTTCGTAAATGCAAACGACCCTTCTGAGAGAGAATTTGCACTTTCAGGTTTTTTTGAACAATGTAATCATGTAATTGTATCGAAACGAATCAACTGGTTTGCGTGGATAGCAAACAGAATTTATGATCGAATTACTAAACATACTAGAGTTATAAAAATAATTACAAAAGTTTTTAACTTTAACTCACCTATCTTACTGTACAATAAACAAAGTCTAGATAAGATAGAATCTATCATTCTCTCGTCACGAGTTAAAATCTTGATTCTTCGGGGGTTTTTTCAGTCGAGTACATATTTAGACAGAGACTTTGAATGTTTCAATATATCTCTAAAGAAATATGTTATGAAAAAAACTAGTCGAAAGTTGATTGAGTCCCGATTTACATTACTTCATGCTAGACGCGGTGACTACTACAACAACTTCCATATGGGACCTTTAGACAGAGAATACTTTGTTAATTCACTGAATCTGATACGGCCGAAAGATTTACGTGTCATAATTCATACCGATGGGGAAAAAGAAGAATTCCTCAATATTGACTTGAAAGTGCCCATTGATATTGAAAACTCGTTTTCTAAAAATCCTTGGGACCTGCTTTATGACGCATTTTTTGCACATAATTTTATAGGATCTAACTCTTCTTTATCGTGGTGGGCCAGTTACATCATGATCTATTTAAATTTTAATGATTCAAGAGTTATGATGCCTTCTGAATGGCACGTAGGCAGTGACGCACGTAAGTTTGAATTATTTATGAAAAAATGGGAATTGGTTGAATCAAGGTGGTAGAGCTAGTATTTAGCGTCAATCCGTGCATCCGGGAAGTTTAAAGTAGAATTTAGCAGCTATGTTTTCTATCGTAGGTAATCTCAAAAATCTTCCTCCCCATATCCCAAAGTAAATTCTATCTAGCAAGTCATTTTTAATTGATGACCCCATTTGTCTAAATACATTTGTTGATTGATTAGTTTGACGCAAGGGTATATAACTAATTTCTCCTTTCATTTGCCATGCTGCATAAGGATACAGAACATAAATTGGTACGTTTCTCGGCCTATGATAAGAATCCGGTAACTTTTGTAACTTCTTTGAACCATTCAAAAGTGGATTTATCAGATCCCGGTGCAAAACATATCCGTGGGAACCTGCGATTGAATCTCCAATACCTTTAAGCCATAAAACTCCACTTGAAACAACTTTTACTTTCTTAGCAAAACCGCCGCAAGCTCCTAACAATAGTAAGCCATGCGGGGCATTTTCTAGTTTAGGAATCAAATAAGCAAGAAAATCAAAATTGAGTAAACAATCGTCCTCGAAAAAAAAAGTAAACTCTGCATTAAGAATTTTAGCGCGCTCGAACATCAAATAATGGCCAAAAGCGCATGCACGTTGATTTTCATCCATTATCGAGTAGTGACTTGATGGATCATAATGTTTAAGAAAATGTTTTTTCGCAGTTTCTGGAGTAGCTTCACCTATTACTTCGAAGTAGACACCTAACTCGCTAAGTTGAGATAATAATTGTTTATTCCTTGGTGGCAGATTCACACTTAGAACAAATGCTACAACTTTCTTTTTATCATAAACCATGTCAATATTCTATATGTGATAAGTGATTATTTCAATTCTATTAAGTCGAGGAATAGCAGCTATTTTAAGTTTTTACTTTTTAGGTTAACTAATTTTGTGAAAAAATTAAACTTATTTAGTATACAAAATTGCTTATAATACTTAATTTTTCACTGACATTCAAAAAATAGTGAATTTAAAAGATAGTTAGAAATCTGCACGTAAAAGTTTAAAGCATTCTAAACTTACTTAAGTTTTGACTTTAGCATTAAAGGCAACCTAATAACAATGTTGACTGCCTTGGACAAGTTCAATTATTATGGGACGATTAAGTCATATAGTTTATCTCTTGCCGTTCTACCCAAATTAGACACAAAACTGAATATTATGAGCGTGTTTATTAACTTATTTATTTATGAAGATGTGAGCCCGCTCGGGCTCGAACCGAGGACCCAAAGATTAAAAGTCTTTTGCTCTACCAACTGAGCTACGGGCTCATACAATTACATTTTAGGAACCCTACCATTCCCCAGTTGATTTAGTGGGGCAAGCCCACTTTAATGCGCTTAAATTAGCCCAGCCATTACTTGCCTCGATCAGATTATGATGCGTATTTACATAAATTGGTTGTATCTGTCATCGATTATTGTTAATCTTTCTGTCAGCCTGTAATCGATTACGTTGCACTTTCATCCCTCACTACCTCCATGAATACACCAATTACTGCCCTCTACATTAACGTTTGCTGACGAATCTCTAAATTTCACTACTAGTGAGTTGTAAAAGATCATGATTTCTATTTAGCGCAGAAGTATACCTACCCCTCAAACGCGTATAGGGCAAGTGGTGGTGGATGGAGGTATCTGTATTAAAATAATTTGCAAAATTGAAGTGAAAAATCACATTAGGATAGAATGACTAACATGAGACCGTTATTCAGGTTGGTGATCTGGATCGCTAAATATGGATTAATCAATCTCAAAAATAGGTTAGTAAATAAGAAAATGTTCGATATTCAAGTTTCTAATGAATTTCCAGTTGGCAATTCATCAATAACCGATAGTGAAATTCTCTCTTCGTACCCTACCCTGTGTGGTTTGGCTGCAATGAATTCGGAAATCTTTGAGAAATTTCGCTCAGCACAGATAATGGTTAAAGCTTTAGATCATGTCTCGATTGAAGAGGGACACGACTATATCGCAGAGATTTTAAAACGTGGCACGTGGCCAGAAAAATTCACTAAAGTTTTGGTTGAATTAGACAAAATAGGAAAGCCAAAAAAATTTAGATTTAAACCTTATGGGACCTTTTCTCCCACACTTCTAAGGTATTTGAAGGTCTATACCGATTTGATGAAAAACTTTGAGTCACTTAAGAATTTTCATATAGTAGAAATTGGAATTGGGTTTGGAGGACAAGCATCTTTGATTGGCCTACTGGACAAACCTTTGTCCTATACCTTCTACGACATTCCCCCAGTTTTAGAGTTAGCGCAAAAGTACACCAATGAATTAAATGTGCCGGGGAAATTTATATTTATGGATGGACGTGATCCGAAACCTTCAAACTCTGATCTTGTAATCAGCAATTATGCTTTTTCAGAATTGAACCGAGATATTCAAGATCAATACCTAAAGAATGTAGTCCTCCCGGCACCTCGAGGTTACATAACTTGGAATAATTACTCTACGGATACTCTTGGAGGGTATTCGCTTGCTGAATTAATACGGATAATTCCGAACTCAGAGATTCATCCAGAAATACCAAACACAGGGGAGAGAAATGCAATCATTGTATGGGGGATATGAGATCTAATTGTCCTTAAATCTTCCGTCGCCTACGGGCACCAATTCTACAATTAAAGCTTTAACTTATTGACGCAGACTGATGTCTTATATAGGCAAAATTTATTGCAAGTTTAGACATAAAAAGCTTAGGGCTAAATTATTTTAGTGTTTAGGGAAAATAAACACAGGGTTTAAATTCCAATGCTTTACCGACTGAGTTAGAAAACTCAAAAGTAAGTTTTAAATTAAAGTTGCAATTGAGGCCTAATTGTGAATTTATACAGTTAGCTCATGGATGCTTTAATCATACGATCTCTTATTGCTTCAGAAAGCCCAGAGTCCTTAGGTAAAATAACTGAAATGCTTTTAACTCCAATAGAATCGCCCATTCTTAAAGATGAATACAAATCTCGTGCAAATTGCTCAATGGTGATTGGTGCGCCAAGTCTATGTGCTCCACTTGGGGTTGGAATATCTGCTAATGCAATAAATCCTTCACCAGGCTTAGCAGGTATATCCAAAAATACCTTCGCCTTGGGTGAATAGTGAG
>Ga0114975_10003715_pt1 | contig 10103 bp, 7 predicted proteins | sample S_130626_EF_Meta_FD_87031 | JGI IMG/M metagenome (GOLD analysis project Ga0114975, IMG submission 87031) | Freshwater microbial communities from Lake Simoncouche, Canada to study carbon cycling - S_130626_EF_MetaG | ecosystem: Environmental > Aquatic > Freshwater > Lake | place: Lake...
CAGGCGGTGCACAGCGTCCATGACCGGCATGATGCCGCCGAACTCTCGTTCAGCCATGGCTGCGACAATCCTTATGACGAGGCAGTCTGGTTGGTGGCGGTTGCGATCGGGATACCGGTCGATCGGATCGATGCCGAATCGGATGCGACGATCGATGCCAGCGAGCAGATTCAGATTGAAGAGCTGCTGCAAGCAAGAATCGGCCAGAGGACGCCGCTGGCCTACCTCTGTGGTGAGGCTTGGCTCGCAGGACGGCGGTTCCTGTGCGATCGTCGCGCGTTGGTGCCCCGCTCGCCGATTGCCGAGGTCCTGCAGCGTGGCCTTGAACCCTGGCAGCCGAACCCGGATCGCATCACCCGGGTGCTTGACCTGTGTACGGGTGGAGCCAGCCTGGCGATCATCGCCGCCCAAACCTATGTTCAGGCGCAGGTCACCGCGACTGACCTCTCCGCACAAGCGCTCGCGCTCGCGGCAGAGAACCTTGCCCTGTTCGGCCTGGAGGATCGCATTGAACTGCGACAAGGCAACCTCTGGGCGCCGATTGGGGATTTGCAGTTCGACCTGATCCTTTGCAATCCGCCCTATGTCGATTCGAATGCGATGGCCTCATTGCCCATCGAATGGCGTCATGAGCCGACACTGGGGCTGGCCGGTGGAATGACCCTGTGGGCACCAGCAGCGGATTCTGATGCGGAACCGCCCGTATCGCTGACCGTCCAAGGGCCGTTGCGGCCTGACGATGGCCTTGATCTCGTGCGTCGTATCCTCGCGCAGGCGCATGAGCATCTCTCCGAAGAAGGTTTGCTGATCCTCGAGATCGGGCATCAGATTGAAGCCTTTGAAGCCGCATTCCCAACGCTGTCACCGGTCTGGCTTCCGGTAGCAGCAGGCGAGCAGATGATCGCGTTGCTGGAGCGTTCGGCCCTGCGCCCATGATCCGATTCAGCGGGCTGGAACTCTCCCGTGGCGGCCGGACACTGCTCACCGGCGTTGATGTAATCATCGAACGCGGGGAACGCATTGGGTTGCTTGGGCGAAATGGCTGCGGGAAGACCACACTGCTGTCGGCGATTGCAGGAGATCTGAGCCCCGACCGGGGAAGCATCGATCTGCCGCGTCTGCGGATCGCACGCCTGTCCCAACACCCGCCTGCCGGATCGCATTCGCTCCTTGATCATGTGCTTCGGGCGGATCAACGTCGGGAGACGATCGTACTGGAGCTTGCAGTCCTCGAAGCGGCATCTGAAGGGTCTGGTCAGGATGTTCAAGCTCATGTTCAGGGCCGGCGGATCGCTCAGCTGCATTCAGACTTTGATGAAATTGACGGTTGGACGGCACCGGCTCGGGCAGCCCGACTCCTGGATGGCCTTGGGTTCAATGCGGGCGATCACGGCAAACCGGTCGACTCGCTCTCGGGTGGCTGGAAGATGCGGCTCGATCTCGCCCGCGTCCTGATGACGCCGGCGGATCTGCTCTTACTCGACGAACCCACCAATCACCTCGACCTCGATGCGGTATTTTGGCTGGAGCGCTGGTTATTGCGGTTTGATGGCACGGTTGTCGTCGTCTCCCATGACCGCGACTTTGTCGATGCCTTCGCCACCGCCGTCCTGAACGTCGAACATCAACAATTGCAACGCTACGCAGGCGGATGGAGTGCGTTCGAGCGCCAGCAAGCGGAACGGCAACGCCTGCAGCGCAAATTGGCCGACAGTCAGGCGCAGCGAATCGCAAAGCTCGAACAATTCGTGGCCCGTTTCCGGGCCCAGGCCACCAAGGCCAAACAGGCCCAAAGCCGCGTCAAGGCGCTGGAGCGGCTCGAACGCATCGTACTCGTGGAAGACGAAGCAGCTGCCACCATGCGCTTTGATTCACCCGACCAGATGCCTGAACAGATCGCCAGCCTGGTTCAGGTGGATTGCGGATATGCGGGCAGCCCACGCCCTTCGCAGCCCGATCAAGACATCCGAATGGGGTCCGAAGATCCCGCCGAGCCAACGCAAGCGGGTGGCGCGATTACCATCGTGCGTCGGGTCCATCTCGATTTGCGTCGTGGCGATCGGATCGGGGTCCTGGGTCGCAATGGCGCTGGAAAATCCACGCTCGTACGCACACTGGTGGGCGAACTGGATGTCTTAGAAGGCGACCGTACACACGCCAGAGCGCTTCGAATCGGATACTTTGCGCAGCGTCAGGTTGAATCGCTGGATCCGCAGGCCACTGCGCTCGAACACCTTAGGAGGATTGCACCGACTGAGCGCGAGCAGGTACTGCGTGAATTTTTGGCGGGATTCGGCTTTCGGGGTGAACAGGCCATCGTTGCCGTTGAGCCCTTTTCCGGTGGGGAAAAAGCGCGTCTTGCCCTGGCGTTGATTGCCTGGACACGTCCACAGCTCCTTGTGCTGGACGAACCCACCAACCATCTGGATTCGTCAGCCCGGGACGCGTTGACAGCAGCGCTAGCCGATTATGAAGGGGCGCTGTTACTCGTCTCGCACGACCGCGGCCTGCTGCGCGCTACGGTTGATCGCTTTGTCATCGTGGCGGATCGGCGGATGTCGCCATTTGACGGTGATCTGGAAGACTACCGGGACTGGCTCGCGACGCAGAATCGATCGACCGACGGAGTATCGGCATCTGGACCGGGATCGGTGCAGGGACTGGCACCGGCATCGGCATTGGCATCAAGCGGCCAGCCTGGACAGCATCCAGCCTCCGCTGCGCACCCCGAAGGAATCGCTGCTGGTCCCGTTGTTCTGCCTCCGATCGCCGATCGACGAGAAGAGCGACGCCAGGCAGCGAGCGCCCGCGAGAATTTGCAGCGACAGCGCAAACCATTGCAGACCCGCTTGAACCGGCTTGAGGCGGAACTCGCACGTTTGCAACATGAAATCGACGCGCTGGACACGCAGATGGCAGACGCCGAGTTCTTGAAAAGTGGAGTACGCGTCGTTGCGGCGCAGCGCGCACGCGCAGACCTGACACGACAGCTCGAACAGACCGAGGAAGACTGGCTGATGCTGACCACCGAGATCGAAGCGCTGTCAGCCCAGTAGCCCGGTCAACCCATTCGAGCGTCCCGGCTCAACCGGCTCAACGGCCTCGGAGATAGGCGGCAAAGGCCGCTTGTCCCGCCTTGCGTTCCTCCTGAACACGCTGTACCGAAGGGCGGCTGGAAACGTGACTGAGATACTCCCGGATCGGCAGCGCCTCGAGCGGGTCATCTCCCCAGATCGCCTTGGCCGCGAGCGAAAGCAATGGCAGGTGCACAATCGCGGCGCAATCGGCGAGCGTAAATTCCGCGCCCGCGATAAACGGGGCAAATTGAGCGAGCTTGGCAAATGCCTTGATATTGCGGTCAAGCTCCTTGCGGGTCGCGTTCTGCACGTCGGTCGAAACCTCTCGGCCAAATAAGGCCTGGGGATAGATCCGTCGAACGACGAGTTCAAGGTGCAGATCCAGAAAGACGTTCAACTCCCGGACTTTGGCAGCCTCGAAAGGATCGGCTGGCAACAGAGCGTGTTCGGGAAACTTCGCCTCCAACCACTCGCAAATCACCTGAGATTCACAGAGTGTGCCCTGTTCGGTCACGAGAAAAGGGATCTTGCCCAAGGGACTGGCGGCTCGCAACGCTTCGGATGCCCCTGGCCATTGCAGCACCTCTTCGAATGGAACCCCTTTTTCAAGTAAGGCGAGTTTGACCTTGTTGTAGTAATTGCTGGCTGCAAAGCCTCCTAGCTGGATCATGACGCAGTCTCCGTGATGTAGAAATGTGGAGGTGGGAGTTTAGGCCCAGCTACAATGATCCGCTGGTGATCACTAAAAAAAAGCATGCTCGACCTCTATTCCTGGGCCACGCCGAATGGCCACAAAATCCACATTCTTCTGGAAGAACTTGGTCTTTCGTATACAGCCCACCCGGTGGATATTGGCGCGGGTGATCAGTTCAACCCCGATTTTCTGCGGATCAGCCCGAACAACAAGGTACCGGCACTCGTCGACCCGGACGGACCGGGTGGTGCGCCGATACACCTGTTCGAGTCGGGGGCCATTCTGATCTACCTCGCAGACAAAACCAGTCGTTTCATCCCGCAGGATCTGCGGGAGCGCTATGAAGTGCTGCAGTGGCTCATGTTTCAGATGGGTGGTATCGGACCGATGCTGGGACAGGCGCATCACTTCCGGATTTACGCACCGGAACCCGTCCCGTATGCCATCGAGCGCTATACCCGAGAGGCTGGTCGACTCTACAACGTCCTCGACCGCAGGTTGGCGCAATCAGCCTGGGTCGGCTGCAGCGAGTATTCGATTGCCGATATGGCCATCTGGCCCTGGATCCGTTCCTGGAAGAATCAGGGCGTCGAACTCTCCGAGTTCCCGCATCTCGCAGAATGGTTCGCCAGGATCGAAGCGCGCCCCGCCGTTCAACGCGGGGTTCTGGTCCTGGCCAGCCTTCGTAAACCGACCATGGGGACGACTGAGCGGGCCAATCTGTTTGGCGCCAATCAGTACGCCAAACGCTGATCCGACCAACTCCCTACTGCAGTGGGCCCAACAGATCCGCGGGCAACGGCAAGGCAAGCACCTCGATCCCCTCGTCGAGTAACTCCCGGGTCTCCTGGGCGCTGGCCACACCTCGGATAGGGCGTTCGGGGGCTTCCTCATCCCGAATCCGACGTACTTCACTGACAAATTCCCGACCCACATCTTCCGTGTTGGCCAAGACCAGGCGTGCCATACGCAACCAGAGGGCCTGCAATGCCTGCGGATCTGGGGATTGGGTTAGATTCGAACCAGTGCTCTGCGGGGCTGAACCCGTGGATGGATCTGAACTCACGTTGGAGCCGGCGGGCGCTTGCCGGGTGGCATCTGGGTCAGGGCCGGCACCCAGATTGATTCTCGGCGCAGAAAGACGTTTTTCGATGCGCACGCTGCCACAAACCGGACAGCCGACGTGCCCTTCTGTTTGCTGCTTGACATAGTCCTCGCTGGAGCGAAACCAACCCTCAAAGAGGTGTCCCTGATCACACCGTAGATCAAACACCCTCATAACGCCACCAATGTATCGCGATGAACATTTTCCATTGCATCATTTTAGACCCCTGACCATGCGCGAACCCACTCGAATCTCTGTTGAAGACGCGATTGCCCAATTGGAGCAATTTGACGACCTGCTGGACACCCGCAGCCCGTCAGAGTTTGTCCTCGACCACATTCCGCGGGCGATCTCGACCGCTGTGCTCGATGATGCGCAGCGGGCGACCATCGGAACACTGCATACCCAGGTTGGACCATTTGAAGCCAATCGCCTGGGGGCCGCCTGGGTGGCGCGTAATGTGGGCCGACATCTGGAAGAGCAGTTCCAGGATCGGCCGCGAAGCTGGTCACCACTCGTCTATTGCTGGCGGGGTGGACAGCGCTCCAACGCCATGGCCACTGTCTTGGCTCGGGTCGGATGGCCGGTGAAGGTGCTCGAGGGCGGCTACCGCGCCTACCGTCGACACGTGTTAGCGGACTTGAACACCCGGCCAGCTCAGCAACGCTGGATCGTTGTCGCCGGTCGAACCGGTAGCGCAAAAAGTCGGATCCTGGAATCGCTGTCCCGCCTGGGATGTCAGGTGCTGGATCTGGAGGCGCTGGCCTGCCATCGTGGTTCGGTTCTTGGAGAGCTGCCCGATGCGCTCCAACCCTCGCAAAAACTGTTTGATTCCCTGGTTTGGAATGCCATTCGGAAATTTGACCCATCACGACCGGTGTTCGTCGAGTCGGAGAGCAAGAAAGTGGGTCGACTGCATGTCCCAGACACGCTGATCCAAGCGATGCGCCTGTCAACCTGTATCCAGGTCGAGGTGCCGGAAGGCATCCGGGCCGGTTTTCTGATCGACGAATACGCGCACTGGACCCAGGATCGGCTGGGATTGCAGCGCAAGCTCGACCACATTGCACCCTTGCATTCAAAACAGAAAATCGCGCATTGGCAGAGCCTGATTGAATCCGAAGCCTGGCCGGCGTTCGTCGAAAACTTGCTGGTAGAACACTACGATCCTGCCTATGACCGGGCCATGGCTCGTAACTTTCAGATGCTGGCAAGTGCCTGGACCGTCCGGGCCGAAGCCCTGGACAGCGCGGATATCGAGCACATGGCCAGACAAATCTCGATACATGTCGCGGGCCAGCCTTGAGCTGGACTCGGGACCTTGATCCGGGAGGACCGCAGTCAGGGTGCACGACTCAAGGTGCACAACTCAAGGTGGACTACGTTTGACCCCGAGTTGCGACTGCCAGGTTTTCAGCCAGGCCATCACGGCCTGCTCACCTTCCGTGCGACGAATTTGAGCCGTCAACTGGGCTTCATTCGCCTTTACCGCAGCGAGATCGCCCGCTAGAACCGCGTCGATCCGGGCAATGATGTAACCCTCTGCGCCCAAATCAACACCAACGAACGCCGGAAGTTTGTCAACCGCCGCCCCCAGTACGGCATTGACAATCGCCGGCGACAAGCTGCCACGATCCATTCGGCTGATTTTCCCGCCGGCCTCGAACCGGACCGATTCCGTGGCGGCCGAGCCAGAAGTTGGCGCTTCACGCGACTGCAGACTCTTCAGTTTTTCCGTTCCGTTATTCAAGGCCATCTTTCGCGATTGCGTCTGAATCCAGAGAGCCTTCACTTCGGCACGAACGGCATCCAGGGGGCGGACCTGCGCAGGCTGGTAGTCAACAATCCGGGCCGACACCAGGGTGCCAGCGCTGGTCTCCACCGCTTCGGTGTTGCGACGGGTACGGATCGATTCTTCCGAAAACAAGGCGGTCAGCAGACGACGGTTGCTCAGTACCGCCGTATCTGTAACGTCCTGGGCGCTGTCTGGCTTCACCGGATTCTTGACAGGGATATTGGCTTTGGCCGGTCCATCGGGTGTGACTCCGTCCAGCGTGTGAACGCTCAAGCCGAATCGGGTCGCTGGTGCATCGAGCGTATCGCCCTGCTCGTAAACGAGATTCGAAAATGGTTCGGCTGATTCGGCATAACGCTTACTCGCCTGCTGCTTTCGGACTTCAGCATCTAGCTGCTCACGAACTTCGGCGAACGGCTTCACTTGTCCTGGTTCGACCCCGGTCACCCGGATGATATGGAATCCAAACTCACTACGGACGACTTCACCAATCGTACCCACACCGGCAGCCGCAAAAACCGCGTCTGCAAACGGCTTGACCATGGAATCCCGGGTAAACCAATCGAGATCGCCACCGCCCGCCTTTGACCCGGCATCGTCCGACTGTTGACGCGCCATCGCCGCGAACCGATCCGCAGATGCGTCCTTCAGCTGGTCAAGCAGTCCTTGCGCCTTGGATTTGGCAGCAGCCACATCGGCCTCCGACGCGGAAGCCGCAACCTGAATCAGCAGATGACTGGCTCTGCGCCGCTCCGGCCGACCGAGACGGGCACGATTCTGCTCGTAGTAACTACGCAGATCATCGTCGGAAATTTGAATCTGACGGGCCAATGCATCCGCACTCAGGACTACCCAGGCAACCTTCGCTGTCTGAGGGGTGGTGAATCGCTTGGACTCATCCTGATGGAACTGGACCAACTGCTCATCAGTTGGTTGCAATTGGGCCACATAGTCCGTCGGCCGAAACCGCAGAATGGCGACCTCGCGGGTCTGCACCAGGCCTTGCATCAAGCGCTCGCTGACCCGTTTAGGCATCAGTGCAGATTGACCAAATGCCTGAGGAATCAGGCTGCGTGCAATGTCCCGTCGCAACTCGGATTCAAAGGCCGCTTCGGTTCGCCCCTGAGCCGCCAATAATTCCCGATATCGATCCCGGTCAAAGGATCCGTCCGGTTTGAGCAAATCAGTCTGTGCAGCGATTGCGCGACGAAGCGCGTCGTCACCCACAATCAGGTGTTGACGGTTGGCATAGAGGTCCAGAGCGCGTTCGTCGATCAGTCCATCGAGGACCTGAGTGCGCAGTTCTGGCGTCTCGAGCAGTTTGCTATCGGCGTTCGGCCCAAGCGAGGCGCGCATCCTGGCGACCTGCTCGCGCACAGCGCCCTCGAGTTCCTGGCGGGCAATCTTCCGATCCCCGACCGTTGCAACGCTGTCGTCCTTGCCTAAAAATCGGTCATACCCGGATAGGCCAAAGAACACGAAGGAAGGCAGGATCAGCAGTAGTAAAACAAACTGCAGTGCCCGCTGATGGTTACGAACGGTATCGAACATCGAGCTTCAGACGATAAAAGAAAGGGCCACAAGGGCCCATCTTTGAAATGTTGGCGGAGCGGACGGGACTCGAACCCGCGACCCCCGGCGTGACAGGCCGGTATTCTAACCAACTGAACTACCGCTCCGCGATTGGTCTGACGTTACCGTCAAACCCGAAAAAATCTGCAAAAACCGGGAAGAAAATCCCAGCTTCGCAGGACCCAGGACATCACTTTAAAAACTAGCGATATTCTGGTGGGTGCTGAGAGGCTCGAACTCCCGACCTACGCCGTGTAAAGGCGCCGCTCTACCAACTGAGCTAAGCACCCAGTCGAAGGATTAGATTTTACCCTGAGGCTGAGAACTCTGCAAATCCTCAGTTGATGGCGTCGCGCAGACCTTTACCAGGCCGAAATTTCGGCACCTTCGCGGCACTGATTTGAATCTCTTCTCCGGTCCGAGGATTACGGCCAGTTCGGGCTGCGCGTTTGCCAACCGCAAACGTCCCGAACCCCACCAGAGTCACCGCGTCGCCTTTGCGCAGGGAGACTTCGATCCCACCAATCAGTGCATCCAGAGCACGACTCGCAGAAGCCTTGGTGATATCAGCGCTGGCTGCAATATGGTCGATCAGTTCAGTCTTGTTCACTTCAATAAATCCTCTGTGAAGGCGCCAACTGTCAAGCAAAAATCTTGGTTGGGGGTACTGCGAATGTGGGTGTTAAATACGGCCCAAGAATAAAAATCGCCCCCGATCCAAACGGGGGCGATCCGAGAAGGTATTCAAACCGACCAGCGATTTGGTGTCAAGCCAAAATCACGCATGAGTCAATGTTTAACACGATCTCCCGTCACACTCACCTCGGCCACCGGTGAGGGTGTGGCAGGTGCGATCACGGATTCTGCAACATCTTCTTCAGGAAGTGGCTGCGGCAAGCGCTCGAGCGCCAGTTCAAGAACCCGATCAATCCAACGGACCGGAATAATCTCCAGATTATTCTTAACATTATCTGGAATTTCAGGAAGATCGCGCGTGTTCTCTTCAGGAATCAGGACCCTCTTAATCCCTCCGCGCAATGCGGCCAGGAGTTTTTCCTTCAAGCCGCCGATCGCCAGGACCTCACCCCGCAAGGTAACTTCACCGGTCATTGCCACATCGGCTCTCACCGGAATACCGGTCAAAACCGACACAAGAGCTGTCGTCATCGCGATGCCCGCACTTGGACCATCTTTCGGTGTTGCGCCTTCAGGCACGTGAATATGGATATCGCGTTTCTCGTGAAAATCCGGTTTCAGGCCAAACATATGGGCCCGCCGGCGAACAACGGTCATTGCAGCCTTAATGGACTCCTGCATGACGTCCCCGAGTTTGCCAGTGAAGGTGGCCAGGCCCTTGCCTGGCACCGATACGGCCTCGATGGTGAGTAACTCTCCGCCCACTTCGGTCCATGCCAGTCCAGTCACCTGGCCAACCTGGTTCTCCTTTTCAGCAACCCCATAGCTGTAGCGGCGAACGCTGAGAAACTGATCCAGATTCGCGGCATTGACATGGATTTTGCCAAGTGCCGGAGTCTTCTGCGCAGCACCGGTACCCTGACCCAGCACTGCCGGTGCATCCGCCGGATCCTTACTCTGCGCCTGAGGCTCTGCGCTTGGCTCAACAACCAGCTGACCTTTTTTCAGCACCATCCGTCTGACGACCTTTCGACAGATCTTGCCGACCTCACGCTCGAGTGAACGGACGCCGGCTTCACGGGTGTAGTACCGAATAATGTCGCGTACCGCACTCTCCGACACGGTCAATTCACCCTCCTTCAGCCCGTTGTTGCGCATTTGTTTGGGTAGGAGATACCGGGTGGCGATCGCCACCTTTTCGTCCTCGGTATAGCCCGAGAGGCG
>Ga0114975_10003716_pt1 | contig 10102 bp, 9 predicted proteins | sample S_130626_EF_Meta_FD_87031 | JGI IMG/M metagenome (GOLD analysis project Ga0114975, IMG submission 87031) | Freshwater microbial communities from Lake Simoncouche, Canada to study carbon cycling - S_130626_EF_MetaG | ecosystem: Environmental > Aquatic > Freshwater > Lake | place: Lake...
GTAAATTGGGCAATCAGTTCAGTTGATACATACCCAGGCGCAATTGCATTAACAGTAATCCCTAGGTTGCCAACTTCTTTGGCGAGCGTTTGGGTTAGGCCGGCAATAGCAGCTTTGGCAGATGAATAGTGCGAGACACCGGGTCTACCACCCCCTGTAAAATTCATTGAAGACATATTAATAATTCTGCCAAAATTATTTTTCTCCATTAATGGGATCATTGCACGCGACCACAAAAAAGTACTTTTAAGATGTACATCTATCATCCTTTCCCATGCGCTTAATGGCATATCTCTCAGTAGATAGGCCGGTTTAACACCTATACCAGAATTATTTACAAGCACATCGCAGTGCCCATGATCCTCTTCGATTTTTTTTGCTACTTTTAGCACTTGAGATTCATCTGCAGTATCGGCTTGGTAGTAACGGGCAGAAATATTTTTATCTTTCAGTTGCTTAACGGCTTCTATTGCTGCAGTTTCATCTATATCTATGAGAATTATTTTTGAACCTTCAGAACCTAAGGCAAATGCATCAGCTAGGCCAATCCCTCTAGCACCACCCGTGATTACACTAACTTTATTTTCTAGACCAAAATTCATGACTATCCTTTGACTGCACCAGCGGCAAGACCTTTAATGAAATAACGCCCCAAGAAAACAAACATTAGGAATAAGGGGATTGCGATCAAGGTAGCTCCGGCCATTAATTCACCCCAGCGAGCATCAAAGGAGCCAATTAATGATGCAAGACCTACTGGTAAGGTTTTATTAGTGTCACTGCTGACTAGAACAAATGCAAAGACATAGTCTGTCCAAGACAATAGGAAGGAAAAAATAGAAACAGTAATAATTCCTGGGAGTGACAATGGCAGAACAACTCGAAAAAATGCTCCCGCACGTGAACAACCATCCACCATTGCTGCTTCTTCAAGATCGAAAGGCATAACTTTAAAGAAGCCCCATAGCATCCAGACACCTAATGGGATCGTCAGAGTGCAATGGGCTAGTACTACTGCTATTAAGCTATCGGACAATCCTAGGGTGGCAAAAATAGAAAGTAAGGGAATCGCGAGCATAAGGGGTGGGAACATATAGGCGTAAAGCATACTTCCCACGATCATGGTCTTGCCTGGAACCCGATATCGGGTTACAACATAGGCAATGATGACGGAAATTATTAAGGTTATAAATACTACTGCCATGGCTACAACGATGCTATTCATGAATTGCAATGGATAGTCTGTAAGCTCAAGTAAATTTTGATAAGAAGTTAATTGCCAATCAATTGTTTCTGGTAAAAAAGTTGGCGTCTTAAATAAATCTCGTTCAGGGCGAATACTGGAAACGATCATCCAATAGATTGGAAAGAACGACCACATACCTAACAGGGCAATAGTTCCCAGGGTAAATAAGAAAACACCGCCCTTAATTCTCAATTTGAACTCTCTTTTTCTTCAAGTGGAAAATAATGAAAGTAGATCAAAATTAATACTGAAAGAATAAGGAAGGATAAGGTAGCTACTGCTGCCCCACCTCCGACATCGTATTGTAAAAAGGCTCGACGATAGGCAAGAATAGGGAGATGCTCTGTGGCAGAGGAGGGCCCCCCCTTGGTTAGAAGCCAAACAATATCAAATTTATTAAACATCCAAATACTTCTTAGGAGAATGATTACCATGAGCATTGGTAATATCATTGGTATGGTCACATGCCAAAATTGCGACCATAAGCTTGCTCCGTCAACTTTTGCAGCCTCGTATAGAGATTTAGGAATGGTCTGAAGCGCTGCCAAAAATGAAACAGTTACAAAGGGAGTCCAAGTCCATACACTGGAAACTACGATTACCGCCATTGCAAGGTAAGGATTTTCAAACCAGCTAGGTCTTCCTAAGCCTAATTGCTCTGCCCATATAGTTAGTAATCCTAGAGTGCCATCTAGCATCCACTGAAAGGCTAAGGCTACTACTACCGTCGGGAGTAAGTAAGGCAATATCACTATGCCTCTAATAATTGGAAGGCCAGGAAAGCTCCTATCTAAAAATAGTGCAAAGATAATCCCCAGGAAAACTTGTAATGCAATGGTAAAAAATCCGAATACTAGGCCTATCCAAAGCGCTCTCCAAAAGACTGCATCATTCAAAATGCGAATGTAATTAGCAATGCCGACCCAATTTTTGTTGGATATGAAAGATTCAGACTGGTAAAGACTTAATTGAATAGCGTGAAAAACTGGCAGTAGGACTAGAAGGAGAATAAGAGAGAGCGAAGCGATAAATGCCCATTTAAGGGCCTTATCGCTTCGGGTTCTAAATCCCTGCATTGATTTTTATAAAACTGTCCGGTATTTCTTTGCCATGATGTCGACTGCATCTGAAGATGACATGCCGTTGTAAACGACATTTTGCAATCCTTCAGTAATAGCAAATGTTTCGAACATTTTTGCAGGACGCAAATCTACACGAGGGCCTTCTGTGTCAACCGATCGAATAATGACATCTTTTCGGGTGAGGAAGCTCTTCATAAATTCGACCAAATCCGCATGTTTTTCAACATATGGATGAGCCCTCCAGCGAGGATCATCATAAACATCAAGTCTTGGTGGTTGGAAATGCAATGGTGCTGAATGTAAGAAGTTGATGTATTGATTCTCTGTAAACCATTCCATGAATTTAAGTGACTCGTCTTTCATGGGAGTATTAAGTACTACCCAGCCATCATAGCCATGATTAATGGCCTGACCTTTGCCGGCACTATCTGGGTACATAAAAAACCCAGTTTTGGATACTAAGTCTGGCGCTTTATCCTCAATAACTTCCATTAACCTTCCTGCGTAAGGCGCATGGGCTACTTGACCACTTGAGTATTGACTTAAGACAGTGCCAAAGAGAGCCTGAGTCATACCTTGGGGCATGCTTGGTGAGAGCTTCTTCATGAAGTCGAAGTAGGCCATTACCTTTGGCTTATTCGTTGGGTTATCGATAACCAATGAAAAATTATCATCTAGCATTTTTACGCCATCCGCCCACATATATCCGAGCGACATCCATTGTGCTGCTGCATTGTTACCAAGGGGTTGTGCAACGCCAAATTTACCATCACCTGTTAGGGCTTTAGCATTTTCTGCCATCTGCTCCCATGTTGTCGGTACTTTCAAACCCTTTTGTTCATATAAATCTTTTCTGTAGTACATCCAGCAGAAGTTGTAGTCATATGGGTACCAATAATTCTGCCCTTTGATTGGAAATAGGATGCGAGGACCCCATTTATGTTTGCTTACTAGTTTATTTAGAGGTACAAGTTTTCCGGCATCAGCAAGAATGAAAACGTGCCCAGCAAATGCTAAAGTTCCGATGTCGTATGGTGTACCTGCGGCAATTGAAGCCTGCAATTTATTGTAAGCGTCATCAGGAATGACGGTATCAATAATTACCTTTACTTTTGATATTCTTTCGTATTCAGCAGCAGCTACCCTCAACGCCTTTACTGAATCCCTTGAGGGCTCAGCATTGAGGAATCGAATTGTTTTTTGTTGTGCATGAACGGCAGGTGCGCCTCCAGCAAATAATGCCGCACCTGCAACAGCAGCTTTCAGAATGTCGCGGCGCTCAAGCTTTTGTGTTTTCCTATCCTTATTGGCTTCATTCGCCTGCATAGTTAAAACGTCTAATTCTTTATGATTTTCCATCTCTCAACCCCTTACCTTTGAAGACATAATTAAAAAAGAACTTCTCCTGTTGCACCATCAAAAACCTGTAATTTTGATTCATTAAAAGCGATATTAAGTACATCACCTACAACATATCGATCTTCGCGCCCGCTTAGTATTCTGATCTTTTGATTTCCTGGCAACTCAGAAATCACTAAGGTTTGTGCTCCCATTTGCTCGATCAGCGTCACTTTCGCCTTAGCTAGATTTGGTTTTCTTCCGTCTGTTACCACCTCTATATATTCAGGTCGAATTCCTAGGGTAACTTTATTAGATTTCGATGAGATTGATTTCAGCTTATTACCCAGATCAATAGTGACCCCTTGATTTTTAAAAGTGTATTGCCCATTAGAATGAATTAGATCGCCTTCGATTAAGTTCATTTCTGGTGCACCTATGAAACCAGCAACAAAAAGGTTGGCAGGGTGATCGTAGACTTCTAGTGGAGTTCCGATCTGCTGAACCTTGCCTTGATGCATAACAACGATTCGGTCGCCCAGGGTCATTGCTTCGACTTGGTCATGTGTGACATAAATCATGTTGATGCCAAGGCGTTGATGTAATTGGCCAATTTCTTCTCGCATACGAATACGAAGTTTTGCATCTAAGTTAGATAATGGTTCATCTAGCAAGAACACTTCTGGAGATCTTACTAGGGCTCTGCCAAGTGATACACGCTGCATTTGACCGCCAGAAAGCTGCTTAGGTTTTCTATCAAGTAAGTTTTCAATTCTTAAAATTTCAGAAGCCCATTGAATCTTTTTCTTTATTTCTTCTTGTGGAACTTTGCGCATCTTTAAGCCAAATGCGAGATTTTCATAGACTGTTTTATGAGGGTAAAGGGCATAATTCTGAAATACCATAGCAATGTTCCGCTCACTTGGCTCCAGATTAGTTACATCCTTATGACCAATTTCGATTTGACCCGAACTGACTTCTTCAAGTCCTGCAATCATTCTGAGGGTGGTTGATTTGCCGCAACCTGATGGCCCGACTAAGACAATAAATTCACCGTCTTTGATCTCAAGGTTCAAATTTTCGACCACAGCAGTTTGGCCAAAGCTTTTTGTAATATTTTTTAAAGAAATAGAAGCCATATTTTTTATCCGACCATAGCCGAAAGCTGATGGTTAATATCTTGTAGCTGTGATTGAGCCGATTTATAAATCTTAAAGAAGTCTTGATAAATTTTTACATTCTCTGGCTTGGGTTTGATTACCTCAATCGTTTTTACGCAACGTTCCACAGCGGAAACTTCATCTTTAAAAGCCCCTACACCAATTCCTGCAATCATGGCTGCTCCAAAGGAGGCATCGGTAGTTTGGGTTAGGATAATTTCTATATTTAATATGTCCGCAACAATTTGTCTCCAAATAGCGCTTTTAGCTCCGCCCCCAATAATTCGGGCTGATTGAATATCAATGCCTTGGTCTTTAAATTGATCTAGAACATCTTTTAAGGAAAAACTGATTCCTTCATATAAAGCGCGGGCAAAATGTGCGCGGTTATGACGAAATGTTATTCCAATAAAGTCAGCTCTCAATAGAGGATCCCAGTAAGGTGCTCTCTCACCTTGAAGATAGGGGTGAAATAGTAAACCCTCTGAGCCAGGTTTTACTTGGCCTGCCATTTGATCCATTACATCAAATCCATTGATGCCGTTCTCTTCTGGATAGAAGGTGTCTCTTAGCCAGCGGTGAGCTGAAGCGCAGCTATTGGTTCCCGAGATTGTGTACCAATGATCGGCTACTACAAAAGGGTAATTAATTAAGGTTTTATGAAGATTGGGATTTTTGGAAATCACGCTGACTGTGCCTGCAGTTGCCAATTTTACAGTCCCATCACCTGGATTTATTGATCCCGCACCAAATGTTTCGATAGAGGTATCTGAAGTACCGCAAACAACCGGCGTACCTTCCGCTAGTCCAGTTTCAAGAGCTGCTTTTGGAGTTACTTTTCCAACAATATCGGTTGGTTTAACAATGGGAGGGAGGGTATTAATTGAGCAGCCGGCAAGATTGCACAGCTCTTCGGACCACTTGCCCTCTTTCGCATCAAATAGCAGGGTACCAACAGCTTCAGTAGCGTCGGTTTCCCAGGTGTTTGTTAGTCGAGATCTAAGCCAATCTTTTGCCACATAAATACGCCTAGTTTTTTTAAAGACTTCTGGTTCATGACGGCTTAGCCATAAGAATTGAGGTAGTGTCCAGGTAGGCGCTGGTGAGTTAAATCCGATCTCAAGAATACGCTCCCAATGTTTATCTTTTAATTCCAGCGTCTCCTGACCGCTTCGCTGATCATTCCATAATATGGCGGGCCTTACTAGTTCACCATTAGCATCTTCTAATACTGGAGTATGTGCTCCAGCGCTAAAAGAAATAGCAGCAATTTCATTTGCTTTTATCTTGGCTTGAGCAATAGACTTTGGGACGGTCTCTTTAACTGCATTCCACCAGTCCACTGGGTTTTGCTCACTCCAGCGAGGGTGCGGGGAGCTTGTGACTATATCTTTACTTGCACTGCCAACGACATTGCCTTCCAGATCAATAATCATTGTCTTTAGGCTGCCCGCGCCAATATCAATACCCATTAAATAGGATTTTTGCGATTGAATGTACTGATTTAAAGACATAATGAGAGGCCTGTAATTTGCATTACCTTAGGTTTAATGAGCGAACGGCATCATCGAGAATTGTTGTCATATTCAAGCCGTAAGTACATTTTCCAACGCTTGATTTGACTGCATCTCGCCTCATTAAGACATCTTGAGTTTCTGGATTCCATTCGAGATTACCCTGATGTACCGCTAGGCAAATAAAAGAAAGGGCTGAGGGCGTTTGTGATTCAATCTGAAGGGCTTCATTAGCGCCAAAACTGGATCGACAGGTGTTAGGGCAAAAAGCGCATATTTTGAGAGACTTCATAGTTTCACTCATGATCAATATCCATTTATTTTTTATTGAATTCCAGACCAATCGCGCCTTTAGCTAGAGGGAGCCCTAATTTTCCTGGGTTGAATAAGTTGCTGGGGTCAAGCGATTTTTTTAAAGCCTCTAGTATCTGCATGCCCTGATTTAATTCTTCTTTCAACCATCTGCCTCTCAATAAACCAACCCCATGATGATGGGCAAGAGAGCCCCCAAAGCTAAGGCATATGGATTCAATTTTGTCCCATAACTGGAGATGTAATTGGTGCGCATTTATATTTTCCATTGGAGGCAGTCTTATAGTCATATATTGACAGAGACCTTCTGAATAAATATGTGACCAGTGTGCTCCAAAATAGGTTTCAGGATAAATAGCTTTAATTTCCTTGGAAATAGTTTGATACATTTCCATTACGTTAGTCCAGTCGCTAGTAACCTCAATCGTATCCATGTAGTAATTGTCGGTTTGCCACTGGGTGGAGTATGACTGATAGCGTGTTTTCTCCCAATGCTGATAGGGTCCAAGCCCTGCGCTACTAGCTCCATATTTGTAGGCAATTTCTAGAGAGAGTTTTTTTTCAACTTCAAGTAAATCTTTCAAGCCAGAAAACTTCATGACACATAGAATAGGCTTGCCTTTAAATTCAGGCATGTTTTCAGTTCGCTGTCGGCTCTCTTCTTCATCATAAAGACGCATTACTTCGGGGCGCAGTTCACTTTGCATAATCTCTTTTAGAGCATCGAACCCCGATTGAAGTGATGGGAAAGCCAGCACACAACCTTCGCTGTGAGCGGATTTTTTCCAAATCCTTAAAGTGAGCTCAGTAATAAACCCTAAAACGCCTTCTGATCCAACGAAGATGTCCTTAATGCTAGGGCCTACGGATCGTCTTGCCACAGGCCTTACCTCAAGAAGCTCTCCATTTGGGAGGACTGCTTTAAGACCTAGCACCATATCTTCGATCTTTCCAAATCTTGATGAGGCTTGTCCAGCCCCCCGGCATGCAGCCCATCCCCCAACTGTAGACATAGATATCGATTGAGGGTAATGGCCTGCTGTGAAACCTTTAGCATTTAGCGCCTCCTCAAATTGCATTCCATTCATACCTGCCTGAACGGTTACGGTGCAATTAGTTTCATTTAGATCAATGATCTGGTTCATCCTTTTGAGGTCTACGATAATTTCACCATTCAAAGGTATCGTCCCTCCAAGTACGCCTGAGCCAGCGCCGTAGGGAATTAATGCAACTTTATTAGCGAGGCAAAATTGAGTAATTTTGACTAGGTCATCTGTAGATGAAGGTAATACGATTGCGCTTGGGAGGGTACCAGGTAAGGCCCCAACCCTAATTCGATATAAGCCGTAGGGTAGTCTATCCCTAGAATAAGCGTAACGATCTGGTTTGCTAAATAGCAATTTTTCTTGACCAATAACTCCCTGCAGTTTCTTTGCTAACTCAGGAGGTAAAGCGATGTCTTTTATGTCTTGGGAAGGCTCTATTAATAATTCGCTATGACCCATATCGATGCGCCCTTAGGTGTATATTATTCTAAAATTGAACAAACGATTGTTCTTAATCTATCTAAAATTGATGTTGAAGTCAATTTGTTTGACCTAAGTGTTTTCACTAGGTAGGAAGCCTCTGCCATGTAATGATTATTAATTGACAGCGGAGGAGATGATCAATAAATTTGAACAAATCATTGTTCAATCATATAAATTGAGGCGTCAATATTAAAAAACTATTTCCAATCAGAGGAAAAAAGTACTTTGGAGCAACGAAGTGCGAAACGGTTGCTCCAAAAATCCTTTGGTTTTCAAAACCAATGAGCGAGGTATTACTTCTTGTGATTTTAGTAATCTAGTCGCACAAATACTCACACACCGATAATGAGACGCTGTAACCTCTTGAAATCCTGTGGTTTTCTTTGAGTGTCTGCTCTCATAACCTGCGAACCTAAACATACCCTAAAGCTAAGAAAAAGTGGGTTAGAAATATAAAAGGTGAGGTTTGGAGATCTGAGTGTTACTTTAAGTAACACTTGTGAGATTAGGAAAGTGTGTGGGTATCACTACACAGTTTAAGTTAAATATTGATGTGAAGATTAGCCGGCTATCCTCAGTCATGGTCGATTCCGCCCCGAGCCACCAAGAATCACAATAGCCCACTTGTCGGGCTATTTTTTTGGTCTGGGCTGTTAATGAATAATTAAAAGGAACCCATTGAGCGTAGACAGTAAGCCCAAGCAGCCAACAGCACCCCCAACTATAAATAAAGCCGGAATTGATCCGATGATGGATACAGACAATAAAACGATTGCTATTTGTAGCAAGCCTTCAGCATAGTCAAACCAAGGGTCTTGAAGTAGGGCGTGATCTCGAATAGCCTCATGACCCTTTGCTTTTACTAAAAGCTCTTTTTTACCCTCTTTTGACTCTGGCTCTGATTCGTACCTAGCAATAGTTTTTTGATATTCCTCAATTTTTTTAGTGTAAAGATCTTTTATTTGAGGTGTCATTTTAGGGTCACTAGCAATCTTTAGCTCTAGATCGGATGCTGCAATTTTGAGCGCCTGTTGACGAATGGCTTTAGCTTGATAAAAGCTATACGTATTAGCCGCTAAAATATTTTCATGGGTTGCCTCTTTCATGGCATTAGAGCCACCAAGGCTTGCTATAGCCAGTACCATTGCAAGACAAGAAATTAATAAAGCTGTCCGATTCTTGCTTTTTTCATGACCATGCTCAATAAGTTCATTAGTTTCATGTGCTTCCATAGTGCCCCCAATAAATGGTTTTAATTTAAAGACCTATTTAAATAGTAATTAGACAAATAATCAATAGTATTGGTCATCTTTAGCCCTGGTCGATTCCGCCCCGGGCCACCAATTACTAAGCGTTACTTAAAGTAACGCTTATTCCCAAATACTTTAGAGCAACGATGTGCTAAACGGTTGCTCCAAAAATCCTGTGGTTTTGAAAACCAAAGAGTGAGATGGTGTTTGTTGTGATCTTGTTAATCTAGCCACACAAATACTCACACACCGATAATGAAGCGACATAACCTCTTGAAATCTTAATGGTTTTCTTTGAGTATCTGCTCTCATAATCCATTGCCCTAATTACATCCTTTAGCTTCAAGAGATTACTAGGGCTAGCCCATTGCTAAGCGGACACATTGCTGCAATGCCCGATGTCTTAGCATTCTTCTAGGCATCTTTCGCCAAATCTCTTTTTCACTGCGTACTTCCATTAAGTATTCCCGGACAGTAATGGGCATGATACGGTCGCGTCTATAAATTGAGCATTCAATCCACTCTGGAACACCGTCTACTGAGGTATCTGCTTGATTAAAGACTAAGCCATTAAATTGAGGGTGTTGGTTCAGTAACTTAGAGCATCCTTCAATCGTAATAAAGACTTGCCAATGCCCATCGTCATATTGGGTAAAACCAATTTCTTCAGA
>Ga0114975_10003717_pt1 | contig 10101 bp, 7 predicted proteins | sample S_130626_EF_Meta_FD_87031 | JGI IMG/M metagenome (GOLD analysis project Ga0114975, IMG submission 87031) | Freshwater microbial communities from Lake Simoncouche, Canada to study carbon cycling - S_130626_EF_MetaG | ecosystem: Environmental > Aquatic > Freshwater > Lake | place: Lake...
CTCGTTCGTTTTGTATGATTTACCAGTTCCAGCATCACCAGTTATAAAAACTGATTTATTGTCTGTTAATTTGAAATCTTTAATATAGTTGTATTGTAATTTAGGTAATTTAAATTCTCCTTTTCTTGGTTCAGTTGAAATACATTTTGTAAATAGTTTTAATCCACTTTCCCTAATTCCTCCGATTTCTTTACTTAATTCAGGTTCTTTAATATCTCCTTGAAAAATAATAGTATCAGTAAAAATGCCTCTTACAGTGCCCCCTATTTTTTGAGCCATTTGATACATTTTCATCGCTGAAAGATTATAAACCTTATAAAAGAATGGAAGCGCATTATTAAACATTTTCTGTTGAGCATCATTATAAACATGATAGCATAATGGTTTATCTTTTCTAATATATTCATTAACATCCATATCATCAAGGTCAATAACCTTATCAGGTTTTGTGAATTCATCATGATAAATATTTTTAACTTTTGCTTCTTTGTTTTGAACTAATTCCATAAATACATTTCTAGCATCAGTAGTAAAATGATGGATATTTTTATTTTTGTAATCATGTCCAAATAATCCATTGAATTTATTCATCGCACCTTTAGGATTTTGAAAGTTATCATAGACAAAGTTAATAAACTTTTCAAAATATTGTGGTTCTAACTGATTAGATGATTTATATTGATGTGTAATATTTTCAGGATAAATAATGTCTTGTGAGCAACCATAATTAACTAAATCAGCATCATACCAACCATTACCTTTAAATGGGAAAAAGTTATCTGTCTCAACAAAATAATAGCCAGTTTCTAAATTTCCATCAAATCTTTTGACTTCATCAAATACATTATAAATAGGCCATCCGAATTTAACATCTTTACCCATTAAACAAGATGTATAATGTTTATTGTAATCATAAGAGGAAAGAGTATTAATTTCAATAGGTTCATATTCATCTTTATCTTTATTATAAATATAAATAATATTACTGAATCTATACATAAATACATTACCATGAATATAATGGATATTATCGACTTTTAAGTAGTATCCAGATAGATTTTTATACCAACCTTTAATCTTATTGCTTATTTCTTCTTCATCTACTTCTTCTTTACCATTTCTTCGCTTATAAATGTCATCATTAATTATCTCATTCACAATATCATCAACAGCTTCATACTTATTTTTATTTTCTTTAATGTATTGTTTAATAAAGCTTTTGACTTCTGTGGAATTCTTAGGTAAGATTACTTTACGGTCTACTAAAGATATCGTATATTCTGATAATCTATTTTGTTCAATTAGGGTAATCTCAGGCTTTGATAACCATCCATTAAATACAGTATTTCTAATAAAATCAGAATGAAATATTTCATCACCTAATTTATTCATTGTTGATGTTTGATATCCACCGAATTCTTTCTCTAACACTTCTACAGCAAGTGTATTTAATTTTTGATTATTAAATGTATATCTTTGCTCTTTATAGAACTTGTTGAGATTGTCAATTGTTTTCTTAACATCATAATAATCAGGATTATAAACAATAGTATTCTTTTTTTCATATTCAAATCTAACAATACCATCGTTTTCATTTAACTTGAGTTGTTTATTATAAATATGACCAGATTTAATTAATGAATAAAATGTATCATTCACTAATTTAGGTTTTGTAATATAAATAGTTTCTTTTTCATGTTTGACCCAATCTTCAAAGGGGATATCAACTATGCCTTCAGGTGATGTAGTTGCTTCTTCGTCTTGGGTTTCATCACTTTCTTTTGTTTCTTTCTTTTTTTCTTTAGCTAAAATAGAAATAAGGTCAGAATTATTATTTGATTTTAATAATGATTGTCTTAGTGATTTATCATCAATTAAATAAATATGTTTATCATTCATATAAAACACAAAACTAGGAATGTCATTCCTAAATGAAATACCACTATCGCGGTTTGTAATAAATTGTTCTAATTTCCAATTGAACCCCCAGCATCTTACTTTATGATTATTACAGAATTTAATAATATCCTCAGGGGTGTATCCTTTCGTGTTGTTCATTGCGCCCTCTGGGGTGTCGTTGTCAAGTCCAAAATCTAAATCATTACATTCATTAAGTTGTTCTTTAACATATTCAATACCACCATTAGCAATTTTAGCATCGAATTTGCCAGATTGTCTATTTCCTAATACTTTATATAAAGCATTTGGCACACATTCAAAAGGTGTTTCATTATTAATATCAAGGTTCCAAGCATGATATTTATATCCGATGTCCCATGCCTTGAAAAACTTGTAAAAATAGTTAGAAGCAAATGAGCCATCATCTCTTTTATTTAAACTTTGTTTATCAGTAATTTCTGCTCCAAGCCATCTATAGTCATTCTCATCTAAAATCTGTTTATTGATGTGAACGTTTAATAAATTAATAAAATTAACATATGAATAAGACGTGTATGAATTAATAATTTTTTTAATTTCATCTCTAATATTATTTTTTCCTTTGACAATGATTGTTTGATTTGTAATTTTAGAAGCATAGTGTTCTGGATATTTTTCAACCATACTTCTCCAAAAAATACCAGCAACATTGATATCACTATTATTTAATTTCATATAATCATCAATTTCTTTTTTACCTCCAATATCAATGGCTACATCACTAATAATTTCAGCTTTAATATAGACATGATAAGTAGCATCATTATCTAATCTCAGTTGTTTTCTATTTTGGTTAAATACTTTAATATTCAGTTTGGATACATCGTCTTCTAATCTTAACTTTTCTTGATATTGTTTAAGAAGATCAATATTTTCGTCTAACATTTTGAGTTGAGGTCTTTTGCTTACTGTCGTAAGTTTATTAAAAAGAGCTTTATTCATATGACCACTCAATTGAATGGCTAATAATTGTTGTTCTGATGTTTTGAGGGTAAGAGCAAATTGTTTTTCTTGCTTCTTAGATGAAATCTTTTTTGTTTCTTTTTCAATAGTCTTGACGAGTGCTTTCATCTCGCGAACAATACTAGATGTTTTTTTATCCATTATATATATATAATAGATAATATTTTTTTCTTTAAATAATATAATATTTTCTTTAAAAATTATATTATAAAAATTTCTAAACATTTTTTATTCGACAACATTTTTAGACAATTTTTCGTCCAAAAGTTTATTTTTCAACTCAATAAATAATAGATGGTGTTTAGTAGCTTTATGTTGGCTCTTCCATAGATGATTATAACTTTTCCCACATTCTGGGCAGTCTTCCATTTGAACTTCTTTAGTTTTGATTTTTTCATGATAATATTTATTAAAGTAATCTTTTTTGTATTGTGGTTGGTCCCATACTTTATCTTCTTGGGCTTTGGGTTTTCTTCCGCGTTTCTTCGCTGTTAACTTGAATTCATTTTTAATATTTTCTAAAATTAATTTTTTTTCTTCCTCAGAAATAACTAAACTATTTTGCTCAGACATATTAATATACTTTAGAAATTAATTTTCCTTTAAATATATTTAAATAATGAAAATATTTTTAAAGATTTTTATTTTTACACAACATTATTTACATCATTATTATCAATATTATGTTTGATTTCAACATCTTCAATTTTCCTTTCTGTTTCAACATCTCTTTTAACTTTTAATAATCCAAAACAACAACTAATTTCAGTACACTTTGACTTGAAACACAACTTGAGCATTAATAAAGTAATAGCACTTAGAATAGTACATAAACTTATGATAATACCGTTATCCATATTATATTCTATTAGAAAAATATTTATTCACAATCTTATAATTATTTTTTTCTTGACGGTCCAGGTTCCAACCCATATTAAGGAAGTCATTAATAAATTGGTTGAATGTTTTACCTTTTTTATAATATTGGTTCATCATATCACATAACATCAAAGCATACCAACCACACACCTCAGATTTTAATGATTGGATTTGAGCATCTAAATAATCCATATTTGTGTATCCTAATGACTCAATGAAATTCATTATTCTTTTGGGTGGTGGCATTCCATAGCTATCTCCATAAAAAGGGGTGCTGTGTGTGCTTAGCATCACCCAATGATTACCAACACCCTCACCTCCATTTTCTGGCATTCTATCTAGATTAATTATATAAAATTTATTTTTTCGTTTGTATTTAGGAACCTTTAATAATGTATCTTGAGTCCCTATAAAGACTAAATCATTTAAATTCAATTGTTTAGCAATATCTATTATATTAAAATTACTTAAAACACTTGCTTTTCTCGACATTTTATTAATATAAGTTAGATTTAAATATATAATAAGTTATCATTTTGTGAAACTTTTCCAGGTGTAAAGACAATATTATCGCTTTCTCCTTTTCCACTCATATACATCGCGCCACCTCTCATCCCTCTATTGCGCATACCACTCATATACATAGCCCCTCCTTTTGTTGGTCTCCCTCTTCGTCTTACTCCTAAACCACTTAAAGCTTTTGATCCCTCATCAATGGCTAAATCAGTCAAAGGTTTACTTAAAGCTCCAGTAACTGAAGGGGGTAGCCCAACCATCGCTCCTAGGCTTGATATACCAGAGGTCGCAAGTTGCTTCACAACCTTTTTCACAGCTGGGTTAGAAATTATTTTTCCAATAGAATGACCTACTTTTTTAAAAAATGATTTAGCACCTTGACCTTTTAAATAAACAACTCTATGACGTCCCCTTTTCACACCTTTTAAACCCATTCCTTCTAGTTCATCAGATGCCATATCTTCAATATCATAATCAATCCCTTTTTCTAATTCCATATCTGATAAAGCATTTTCCACACCTTCTTGTAATTTATCTAATGTTCTCATTGATGTATCACGTAATTTAATATTGGATTTTGTAACTAAATCTTCAGCTAAATCTTTAGGAACCCCCAATTTCTGAAGAACTTTCTCAGCTCGTTCCTCATCAATAATATTATTCTCCATTAGTTTTTTAGTGGCTCTTTCTTTAGTAGTATTTACTTTTCTTCGTGTTGATTCTTTTGCGGTAGCCTTTAAATCTTTCATGATATCTTTAGCAACTGATTTTAATTCAGCTTTTGTTGATTTAGCGAATGACTGTAATTCAGGTTTAACATCTTTATTATAAGTTGATTTGACATTTTTCTTTACTTTATCTAAAACTTTTTTTAATGAACCTCCTTCTAACATTTCTAGCATTGAAGGTTTAATCGTCATACCTTTGTCATGCTTAACAGCAGCTCTATACTTTCGTTTTTCCATATTATCTAAAAATAGCTCTTCTCCAGAATCACCTAATTGTGAACTTTTAACACGAACATTATGACCTTTTCTAAGTTTATTCTGTTGTAGTTTAGTTAAATTAACGTACATATATATAAAATAAGTTAGAAAATTATTTTATTTAGATGTTTTTTAATCATTTTTTAACAATAATTGTATTAATGAGTTTGGGTCTTGTAAATATACAACATTATTATCTTGGTCCGTTATCCAGACTGTTATTAATGATACATTTGTATCATAACAGCTAATAAAAGCAAATTCAGGGGGTTGAATAACGATGTTTTCTCCGTAATTCGTGTTAGTTGGCGAAAATGACCAAATAACATTTTTTGAAGCAGATTGAAGAGAATCGTTATTGACTAAACTACAGTTGACAACCAATTGATTGATTGGTGATGGCGATGGTGCGAAATCACTACTTTTTACATAATTTGTATTCTGATTACTTACAGAAGGATATGAACCAGCCTTCACACCAATGATTTTACCAAAATTATTATTTTGAACAACAAATTGAGGGGCAAATCCATTTAATGTCCATCCTGTAGGATTTGAGGCACTTGATGGTAAAACCGTAGGATAAGACCTAATTTCATATGAATATGTAATAGGATTATCAACAACCTCAATAAAATAAATATACGAACCACTTGAACTAACACAATATAAAATACCTTGTTGAATAGCCCAATATTGAATTCTAGCGTTGATATCAGCAACTGAATATGCTCCATCTTCTAATGTTATTGTGTATGTTGTTCCATTATAAATAATTTGAAATGTTTTATTGTTATAGTTTGAATTGACTGTTTGCCATGAATAAGGTATTATTAGTGATGATAATGCTATAGAGTTATCTTTAATTTGAATATTTGGATTGAATTTATATTCAAATCTTGAATTTGATGAGTCCACAATATTATTACGTCCTAAAACTAATGTTTTCATATATATTATAAAATAGAAAATATTTATTTTATAATATTTTTTCATGTCGCATAATATTATCTTGCTATTTCAGTTATTCTTATTTGGTTTGAATTCGCAAATGTCATTTTAATTGATATGTTATCGTTTGCTCCATCTAATAAAGCTTGAGACCGAAATGAAATAGAGTTTGGAGAAGAATTAGTGAATGATCCCATTAAAGGAAATAAACAAGCTGAACGACAACCTCCTCCTCCATTATTTTTAAAAAATTGTCTTTGAGTTGATAATTCTGTTGTGCTACTACTTTGAATAGCTATAATACGCGATTTATAAACATCATCACCAAAACCAGCAATTTCATAAACATGATTAAAATCAACAATTATTGTTGATGAATTACTGATTGGAGTATATGAATAAGATGCTATATCTGTATAAGATGTTGATGATATTGTGACATCTGTTGATGTTGGAAATGTATAAAATACAACATTTAATACTTGTCCAGCTGTATAACCTCTAATACGACCTGACACAAATAAATCACTATTAATAGAAACATTATTATTATTCCATTGTAAAACAGATTTTTGAGCTCCTGTTGTTGTTCCTAAAATACCACCGCTAAACCCATATAAAGCAGGTCCATCTATACCTACACCCGCAAATTGATTAGAACTACCACACAGCCGCAATCCATGATTTGTATCTGACCTTAAATTTAATGTTTTATCATTTAAAAATACATTATTTCTGAATTGTGTAGTATTGCTTATATTCATATCAATGGTTCCCCATTGTAATGATATTCGTTCTGTTCCTCCTTCAACAGTTCCTAATATTCCCCCTTGCTCACCACAAAGAACAGGTCCATTAGCATTAAAATTTGCAAATCTTAAAGGTGTAGTAGAAGTATTTATTCCATCACCACACATCCTGAGACCGTTAATATTTGTGTCAGACCTTAAATTTAACATTTTATCATTTAAAAATACATTATTTCTGAATTGTGTATTGGTGCTTATGTTTATTTCATTGGTTCCCCATTGTAATGCTATTCGTTCTGTTCCCCCTTCAACACTTCCTAATACGCCCCCTTGTAAACCATATAAAACAGGTCCATTAGCATTAAAATTCGCAAATGTTAAAGGTGAAGTATTTGTTCCATTGCCGCACATTCTTAGCCCATGATTTGTATCCTCCGACCTTAAATATAATATTTTATCATTTAAAAATACATTATTTCTGAATTGTGTAATATTGCTTATGTTCATATCAATGGTTCCCCATTGTAATGATATTCGTTCTGTTCCTCCTTCATTAGTTCCTAGTATACCCCCTTGGGCTCCATACAAAACAGGTCCATTAGCATTAAAATTTGAAAATCGCATCGGCATAGTATTTGTTCCATTACCACACATCCTGAGACCGCTGTTAGTATTAGACCTCATACAAATTGTTCTATCATTTAATAAAATATTTGAATTTATAGTCATTGACCCATTAATTACAGCAGTATTCAAAACAGTATTATCAACAACATTTAATGATGAATTAATATTAGTAAAACCACTAATAGTTAATGAACTGTTTATTGAACCAGCGCTTAAAACATTTAGACTAGAACAGAAAATATCATCTGAAATAGCTAACCCACCTGTTATTTGAACTGTTCCAGCTGTCAAACTAGTTGCTGTTGTATTGTTAGTAATTCTTAAACGCTCTGTCATACCTAGTCTAGTATTAGCGCTATTAGCACTGTTATATGTATAAAACCAAATATTTGAACCTCTATTATTATCACCCCATGCGTCAGTCTCTAATATAGTTCTCCATGTTGTCTCAGGATTAGTTGAAATTATTTGAATACCTGACCTTAAAAAAGAAGCTGTTGTACTTTCATTAAATGTTTCATAATTTAATCCTATACCTGCCTGAAATCCTCTAGTATATAAAGGACAATTATATGGTCTGACATTTCCAGAATTATCAATACAATTAACACCAAATCCTCCAGTAAACTTATTAATTGATAATGTTAAATCTGAATTTATTGTTGTATTCCCACTAATCATTAATGTTGATACAAAGGTTGATGGATTATTTAAAGTTGTATTACCAGATACATTTAAATTACTATTAACATTTAAATTAGATAAAAATATACTATTTCCACTAACAACAAAATTAGATGATGTATCTAGGCGCGATTGTTGAGTATTCCAAAAGGTCAAACCATTTATGGTTGGTGTGTCTTGTCTAGTTGCCACACTTTGTAAATCTGAAATAGAAGTATTAAAAACACCTATTTTAAAACTGTCGTCAGCTTCTGAAAATACAAACCGATAGGGCAACTGAGAACCGCGTCTTACTTCTAAACCACTTTGGAAACTAGATAACAAGGAACCTGTTGTAAAATTAGAATTTAATAAAAGTATATTATCAGCTATATTTACATTAGTGCTATCTATTGTTGTTGTTGTTCCTCTAACTGTGAGATTGTTATTTATAATAACATCATTATTAAAATTAGCATTTCCGGAAATATTTAAATTAGACATGATAGAAGTATTATTATTTTTTATCAATAAATAAGCTCTATCCGATCCTTGTCCTTGACCAGTTCCCAAACACACACCATTTCCAAATAAAATAGGTCCGTCTACATCAATACCAGAAAATGTTGAAGCCCCTCCTCCTGCCATTTTTAACCCATGTTGATTTGTACTTCGTAATAAGATTGTTTTATCATTCATAAATAAATTATTTCTGAAATTCGTCAAACCAGTTATATTTAATGATGAATTAACAGACAAATTATTAGATGCTATATTATTAAAAGTAGCATTCTCAGAAACATTTAAATTATTAATTGTAGCGATTGAAGAAACATTAATATTTGATAAAAAGGTGCTGTTTCCTGTAATAGTTAATAAATCACTTTCTAATTCATTAGATGTTAATTTATTACAGGTTAAATTAAAAGGGGTTATATCATTTGATATTTTTTTCAAGTATCTATTATCTAAATTAGTTGTATTATCTTTTGGTGGATTAATAAAGTCATTCGCATTAAATTTGCTTGGTAATCCAAAAGGAATATTAGGAGCATCGTAATAACTCATAATTTATATTATTATTATAAATTAGAAATTATTTAATTAAAATTGCTGATATTATGATACTTGAATCAGGATTAGTTGTAATAGCTGTAATATTATTACTAAATATTGGTGTTGATGCAGCTGGTGCTTGATCTATAGTCCCATATAAATAATATGTTGTTGTTTGTGGAATTGATAATACGAAACTATTTGAACATTGAGAAATTGAAGAATTTAAAACGTTAGAATTTGATCTATATACAGATTGAGAAATAATAAGGCGATTTGCTATTGCTGTTGCTGTGCTTGATGAAGTTGATAGGAAAACAATTGATTTATAATCACGCCATGTGAATATGGGAAAATTATAGTTGAGCTGCCATATTCCTGAGGGTAAGGTTATACTACTATTTAAATATATTACATCAGTATTATTGTAATAAATGACATCTGAATTATAAATATTTTGAATATAACCATTAGAACAATCACAAGAAGAATCAATTTGCGGGAAATCTTGAATATTAAATTTACTTGGTAGCCCAAAAATTAAATTTGGTTTCGGGTAGGGATTACTCATTATTATATAGCATTAGATTATTTTTTTTCTAATATTATTATATATAAATATGAGTTTAATAAATTTTTATAAAGAATTACCTCAGACTTTAAAAGGAACTGGAACGAAAATCAATAAGGCTACTAATATGAGCATACCATGGCGTGGCGTTATCGTGGGTAGTTCTGGAAGTGGGAAAAGCAATCTTATTCTGAACATCATC
>Ga0114975_10003719_pt1 | contig 10100 bp, 14 predicted proteins | sample S_130626_EF_Meta_FD_87031 | JGI IMG/M metagenome (GOLD analysis project Ga0114975, IMG submission 87031) | Freshwater microbial communities from Lake Simoncouche, Canada to study carbon cycling - S_130626_EF_MetaG | ecosystem: Environmental > Aquatic > Freshwater > Lake | place: Lake...
GATATGTTGTTAGAATTCTCACAACAAGAAGCTCTTTCAATGATTCAAAATAACGATCAAGTTGCAGTATCAGTTGGCGATAACACAACACCTTATGGTGGTTCTGACGGCTTACGCGGTCTTAATCAATATGCTGGTGCGGCTGGCACATACGCTGGTGGTCAAACAACAACTGCGGCATTTGGTTCTACAGGAACAAGCTCATCAAGTGGCTTACATTCATTAGCTACTTATGACCAATTAATTCCTAATGGCTCTGATGCTGAAGGTGCTGGTAATGGTGTAGGTCTATTTAACAATGTTCAATATAAAGACATTGTGAATTTCATCTATGCTTTACCACAACAATATTGGACACCAACTGCTAAATTTGTTATCAATCCACTAATGCTTGCGGCAATTCGCGGTTTAGTTGATGACAATGGTCGCCCAATCTACATTGATGGTCTTTCACGCGATGATGGTATTGTTGGCACTTTACTTGGCTTTGATGTTGTAGTTAATAAGTATGTTTCTAACCCACTTATTCCTACTACACCAAGTCCTTCAGTAGATACAAACGCTTTCCCAATTTACTTCGGTGATTGGAATCGCGGTCATACAATCGTTGATCGTTTAAATATGGTTATGCGTAGATACGACCAAACATTGCCAGGCTATATCACATTCTATGGTGAGAAGCGTCTAGCAACATCTGTGGTCGATCCATTCAGTATCATTCGTTATAGATCAGCACAATATTTAGATTAATTCTAAATTTGTTGTTCAGGGTGGGGGAGCAATCCCCCTCTCTCTAATTTTTTAGGAAAGAAAAATGAATACATCTGAAAGAATTTTAAATGGCATAAAACAAGCACTAACTGAAGGTAAAGCTACAGTTAATCTTGTAAAAAAAGAAGCCCAACAAGATGTAAATGAAGCATCTCAACTTACAGGTAGCGGACTAGACAAAGGCGGAAGAACTTATTTTGATGATGCTTTTGCGGCACTCCGTTTAGCAAATCCGTTTAGAGGATGGGCGCGCGAGGTAACTTTTACAGGTTCAGCGGCTCAATTTGTTGCTAAAACAGGGAATGTTTTAAATCAAGTAAGCCCTAATAATCCATGGGGTTATACATTTACACCTAATGACGGCACTCCAGGAATTGCTACTTCAATTTGGCAATTACCTACAAGAAATTTATCAGCACAATTACCATTAAGAACTGCATTATTATCTGATATTAATAATATTGATGAAACAATTGTTAGCGATTTAATACTTGAATTTTCTCAAGCAGAAGCTTCAGCTATGGTTTTAAATGTCGATCAAGCTGGCTCAACAACTTATACTACAGGCGCAACTAATGGCGTTCGAGGATTGATTACATATCCTGGAAGCACAAGTGCGGCTTCATACGGATCAAGCGGAACTGCAATTACTAACGGACTTCATACAGTAATTTATGAAGCATTTAGTCCAACTGCTCCAACTTATGAAGATTTAGTTAATACTTTAAATAAACTTCCTGCACAATATTGGTATTTACCTTCAACTGCATGGATGATGCACCCAAGTCTTATTGCTAAATTAAGATTAATGACTGCAACAGGTGGTTTACCATTGCTTTTAGAAGTTGGTGATAAAGATGGCGGAGCATTGTTATATTTATTTGGCATTCCTGTCATTCCTAACTCTTATTTCCAAACTGCTGGCGCTGGTGCATTTATGGGAACTTTAGCTTGTTGGGATCAGTTTATGACTATTGCTGACAATGAAGAAATGACATTAAAACGCTACGACCAAACCAAACCTGGCTTTGTAACTTTATATGCTGAAAAGCGTGTAGTTTCTACAGTTAGAAATCCTAGTGCTGGTGTGTTTATTTACGCGAGTTAATTATGGCTGATACTTTAGGACAAATACCATTTGGTGGTGGCACTAGAAATCCGTTCAACTATGATAAGTTTGAACAAATCAATCGTGCATTAACAACAAGTTGGCTAACATTAGAGGAAATCACTAATCAATTAAATTTGTTTGGTGATGAATCACAAGATTCTTATTTAGAAGGTTTAGAATTAGCGGTTCGTATGCACATTGAGGATTATCTTGGTATGCCTATATTCCCTGTTTCATATCGTTCTTATTATGGTCTTGGTTCTTTGTATGCTAACCCTGTTTGTTTAGATTTGCCTGAAGTATCCTATAAAGATAGTTTTAATACGGGTGGCGTTGTTATTAATAGTGTTAAATATTACAACAATGCTAATCCTGTAGTTATTACAACTTTAGCTACTTCTGCTTATGTTTATGATCCAACAGGTAACAAAGTAATATTGCCAGGCGGAATGCCTAGCGATGTTAATACAGTTGTAACTTCACCTATTGTTATTGAATATACAGTTAATCCTAATTTCTTACAGGCTTATCCTGTTATCAAACAAGCGGCTTTATTGTTATTAACTCATCTTTATAACAATAGATCAGAAACAACTTTAAGCAAGTTACAAAATATACCTTACGGAGTGGATGCACTTTTAAGACCTTATAAACCATTGGTGATGTAAATGGCAATTAAACGCTACGAGAATGTGGATGTTAATGATCTAACATTTGGCACTGATGCCTATGGTCAATATACCACTACGATAACAAAGAAATTTACAACTAGACCTTTAGTGTCTGATGTAAAGAATTCACTTGCTATTACGGAAAGATATCGTGTATATCAAGACTTAATTCAATTCACAATGAATTACACGCCTTGGATGAAAGATATTGTGGATAATCAAAACCTTTATTCTATTACTTGGCGCAATAAAGATTGGCGTATTACAGACTGTTTAGAATCTAATGACAGAATGAATGTAACTTTGATGTGCTATCGTTCCGATCCTGAAACAAAGGTTTAAAATGGCTACCCAACAGAATGTAAATGATTATGCAAAGTCGATACAATGGCAGTTAAGTGATATAATATCACCTGTGCCTGTGTATGCTAATTTCAACAGAAATTTTGCTACACAACCTGACTTTGTAACTTGGCAATTAAGAAATGTGCATCAGCCTGTTTATACAGGTTCGTTTCAGGATAATAAAGGTATTGATACACCTACTTTTCAAATAAGTGTATTTTCTACTTCAATGGCAAACAGTTTTGAAACTGCAAATAGTATTTTGCAAGCGCTTCATGGTTATAGTGGAATATTTGGCGATTCATCCGATCCTTCAAGTTTTCCAATATCTAAAGCTGATGTAGTGTGGTTATATAATGGATACGACAATGAGATCAATCTATTTAACATTTTTATGGATTGCACCTTATATATTCCAACATAAGATTTTTTGATTATTTAATGAAAAGGAAATTTAATTATGGCACTTCCAAATAAAGTTTTACCTGGGTTTAGCGCAACCCTTTATGCTCAACCAGGTGCAAATCCAACACCTTTAGATTTAACAGAATTAAATACATGGGCTGATGTAAATGCTATTGCTATTAGCTCAAATGTAATTCCTGTAGAAGCAGTTCCAGCATTCGGTCAAGATGATGCAGTTGCATCTTTTGGTGTAGCAGGTGCTAGACAATCTGACAAAATCCCAACTCAAGCAGCTCCAACATCAATGACAATTACTGCGGCATGGAATCCTGCTGACAGTCAATTACAATTAATGAAAGATGATGCTTACAATGGCACTATTGACAGAACTTTTGTTGTTCTTGCTACTGATGGTTTAGGTGCTGATGTTGCTTATGCTTTTGTAGGTCGAGTTGGTGAATTTAAAGTTGATTCAAATCCTTCTGCTGAAGCTAAATGTATGTTTACAGTTCACCCACGCGGTAATTTATATGGTTGGACAAACAACTAATTAAAAAAGGAAAAGAAATGACAACACAAATTAAAACAAGTGATGATCTATTAAGTTATTTGGTATCCCAAGCTGGTTCAGGTCAAAAGAATTGGTTTGGGTTTGCCCAACAACGCTTAACAGGAATTAATTTAGCCCATGAGATTGCAAAGCACCATGCGGATAAACTCACACCTGAAGAAGCAGTTGATTATGCAATTAAACTAAATAATGCGATTTATCATAAAATAATTAAGGCAGATTAATGGGAGTTACATTTGCGGTCAATGGGTTAAAAGAAACTCTTGAAGCATTTAAAGAATTTCAAGAACAATTTGGCGATAAAGACGCAAAAAGTAAAGTATTAATCCCAGCAGTAAGAGAAGCTATGAAGCCTGTATTGGCTATGGCAAAAACTTTATCACCTAAAGACACAGGTGCATTAGATCGATCCTTGTATATAACTGCAAGGCGACCTACTAGAAAAGATATGAAATCAAGATATATAACACCAAACGATTCAGTTATATCCCTTGTTTCATCTCGACCAATTCCTAAAAAAATAAAAATGAAATTCCATCAAGAGTATGGAAATTTAAAAGGTAAAGATTACAAAAAAGCCAAAAGAAAATTTTATAACGAGCAAGGCATAATGGCTGATGCAAGAGCTATTGCAAACGAATTTGGAACTTCTAATATGTCAGCAAAACCATTTATGCGAATATCATTAGAATCACAAGCTCAAATGGTAGCATCAAAGTTAGGTATGATTTTAAAACAAAAAATGGATTCATATAAAGCTAAAAATTTAACACCAACAACACAAGGAAAATAAGATATGAGTAAATTAGGATCAGCCCTCGGTAAAAAATACGAGGAAAATAGATTGTCAGTATTAACTAGGTCGTTTGAATTAGGCGATCATACATTTAAAGTAAGAGTGCCAAGCGTTCAAGAAATTGAAGCTATTTATAATTATTTTAAAAATCCTAATGAAGATAAAGTAGAACAAGAATATCAAGCCATGATTTTTAAAGAAGGTTTGGATGATAATAATAAATTAGTAGTGTTGTATGATTTTAGAGATCAAGAAGTTGATGGCGATGTGGTTATCGAAGATAGATCAATGAGAGAAACTGCTAGAAATAAACATATTTTGCAACATAGAATAGCTGAATATATTAAATTTTTAATACCTGAAACAGGATCATTAGAAGATATAACTTATGAAGATGTAGAAGCTGAATTTCCATTATCAGTTCAAATGACTTTGGTGGAAAAAATTAACGAGGTTATTAGCCCTGACTATAAAGACATAAAGTCAAAGTAGTAGGCTCGTTAAGAACCCAAGTTCGTGCGTCTATGGTTTTTAACGGGCATACAATACAAGACATAGACGCGCTAGATGAAGCTACAATGAACGAAATAACAGTCATGTATGCTGATGGGTTAATTGGGAATAGAAACCTTATAACGACCCTAGGAACGCTTACCGCAGGGGTGTTTAATTATATGCGCCCAAGTAGTAGCATGCCTTATAGTCTAAAAGCCGTTATTGGTAGTGCTTATGATTATATTTATGGTGAAGAAAAAGCGGATGTAAGCCAATCTTTATTAACATTTATGTCGCAAGCGCCTGGATTTAGTATAGATAAATTTAAAGGTTAATAATGGCTATTATTTCAAGATTAGCGGTTTTACTTGGACTTGATGCAGGCGAGTTTAATGCCAATTTAGGTAAAGCTAAAGACAAAGTAGAAGGTTTTAGCGCAGGCGCTAAATTATCACTACTTGCCGTTGGAACTGCTTTTGCTGCTTCCGCTCGCGAAGCAATTAATTTTGCAGACAAAATAAATGATGTCGCTAAAGCCAATGATATGTCAGTCCAATCCGTATTACGGATGGCGCAAGCTTTATCTGTCAATGGTGGAAATACTGAAGATGCTGGCAAACTTATGGCTGCATTTTCTAATAAAGTTGATGAAGCGGCTGAAGGATCATCTAAAGCTCAAAAAGCATTTTTATCTATTGGCGTATCTCTTAAAGATTTAAGAACGCTTGCCCCTCAAGAACTATTCGAAAAAACTGTTAAATCCCTAGCTAATGTTGAAGACACTACCAAGCGCAATGCGCTTGCAATGGATATGTTTGGTCGCGCCATTAAAGGTGTTGATATTAAAGGCATGGCGGAAGAATTTGAAAAGAATAAAAATTTATTTAAAGGATCGGAAGAAACTTTTAAAAGCATAGGAAATTCTGTTGATAGATTAGACAGATTCTTTATGAATTTAAAAGTAACTCTTGCCAATGCGGTTGCTCCTGCTTTTGAATCTTTAACTATTGCAATGGAAGATTGGCAAAAAAGATCAAAAGGAGTTGTTGATAGATTTGCTGAAATTAGAAAAGAAGCGGGTTGGTGGGCGGCTTGGAAAGATAAAGAAGGTATTGCAAAATATGTTGCTCCAAGTCAAAGAGAATTTGGTTCTGTTCAAGGCGCTAATGTTCCTGGCATTATGTCAGGCATTGGCGGAATAGCCGCACCTAAAAAAGATATTCGAGTTGTTAAAGATGATGAAATATTAGTAAAACAAAAAGAATTTTATGCAAAAGAAGTTCTTATATCTCAAGCCAAAATGGGAAGATTGCAAATTGAAAATCAATTAGCTTTTGCTCAAGAAAATGAAAAAAAGATTGCGCTTGAATATTATGATCTTCAACAAAAGATTATAGCTTTAAGAAATGAAAAGAAAATGACAGATCAGGATATTGCCAAATATGCTGAAGTAGAAAAACAAAGAATTATGTCAATGGAAAAAACTTTAGAAGATCAAAGAAGTTTTGAATATGGATGGAAAAAAGCTTTTGCTTCTTATGCTGAAAATGCTGCTAATTCTGCAAAAATGGCAGAACAATCTTTTGTAGCTTTACAACAAAATCTTGAAGATACTTTAACTCAATTTTTTGAAACAGGTAAGCTTAATTTTAGAGGATTTATTACAAGCATTCTTCACGAAATGGCTAGGTTACAAGCTCAAAAAGCTGCATCATCTATTTTAGGTTTGTTTGGTGGCGGTAGCGGTGGTGGAATTGGTGGCTTTATTAGTAGTTTATTTGGCGGTGGCGCTTCACCCGCATTTGGTTCAACTGCTTTTTGGGGCGGTAAAGCTGGCGGTGGTGATATAAATAGTCCTTCAATGGTTGGTGAGAATGGTCCTGAATTATTTATTCCTAAATCTGCTGGAACTATTGTGCCTAACAACAGAGTTAATTCCCTCATGGGCAATCAACCTCAAGTAGTTTATAATGGTCCTTACATTGCTAACATGAGTGCTATTGATACACAATCAGGTTTACAATTCTTGGCTAAAAATAAACAAGGTGTATGGGCTAGTTATCAGTCAGCACAAAGAGGGCTTCCACAAAGCAGATAATAATGAATGATTACTATGTTTATATTCATTTAACTGCTGATACTAAAGAGCCATTTTATATAGGCAAAGGTAGAATGAGAAGGGCTTATTCAACAGGCATTTCTAATAGAAGTGAATGGTGGAATAGAATTTATAAAAAACATGGAAGAATAGTTGAATTTTTATATACAAATTTAACTAATGAAGAAGCTAATAAATTAGAAATACAAGAAATAGCAAAGCATAAAAAATCTTATATTTTAGTAAATTTTACTAATGGCGGCGAAGGAAGGTTATCAAGTTTGCCATCTATTGAAACAAGAAAAAAAATGTCTGAAGCTAAAAAAAATAAATATGTTGGTGGAAAAAATCCGTTTGCTAAAAAAGTAAAAACTCCTTTTGGTTGTTTTGATAGTTTAATGGATGCAGTTAGATTTAGTGGAGTTCCTAGAACGACACTTCAAAATAGAATATATAGCAAAATTATTGGGTATGAATATATATGGCAACTTTAAATACAATCCTTTCGATAGCTGAATCAGTAGGTATTAACGATCAAAGATTTATTGGTCAAATGATGAGCCGAAATCAAAGAATATCTACTTCTGAAATCCTTGGTGTGCAACCTTTTGGCTTTGATATGAAGCCTATGAATTATCTTTTGTATTCTCAAAATAGACAATTGCTATCATCATTAAGAGCGGCTGATCGAGAGTTTGAACAATATCTTAATTTTGGTGTAACGGGCTGGGCTAATTATATTTATTATCAAGGCGATATGACTTCTGCCGAAATTGGCGCTTGTCAATATCAAACATCTTCAGCAAATAAAACTATTGTATTAGGATCGTTACCTACAATGGGCGCTACAGAATATATTGTAAAGACAGGCGATTTCTTACAAATTGATAGATATTCTTATATAGCAACTGCCAATGTTCAAAGAGGTAGCGGCTCTACAGTTAATATTCCCGTTCACAGAACTATTATGACTACACTTTTAAGCCCTATGAATGCAGTCATAGGTCAATATGGCACTACACAATCTATTGGCGGCGCAACATATACAGGCATAACTTTTCCTGTAATCCTTCAACAATATCCTAACTATGTTCTTGTGCCTATGACTGATGATTCATTTATTCAATGGAATGGCACATTTAAAGCGATAGAAGCAGTCTTATAATGTCAAACAATATAACACCACTACAAAATACGAATAATATCAGAATGGCGGATTTTATCCGCGTTACTACTCAAGATGCTTTGGGTGATACTGTTATATATCGTTTAGCTTCTACGCCTTCCGCACTTACAATCCCTGCCGTTGATGCCGAACCTTTTGATGCGCTAGGTGCATTGGTTAAAGTAGGCGATGTTCAAAGAGATATTAAATCAACTGCTAATGAAACATCTATTACTTTAATAGGGATTAATACTGCCGAATTAGGTTGGGTATTAAGCAATAAGATTAAAGGTTCTCTTGTTGAAATGTGGCATGGATTTTTTGATGACAATAATGAGCTTATAACTACAGGTGGCACAGGCGGTCTTTATAAGTTTTTTACAGGCTATGTCAATTCATTTAATATTACAGAGCAATGGTTTGAAGAAGCTAGAATGTATTATGGCGCAATTAATGTAAGCGCATCAAGCATTCAAATTATTCTACAGAACAGAACCGCAGGCAGATATACCAATAATAACTCATGGCAATTTTTTACACCTTCAGATACCTCAATGGATCGAGTTTCTGTCATTCAAAATATTAATTATTTCTTTGGTAGGGATCGCGATCCAAGTGTTTATAGAAATTGATAAGACAAGCTAACAAATACGATATAGACAAGATAATAGACTTAATAAAAGATTTTGCGATCCAATCTAATAATCCGATGGCGCATGATCCTATAAAATGGTCAAGAAATCATGTAATGCAACTCATTACAAATATAATAGCAGGACAAGGATTTATATTAATAGATCAAAAACAAACAGGAATATTAATAGCAGTAAAAATAGAATGTATTTGGTGCAAGGGCATATATCAATTACAAGAAATTTTAATGCACAGTAGAAGTAAAATATTGTTGGCTAGATTAATTAAAGAATATGCAAGAATAGCTGATTGTATGCTTTATGATGGTGAAATATCTGAAGCTATAATAGGCTCTTATGGTAATACTAATTTAGAAAAATTTGGAATGATTAAAACACAAAATCTTTGGCGAGTAAATAATGGTCGATAAACTTATAAGTGCTTTTTCAGCATTTAATCCTTTAAGCTTTGCTATTCAAATGTTGGCTAGTGCTATTTTATCTAAATTATTAGCACCTACCCCACCAAGTCAAGCGGCACAACAACCTGAACCTAATCCTGGTTCTCGCGCACAAACTCCACCTGCTGGCGACAATAAACTTCCTGTTGTCTATGGTCATGCTTGGGCAGGCGGTATTATTACAGACCTTTCTATTACTACAGATAATCAAACGCTTTATTATGTATTTGCTTTGTCTGAAGTAACAAATACAGAAACAGGTGGAACACCTGATACTATAACTTTTGGAGATGTGTATTGGGGTGGAAAAAAATGTATATTTGATAATACAGATTTAACTAAAGTGATTTCACTTCTTGATCCAAGCACAGAAGAAATTCAAGATATATCAGGTTATATGAATATATATCTTTATAGAAATGGATCAAATCAACCTACTAATTCAAATTCAAGCGCTATAACAATAATGAGCGATCCTGATTTAACTTATAAATGGGATGGCACTAAATTGATGACTAATTGCGCTTTTGCAATTATTAAGCTTAAATATTCTCAATCAAGAAATTTAACAGGATTACA
>Ga0114975_10003722_pt1 | contig 10096 bp, 4 predicted proteins | sample S_130626_EF_Meta_FD_87031 | JGI IMG/M metagenome (GOLD analysis project Ga0114975, IMG submission 87031) | Freshwater microbial communities from Lake Simoncouche, Canada to study carbon cycling - S_130626_EF_MetaG | ecosystem: Environmental > Aquatic > Freshwater > Lake | place: Lake...
ATCCGATTCCAATTTGTGCGACAGATGGCGAAAACGTAGTTGACGCTGGCGATAAGACGCCGTGGTACGAAGGTCCATCAGTTCTTGAATTGTTGGAAACTCTTGACATCACTCCGGCTGCCACAATTGAAGCTCGCTTGGCTGTGCAGTGGACATTGCGTGAACACGGCGGCAGTGATTACCGCGGCTATGCAGGACGTCTTGAAGGCGGTGCAATCCGCGTCGGAGACTCTGTCACGGTCCATCCACAGGGTTACTCAACCACTGTTGCTGGCTTAACCCGCGCCGGTTCGCCAACAGATATTGCTGTCCCTGGTGATGCCATTGCAATTGAACTTGCAGACGATCTGGATGTCGGCAAAGGCAATGTGATTGTGGTCAATGGTTCTCACCAGCCTGTTGATGCCAGAGGGCTTACTGCTGATGTGTGCTGGTTCACAGATAAGGAACTCAATGTCGGTGATGCGCTAATTGTTCGTCATGCATCTGGTGAAGTATCAGCTCGAGTTGCTGCAATTACGCATCGCCTCGACTTAGAGACACTGGAAAACACTCCAACTGACCGACTGATATTGAATGACATCGGACGCGTAGAACTTGCTCTTGCATCTCCATTAGTCGTGGATGAATACACAGTAAACAGGGCCGGTGGCAGTGCCATTGCAATTGATCCAGTTAGCAACGCCACAATTGGGGCTCTCATGATTCGTTCTGGGTACTAACAAAATCTTGTTATGGTGACGATTTATGAATGAGTCATCACCACTTACAGAGCCCACTGAAGCCACAACTGAATCTCAGCATCGGGTGAGGCGAACGTTTGCCACCATTTTGGGCGGGCTGGGCATTGTCTTTCTTGGACTTGGTCTAATTTCTCTTGTTCTGATGAGCTTTGTGTCGTCGCCAGATGCGGCTAAATCCACAGTCAAGAGTGCTTTGAACCAGCCAGCTGTCCGTGACGTAATTGCAGACGAATTAATTCAGAAGTTGCAAGACAGTGCAGACAACGATGCCGAAAAATTGGTGTTCTCAATTTCGCGGCCCCTTATTGTCACTGCAGTAAAGGAAAAACTTGCGGATCCCGAACTCATTGACTTCGCAGGTGAAGTCGCTGCGACTGTTTATGCGGTTTACATTGAAAATGCACCGGCAACAACGGTTGATATCTCAAAATTTAGCGATGCAACTCTGGAGGCGATTCGCACAGCGGACCCTTCTATCCCGAAGGACCAGAATCCAAAGATGGATCCACTAAAGGTGGAACGTAAGCCAGGCGACACTGACATCAAGTCAATTCGAGACATGGCGCAAGGTGGCTCTTGGTTGTTTGTGGTTCTTGGCATTCTTTTGCAAGTCGCCGCGTGGTTCCTCAGTATTGCAACTCTGTGGCAACGAGTCCGCCGCCTCGGCATTCGTCTTCTCGCAGGCGGAGTCATCTTCCTTGGCATAGTCCTAGTAGTGCGAAGCAAAATCCCACAGTCATCAACCGACAACAAAGCAGCACTAACGGCTGCTGCACAGTTCATTACCGACCCAATGGTGACGCGATTCGTCGTCCTGATTGTCGTGGGTCTTGTTACAGGTGTCGTCGGATTCGTGATCAACAGAAAAGTACTATCAGTTCCTCAGTAGACGAGAAGTATAGTTTTCGAATCACTTAATAAAAATAGGTACACAAGGTGTACTCGTAATGAACTTACTGAGCCACTTGCCATAGGTGATTCTTGTGCATTTGATACATGTATCATTTGATTGTGTATGACAATCTCATAATTGTTCGTATGTCCAACAAAGTTTTGTTGACGAGACTTCTCTCGGTATTTGCTGTCGTCCTCGCGACGATCGGCTTGACAACTTTTAATGGTGATGAACTAAAAGCAGCAACTCTCTCTCAGTCTTTTTCATATACCAACGCGATTGACACCTCGTTTGTTGTTCCTGCCAACACCTATTCGATTTCGGTAGTGATGTATGGCGGTCAAGGTGGTCGAGGTGGTGGTGACTCTCAAGGCTCACCAACACCGGGCGGATACCGCGGCGCAGTAACAGGCACAATTCCAGTGATGCCAGGTGATGTTGTAACGGTGGCAGTTGGTGGCGGTGGCGGAACTGGCGTTAGCTCAAGGGCAAGTGCAGCGGGTGGCTCGGCTGGTTTGAACCCGCTTGTCGGCTACGACGGCGCAGTAGGTGGAGTAGCTGGGCCGTTGGGATCATCAGGCGGCGGCGGCGGCGGTGGTGCAGCCACTGTTGTGAAAGTAGGGAACCTTACTTTTGTTGCAGCGGGAGCAGGAGGAAACGGTGGCAACGGACAATACTTACCTCTTGTTGGACGTCGTGCGAACGAAACTCACACCCCTCGCGCGGATGGTTTGACAAATACGACTGGCCGCGTGGGTAAAAACACGAGCCTGGTGTGTACGGCTGGATTCCGATGTGACGGTGGAGCATCAGGCGCTGGTGGTGGTGGTGCAGTTGGTGGCGAGCAGGGTGAAGTGCAATACGGCGGTGCGTCTTACACGGAGTATTTCGGTTTTGGTGGTTATCCCGGTTCAAACAGCACGGCTGGTGTTGGGTCGCTGACAAGTTATTACGAATATTACGAAGGCAACAGCGCAAATGGGTCCGTAGTCATCAGCTATGACTCTGGTTCTCCTGGTGCGCCAACAGATGTGGCCGGAGGTCAGTTGAATTCGTCAGTGTCGCTGACCTGGAAAGCGCCGGTTGCCGTCGGAGGCGCAAACATCACCGACTATGTCGTTCAGTATGCGACAAGTGCTGGTGGTGCATTCACCACTTTTAATGACGGCGTGTCTGCGCAATTGTCAACCACAGTGACCGGCTTAACAAATGGAACGCCCTATTTCTTCCGTGTCGCGGCAGTGAACTCGTATGGAACTAGTGCGTACTCGAGTGCAATGGGTGCGGGTGTTGCCCCGAGCGATGTTCCTTCCGCTCCGTCTATTTCCTCGTTAACTCCGACCGATGGCGGTTTGTCGGTTGCATTCTCGGCTGCGGCCTCTGGTGCACCGATTCTCTGGTACGACTACCAATTAGATGGTGGCGATTGGATCGCATCCATTGCGACATCCAGTCCTTTAGTAATTGCCGGCTTGACTAACGGACGTTCCTACAGCATCAAGATTCGTGCAGTGAGTTCTATTGGTGACGGTGCGGCTTCGGGTGCGTCATCGGGTACGCCGACAACTGTCCCGGCCGCTCCATCGATCTCAGCAATTGGTCTTGATACTGGAGCAGTGAGTGTTTCGTTTGAAGCCGGAGCAAATGGTGGTAGCCCCATCACCAACTACCAGTATTCGATAAACAATGGTTCAACGTGGTCTACTCGTTCTCCTGTCTCGACTGCTTCCCCTCTCAGCATTAGCGGTCTGACTGGGGGTGTTGAATACCCGATTCGTCTTCGTGCAGTGAACTTAGCCGGAGCAGGAACGCAGTCCAACGCTTCGATCGTGACAGTTAAAGGCGCACCAGGTGCACCTTCCATCAGTGCAATTGTCGCGGGGGACAAGCGTTTGTCGGTCTACATAGACCAGGGCCCGAACGGTGGCTCGTCAGTTTCTATGTATCAATACTCAACAGATGATGGAGTGACGTGGCGCAATAGAACTGACGGCGGAACTACCGGATCACCCATGCTCATCACTGCGCTCGTGTCAGATGGAACTACGTCATTGACTAACGGCACTCAATACGACATTCGGGTCCGTGCAGAAAACGTGGCCGGATACGGCGTGACATCTGCAAGGTCATCAAGTACGCCACGCACTGTTCCTTCGGCACCGTCCATTGTAGGTAACACGGTCTCTGGCAGTGATGGTGTTCTTAACGCCGCTTTTACTGCACCATCTTCTAACGGCGGTGCCGTGATTTCTACGTATCAGTACTCAACTGATGCGGGAGCAACGTGGCGCAACCGTACCGATGGAGGTACAACCGCTTCTCCCGTTGTCATCTCAGTTCTGTCAACGAACGGAACTTCTCCGCTCATTGGTGGAACCGAGTATTTCGTTGAACTTCGTGCAGTGAACTCTGCTGGTGCAGGATCTGCATCCGACGTTGCAACGGGAATTACAAAGACAGTTCCACTTGCTCCGTCATTATCAGCATTGGTTGGAAACGACTCATCTGCTGCAATCAGTTTTGATGTTCCTGCAAACGGCGGCTCGGCAATTACAAAATACGAATACAAGGTGAATAACGGCAGTTTCACGGATACCGGAACGTTGGCAAATACTTTCACGATCTCTGGTCTCACAAACGGCACGACGTATTCAGTTGTTGTGCGTGCAGTGAATGACATCGGAAACGGGGCGACATCGACTTCGTCGTCTGTTACTCCTTCTGGTTCTGCGCCCGCCCCCACCTTGAATTCGGTAACTGCAGGTAATAAAACACTGACCGTTGCTTTTGATGCACCGATATCAAATGGCGGCACCGCAATCACGTCCTACCAATACTCGACTGATGGTGGAACTACGTGGCGCAATCGATCCGCCGGAACCACCGCATCTCCTCTTGTGATCTCGACAGTTTCATCGTCTGGGAATACTGATCTAGTAAACGGACAGACATACACAGTTCAAATTCGTGCAATCAATACCTCAGGAGCAGGCTCTGCGAGTACATCGTTGTTGTCGGTTCCTCGTGCCGCTCCCGGTTCTTCAACGCTTGGTACCGTAACCATCGGCGACGGTCGACTAACCATTCTGTTCGTACCCGGATCAACTAATGGCTCTGCGGTGCTGAAGTATCAGTACCAATTGAATTCAGGAGCATGGGTTGATGCGGGAAGTTTGAACAGCCCTTTAACAATTTCAGGCCTCACTAACGGCACCTCATATTCTGTAGTCATTCGTGGGGTCAATGATGTGGGCGATGGCTCCGCTTCAAATGCAGTGACAGCAACGCCAGCGTCTCCACCGTCAGAACCTCGTACTGTCATCACAACAGGGGGCAATGCCTCTGCAGTTGTCTCGTGGCTCGCCCCATCGGACAACGGGGGCGCAACAGTGACTGGTTACACGGCAACTGCTTACAACGCTGCGGCCAGTGGATCAGTTGTATCCAGTTGTTCAACAGTTCTCACCACATGCACCATCACAGGATTAACTAACGGCACCGCGTACTACGTTTCCGTGGCGGCAATCAATGCTGCTGGCACTGGAGGGGAATCCACACCACGTGCGGTAGTTACACCAGTGACGCTTCCCAGTGCTCCGACAGTCACGTCGATTACCCCTGGCAGTACGAATCTTCGTGTTGCATTTACCGCGGCATCGAACGGCGGTTCGAGCTTTTTGGATTATGAGTATTCGTTGAATGGTGGGCTTTGGGTAAGTGCAGGTCGCACCGCGTCTCCACTTTTGCTCAGCGGTCTTACTAATGGCACGTCGTACTCGGTGAAGATCAGGGCGATCACTGCTGTTGGCTCAAGTTCTGAATCAAATGCAATTAGTGAGATTCCATATGGTCTTCCCAGCGCAGTTGCCGGCATCACCGCTGCTCCCGGGACAACTTCAGTTGTGGTGTCCTGGTCGCCGACAAACAACAATGGCAATACAATCACGACGTACACAGCGATTGCTTGGAACTCTGCATCTGAAGGCGGCATCGTGCAATCATGTACGTCTTCGGGAACCCAATGTACGGTGACCGGCCTCAGTGCCTCCACCCAATATCACTTCACTGTCGACGCAACCAATGCTGCAGGAGTCGGCTTGCGTAACTCGCCGCGTATTACTGCAACCACTGGTTCAACACCGCCATCGGCTCCGACTATCACCTCTGTTCTCGCTGGAGATGCCAAAGTGACAGTGGCGTGGACAGCAGGTAGTGCTGGAACTTCTGCAATTACAGATTACGTCGTTCAATACTCAATCAACAGCGGATCAACCTGGACCACATTCATTGATCCAGTGTCGGCGGTAACTCAGATGGAAGTTACTGGGCTCAATAATTATGTCGCGCATACTTTCAGGGTGGTTGCTGTCAGCGCTGTCGGAGCAGGCTCGTATTCATCGGCAAGTCAGGCAGCAACTCCGGTTGGTGTGAGGCCAGATGCTCCAACCATTACTTCAGTCATCGTAGGCGATGGGCAAGTGACTGTGGCTTGGACTGCCGGCAATGCCAATACCGATCCAATTTCTGATTACATCGTTCAATACTCACTGAACGGTGGTGACTACACCACATTTACAAGTGCGGCATCAACTTCACGGTCGCGAATTGTGAGTGGGCTTCGAAATGGTTCGAAATACAAATTTAAAGTTGCGGCTGTGAGTTTGGCGGGACAAAGTAACTTTTCTGTAATCAGTGATGAAGTCACTCCGCTTGCCCCAGTGATTCCAACCACAACCACCACGTCAACGACTACAACAACAATTGCGACCACGACGACCACGACAGTTGTGATTACTGAAACAACGCTCAAGGTTGCTCCAGCTGCTGCGCCTCTAACGGCATTGTCGCCAACTCCGGACAACATTGGTCAAGAATCTGTAGCCACCATTCCAAAATCCGGCGTAACCACAACCACTACACCCAAGGCCAAGGCTGTTCCAACTACCACCACTACCACCACAACCACCATTCCTCCTCGTCGGTTGTCGTCGCCTTCAGGGCCGGGGTCACGCTCAGGAATTGCGCCGGATGCTCCTTCGGCCGAACTCGGTGAGGCGAGCGCGCTTCTAGATGGCGAGCCAGTGGATGCGACGTTGTCACGCAGTAATAATCAGATCGTTGTCAAGAGCTCCGGAGTGGAAACCGTCTTGGGAGGGATGGATGACAATGATGAAGTGATTCCTCTTGACTCCGATGGAAACCTTCGCCTTCAGCAGAAGTCTCAACTTGTTGTTAATACGAGCGGGTACACATCGAAGACTGACGTTGGTGTCTGGTTGTTTTCCACTCCAACTCAGTTAGCCCGTATTGCCGCAGAAGCAGACGGGAGCATTGCAGGAACAGTCATCATTCCGGGCTCGATCAAAGATGGGGTTCACAGGGTGGTACTAGATGGTGTCACGAAAGATGGAAAACCATTCGTTCTGGCGATCGCAATACCCGTTGGAAAACTGAAAGTGTCAGGCCCGCTCACACGTATTCTCATCGCAATTCCAGTTTTGTTGGCAGTGTTCATCGGATTTATTGTTCCTGCGCGTCGACGCCGGAAAAAAGACGTGGAATTGGGTTTAGCCAACTAATTGAGCAAAGTTTTAATTGAACAGCGTCCAGTCGTCCGGTTTGCGTCCGCGTAGTTCGTCGTAATCAACTTCAACACAGACAATGCCGCGCGATTCCGCCAAGGTGCGTGCTTGTGGCTTGATGCTTTGGGCCACGAACATGCCGCGAAGAGTGCCGAGTGATGGATCATTAGCTAAATCAACGAGATAGCGCGAGAGTTGTTCGACGCCGTCAATTTCACCACGTCGCTTTACCTCAATCACTACTGTGTTGCCTGCTGGGTCTTTGCACAAAATATCGACAGGACCAAGCGCTGTGTAATGCTCGCGGCGAATCAGTGTGAGTCCTGGCTCCATTGCATCGGGGGAAGCGGCGAGTAGTTCCTGCAGTTGTTTCTCGACGCCATCTTTTTCAGGTGCTGGGTCTTCGCCAAAGACATGGTCACTGTCATGAAAAATCTCGTGAAAAGTAATTGTCATTGCTTCGCCCTTGGGGTTGCGCACAATCCAATGATTAGAGTTGTCTTCGATCACGTTCGGAGCTGTCATCCAGTTGAGGGGCTTATAAGCACCACCATCAGAATGAACTGCAACGCAACCATCAGCTTTCACCATGACAAGGCGAAGCGCCTCAGGTAAGCGGGTTTCTAGTCGGCCTGCGTATTCCACAGTGCAACGCGCAACAATAAGTCTCACAACAACAGTCTTGCCGATTGGGCTAGTTAGTGATGTGGTCGCGCATGCGCTTTTGAATCAGGTCGCGCCGTTCCTGCAGTTGACGGTACGTCATCGACTCTGTTGATTCGTCAACTCCAAGGCCGGCCTTGAGGCTGCCCATGTCGATTTCCACTGTGTTCATATCGACGCCCAGTTCCTCTGACAAGCGGGCGCCGTGACGCTGCATGAATGTCATTGAGATATTGGTGAGTTCACCAATGATGTCAAGGTCTGGCGCTAGGCGCGCAATGGCGCCATCAAGGAACACCATGTTTTTGATGTACAACATCAGTTCCTTCGGCAGTTTGGCACCATAGGCAAGAAGCGCCTTCACGATGCGCTGCACTTCAGCAACAAGCTCTTCGCCGTCAAGCGAGGTGGGGTCGATGGTGGGCTGGTCAAGACCGAGGTCACGAATTACAGCATCAATGTCAGTATCGGTTGGAAGTGCACCGAGGTCGCGTAGTGCAGACACTTGACTGTGCAAGTCATTTGTTGTTGCACCAAGCATGAGACGCATGAACGCAAGACGACGTTTAGTGGAGAGACGACCGACAATGCCGAAGTCAAGAAGTGCTGTTCGTCCATCGGAGAGAACAAACAAGTTTCCGCCGTGGAGATCGCCATGGAAGATGCCGTGAATAAGTGCACCTTCCATGAAGGAGATCATTCCAGCCTTGATGACTTGTTCAGTATCGATTCCAGCTGCTTGCATTCCTTCTACGTCATCGAAGTTGAAGCCCTGTAGACGTTCCATCACAAGGACGCGACGTTTTACGAGAGTTGGGTGAGGTCGGGGCACGATGTATGCCTCTTGATTGAGGTCATGCAACATGATTGATACGTCGATCATGTTCGATGCTTCCATGCGGAAGTCGAGTTCTTCCACAATTGTCTCGGCAAACAACTCCACAAGTGCTGGTGGGTTTGCAAGAGCTGCAACTTTGATGCGACCAATCATAAACGGCGCAATCCAGGCCATGACGCGAAGGTCTCGGCGAACCAGTTCAGAAACCTGCTCGCGCTGAACCTTTACGACGACATCCTCGCCAGTCAAGAGTGTTGCGCGGTGAACTTGAGCAATTGATGCTGCAGCAAGAGATTGTTGTTCGAAATTTGCGAAGACATCTTCAAGTCGCGCACCGAGGTCTTGTTCAACAATGAGCTTCACGGTGTCCCATTGTTGCGGCGGAACTTGATCACGGCATTTCTTAAATTCGTTCACAAGTTCAGTGGGAAACAAACCTTCACCACTAGAAATGATTTGCGCAAGCTTGATGTAGGTTGCGCCGAGTTTTTCAATTGCTTTTCGTAAACGAAGAGACATGTATGTGCGTGAGTCTTCAGGGGTCGCAAACTTCTTGCGCTTTTTCTGGATGTACCAAGGAAGTAGCGCCCAGCCGAGTCGAGCAACAACCACTACAAGTCGACCAAGTGGGGGAATACGACGAGCGCGAATGAGTGATGGCACTTCTTTTTGTGCTGCGGTGCGAAGGGCGACAGCTACTTGTGACCATGCGATGGTGTCGCGATCAAGGACCCACGGACCTGAATCAGAGAAATTGCCCCACGAAAGGTCACTAGGTCGTTCTGTCATCGCATCATTCTGCCGTGGAGAGTTGCTCCCACACGCCTTGAGGGGGCGAAATGCGACACAATGGGGAACGCACAATGCGCTCGGGGGATCACATGTCTAATGCACCACTACAAGGGGTCAAAGTAGTCGAACTGGGCGTATGGGTTGCTGGGCCGGCTGTCACGGGAATGCTTGCTGATTGGGGCGCAGATGTACTGAAGATTGAGCCGCCAACAGGCGACCCGCAGCGTGCCGTGTTTGGCGCTTTGGGAGTGGGCGACCAAGTGGGAGTACCTCCGTTCGAGATTGATAATCGCGGGAAACGATCGGTAGTTCTCGACCTACGCCACGACGCGGACTTGGAAACCATGATGACTCTCATTAGTGAGGCAGACATTTTTGTTACCAATGTTCGGCCTGCTGGTTTGCAACGACTAGGCCTTGATGCAGAAACCCTGACTGCGAAATTTCCACGATTGATTTACGGCATCATCACCGGTTACGGATTGACTGGTCCCGACGTTGATAAGGCCGGGTATGACATTGGTGCGTTCTGGGCACGAAGTGGTCTAGCGCACACAACAGTTGCTCCTGATGAGTTACCGCC